>LFIK01004118.1_pt1 | contig 11787 bp, 23 predicted proteins | sample 643401 | NCBI WGS metagenome assembly LFIK01 (sample SAMN03777447, study PRJNA286221) | soda lake metagenome | biome: soda lake; feature: Kulunda steppe; material: water; isolation source: sample T5-Br brine of Lake Tanatar-5 | place: Russia: Kulunda steppe | collected 2010-07 | reverse complement strand
TTTCTTCTTCCTCGCACGTTCTGCACGTAAGCCTCGGGTGAGCAGGTCTATGTTGGCGTCAAACTGCGGCTCGGCCAGCATCCTGATCGTCATGTCGATCAACTTCAGTTCGTCTCTTGGGGTCTGCTTGACCAGAATCTTGAACAGGTCAGCACAGATCGCCGTGTCGATGTCGTTGTACTGAGCCATGGCTGCACGCTCTGCTGCTGTAAAGTCAGTCAGTCGCTTGCCCTTGGTGTTGGTGGCCTCCAAATCGCCCTTGTCCTGCAGCCCGTAGTGTTTCGCCAGTGCCTTGAGCGACCCGCCTGCCGTCTTGGCGTGAATGGGTCGGGCCATGGCCAGCGTACAGCCCCACATCTTGGGCGTGATCCCGTACCGCCACGCCAGAATTATGGCGTCGAACTCAGAGTTGTTGTGGGCGATGGCCCATGCCGACGACCAGTCGATGGCGTCGAGGGCGGTCTGAATGTCTTGCCCGAAGTACGTCTTGGGAGTAGCAGACAGACCGACTTGGATGGAACAACTGATGATCTCAGTGTCGGGGTGCATCACGTATTCGATGCCAGACATCTTGGACAGACTGTGCTCCGCTGACCAGAACGTCTCAAAGTCAAAAAATACAGGTGTCAACATTTAACTCTCCTGTGCATGGGAACTCGGGCCAATGCAAAACTCTGCACGGCTGCTCCGTTGTCGAATTGTCATGACCCGTGACGTGGGTCAGGCGGTCTGGTCACAGAACGAGGGAGTGCTGCAAAGGAGACTCTCTGCCCAGACTGCGGCGGTTACTACCGGCACCCACCGCTGGCCGGTCGCAATCACTGAACCCAGTATAGCAGGAGATGAACACAGCACACTACGAATAGTGTAAACTTGTTTCCGAACTGTGCAGGTTCACCTCTCCTTTGCTAGGGTTCCCCCCACCGTCACTGGTGGGGGGTTTTTTCGCACTGGGTCGGCGTCAAGGCTCATCGCGGCTAAGGTACAGCGACTCTTGTAGGTGCTTGTAGGCGTGGTATGGGTTATCTTCGATCATCGGTACTCCTCGTGGTATTCACCCGGCCTAGCGGGTATGCGATTAACAAGTTCTGTGCCTAAGATTGCCACTCTGCGGTAGACAATATCTCGCTCGTCATGGTTGAGGTTCCTGTGTATACCGCAGGATTTGCACGCTGCACCAGCCAGTTCGCTACTGACAATGTACGCCGTAGCCAAGCATTCAATCTGGTCTTTAGTCAGTTCAGGGTTCTTCCTCGGCTGGCCTCTCATTTCTGGCTACCATCCTTGCGCTTCGCTTTTTCTGATCCGAAGTAAATAGTGGTTTTAATCTCAACAGAACCATCTTGAGTGTTGTCAGGCAGTTCGGATACTGCTTTCTCAATCTGACGGTCAATACCTCCGTTGCGTACGAAAAACTTAATGTTCTTTACAAGTTCTTTTTCAAACTCTGTCAGTCCGTTGCCCATTACTCAACCTCCATGCCGTCATACATCACCATTGGCCTACGCTCGACTCTCTTAATCAACGCGCCTTCCACCGCAGCGAGTACGTCGGGGTGCATACCTTTGGTGGTGTATATAGCCAGCAACTGCTCGACCGACAAGGGGTCAAACATGATTTCGTGCCGCGGCCTTAAATCGTGGGCGACCTTAAACCTCTTCGTGCTAAACATTATTTACTCTCCGTTTTGTTTCGCCTCAACCACTTGACTAAGCGAACACATGAAATCCAGAACATTAAGTAGTATAGATACGCTATACATGCGACTATGACTAATATGGAAATATTCCTAACTACCACTTCCCACGGCGCTTCCATCACATGCCCCTCAACGCTACATAAATCTGCTTGCCCAGCGTCTCAAAAGGCACCTGATGCAGTAAGTCTTCTATTTCCGTAAGCAACGCCTCTAGTTCGCGGATGCGCTGCTCCATCTTCTCTGCTCTGATTCTTGCGGCATCGACGACTTCATTACCCATCGAGTCGTAATCACGTTCACGCCGGCAGTCCTCGTAGCCAGCGTAATACACCCTGCACAGCAGGTCTTGCCATGACTCTTCCATCACTCACTCTCCATCGCCGCCATCGCGGCCTCCAGTTCTACGACCCGCGCCAGTAGCACATCGCGCCGCTCGTTTGCGCGCTTGCGTCGTGTGACCTGCCGACGCAACATGTTGAACAGCTTCAGTGCTGCTTCGTGGCTTTGCCTTGTGGCATACGGGTCGTTCAGGATTATGTCTAAAAACTTCTTGGGTTCTTGCATGTGCAACTCCTTTTGGCAGTCGGCTTCCTGACAGTCATTTTCAGCGGTATGTAGTGCGCGCACTCTTTCAGTCCTACGTCGGGTTTGATGTATGACTGCAGCGGAGATGCGTTGGTGTTCATCGGGTTTCGATAGCAGTCCTTGCAGAAACCAAACGGCTTAGGGAACCTGCCACACAGGGACATGACTGCCATCACGCAGTATCCTTCACGAACACCCCGTTCTCCATACGGCCCGTGCGCTTGTTGATCTTGTTATAGGCGGTCTCCAGCGCGACCGTGGGGTGTACCTTCGACATCTTCATGCCGATCACCAGCGTCACCAGCACGTCGCCGTACTCGGACTCCAGCGCGTCCCTATCAAGTTGACTGGTATTAAGCTCGCGCAGGACTTCAGCGCACTCTTCCAACGTCTTGCTCATCTGAACCGTAGCGTTGGACGCACCCAGTATGCCCTTGCCGTCAGCCCACATAACCACGTCTTGAGCCAGTTGCTCAAAGTCTTTCATCTTCGATCTCCTTCTCAATGTTTTTGATCGTTTCAAACAGAGACTCGTCGGTGCAAGTCTCGACAACATCACAGATGAACCGGCCCATCTCACTGATCAGCTTGTCCTGCATGATGACCACACCGACGAGACCAAAGACCATCAAGGACAGTACTATTAGAACCAGCATGTGTACTTCAATCATCAGTCGTCTCCCCAGTCTCGTTGTGTCCGTTCGTACGTCTCGCCCCACGCCGTGCTGAATTCTCGTAGCTCAGGCTCTTGTGCGTTAAGCAGCCCATCCAGTACCAGTACCCATAGATACGCCAGTGCTGCCAGTGCGATCAACAACGCACCCTGACCGACAAGTCTAGCAATTTTGAACACGGTGTTCTCGGCTCTATGCCACAGGGGTGGTCTGTTGCGTGTCGCCTGTCTCATAAATACTCCTTGATCGCTTTGATCGAGGACGGGAAGTGGTCACGCAGGTGCCTGTACACCATCTTGGCCAAGTCCTGCATCTCTCGTTGAGCGTGTGAGTCGATCCTGAGTTTGTACATCTGCATCCAGCCCAGCAGACTACCCGTCTTGACTTGGGTCGTGTACATACTCTGCGGCAGGGCGGCTCTAGCTTGCTCAGGTGATATGCCTAATGCAAGCAGGGTGTGGTAGGTATCCAGTGACTCGTTGGTTGCCGCCTGATACATCGCGTTGACCTTACGAACCATGTCGGGGTCGCCAACGTTTGCACCGCTGCCCTGTTTGATGCTGCCGTCTGGTCGGTGCCGCCACGTGAACTGATAGAACTCAGGCTCGTTGGTCACGTATCTGCGCGACACTTCGCTTGTAGAGAATCCGACCTGATGCTTATCAAGCTGACGTAGAACAAACAAGGGCGCATGGATACGCAACGTCAACTGCGGATGTCTGAACGGCAACCAGTGGCCCTCACGCGCCAAGAACCGGATCAGCTTCTGGTCTTTCTCCAACAGTTCTCCGTCGATGCCCCACTCGGACTGTTTATCGAACGAACACCGTGCAGCGTCTACCACCAGCAAGTCGTCGCCTGAGTGTGATACATAGTCAACTCTCATTAACTGCTCCTTATCTGATGCGCCGCTTCACCTGCCAGTGCGAAGTAAGCCGCGCCGTCTTCGTAACTGTCTGCTCTGAACTCACCCTGCTGGGCGCGAACCATTTTGAGGCAGACCATGAACAGCCAGCCCTGCTCGCTGGTCAGTGAGTGACCTGTCAGGGTGTTGAACATATCCACGGTCTTTTCGATGCTCCGCTCACCCCGCTCGTCGTACGTCGCAGCGCGTTCCTTCATGTGTCCTGCAGCGCTGTTAAGAATTTCTATCGCGTTCATCTCTTACTCCTTTGATGTATTTGTTGTAGAGGTAGTCGATCCTCGGTGGCCCGTTGCTGAGTACGGCGTACCCAACGATAATTGCGGACACCACGAACAACACGAGTGTTACCCATGCTACTGAGTCCATAAATCCTCCAAAAGAAAAGGGGGCGACGTGTGCCACCCCCGTGTGGGTTACTCGTTCAGTGCGCCGGTCAGCTTGGCAGCAACCGCTACGCCTGTCGCCAGATCAGAGTCAAACTCCAAATCCTCGGTGACTTCCTTCGGCTTGGGCCGGTTGACCTTCTGGTTCATCTTGTCCAGTGCGTGCTCAGGCACAAACGCCTTGATCTGCGGCCATGCGTTGATCAACTGCTTAAGGGTCGTGCAACGCTCCAGCAACTGCGCCGTCTGGCGGGCGTACTTGTCACGCTTGGCCCTGAACTCCCGCATGGCGTTGTAATGAGACAGGCAGATGTTGTGCGCTCGGCTGCGGTCGTCTTCTCGCAGGCAGGCGATGGGGATGGTTCTCCTCCCGTAGAAGCTACGATCACCGAACAGCAGCTTGACCGTCTCAGGCGCAGGGACATCCACTCGCTCGTTACACCCGTCAACCTTGATCGCGTACGGAAGGTTCTCACCCTCGCCGTACGTAGTCTCGAACGGCCCAGTCATGTCGTTGGCTAGGAACGCGCTGCCGAACTCCCGCTTGATCGCGTCGATGCTCTGGTTAATCTCACGAAATCTGACCTGCGCCGGTGCCTGCTTGGTGGCGTTGACCAGAAACATCGCGCTGTCGGTGTCCATCTTCGGGGGGTGCTGCGTCTTGTCGAACGCGTTGGTCGCGTTGCGGTAAATCTGATCACGCAGTGCTTGGGAAATACGAACTGTTGCCATTGTTACTCTCCTTATATGTATGGATTAAAAGTGCAGGTGGATGTGGATGTGAACGTCCTGCCCATCGGCAGGGGGGAACGGCAGTTCAAGCTGCTCAGGCGGTGTGTCTTGCTGCTCGTCAGACGTGTCGGGAATAGTCGTCTGCTCCGCCCGGAGCTTGGTCAGCCTGCTGCTTATCGCAGGCACGGTGCGGCCCAACTTCTTGGCCAACTCGCTCAGCTTCGTCCGACTGGACTTCGGCAGCGCAGCGTCCCAACTCAGGATCATCAGGTCTTCGCTGGCTGTCCAGCGGCGGTTCTTTCTAACAGTAGTCGATGACATCGTATCGGCCTCCTTTGCCAATGAGCACGTCGGACACCATGTACGCAACACGTCGCCGCGTTCGCCGTGCAACAGCGCGAAACGTATCCCGTCCGAACATGGACATGATGTGTCTCGCAATTAAGTGTGAATCCTCACGGTGCCAGTGAGGCAAGTCAGTGATCTCTACGAGTGGTGTAACGTCCTCGTCGATCAGTCTGTCCATGAACCCGACATGGAACTCCAGTGCATACCGATCCGATGTGCAGTCGCCCATGTGATTCAGTTCAGACAGCAGCGACACCATTACTCGGTATCGCTGTGTCTTGTAGACCCGTACGACCTCACTGTGCGTCGGGGTGAAAGCGAACCAACTCATCACCATACTCCACGTCGATATTGGTAGTGCACACGACCACGACTGGGTAGTCCTGCGCCTCGCTAGGCCAACCGGTGTAGCCGTCAGTGAGCACGATAACCACGTCAATGTTGTCGCTGATGTTCCTGTTGATCCAGTCGAACCCAGCGCGCAGGTCAGTCCCGCCACCGCCGGTAATCTCTGGCTCGGCAGGCAAGTCGTCAGCCTTGAAGTGGTGCGCCGTGTGGACACGGGTCGATGTGTCCAGCACGTACAGTTCGCTCGGGGTACACCGCTCTGCAATCGCATTGAAGTGGCCCATGAAGATGTCCTGTTCACCATCGCACGAACCGGACACGTCACGAATGACAACCGTCGTACCCAGCGCACCCTGTGACTGCATGGACGGCAGGTACGTACCACCCGCCACGAACCGACGGTTCGGCCTCGTCCATGAGTAGTCGTTAGCTGCTCGGTCGGTCATGAATCGCTCCACGATTTCGTACCACGGGGTGTGAACAGACAGCACACCCTCGACACGACGCTGCATATCAGCAGACAAGTTACCGGCAACACGGGCTGCTTGCGCTGCTCGGGCGATGCTCGCCTTGGCTTTGGCCTCGGCGTTGCGGATGTCCTCGGCGGTAGGTGCCTTGCCGTCTTTCTGGAACTCGCCCAGTGGGTCGCCCTGTACCAGATCGCCACCCGTGCCGCCGATCTCCTGCTCGTCAGACGTGTCGTCGTTAGCAGTCGGATCAGCCGGGTGCTGCCCAGTGTTGTTGTCGCCACTCTGCCCATCTCCACCCTGACCGTCAGGCTGGTCAGGTTTCTGCTTGGCCTGCTTCTCCTGCTGCAGGTCGCCGTAGACCGTCTCGGTCAGCATCCCAGCGCACTCGGGGGAGTCAATACACCCTTCGATAAACTGCCCGATGTCGAACCGCTTACGATCAGCGTTAATTACTTTATCACCAGCGACGTTCCAAAGGAAGGGGTCTCTGCCCATCAGACGTTGCGGGTGCAGTCGCAGCACGTGCTCCAGCTCGTGCCACAGGACAAACACCATCTGCTGAACGGCCAGCCCTTGCAGCCCCTCGGCATTAAGGTACAGTCTGCCGTATGCGTCCACACCAGCGATGGGCACTTGGTCGCCCCAGACCAACTGCTGCTCCATGAGCAGGTGGCTGTAGAACGCCGTCTTGGGGTCGGACATCATGGCTACGCTGGCACGGCTGAACAACAACCGTGCGTCCTTCTCAGTCTGTGTCAGGTTCATACCGCTGCTCCTGTGTCGTGCAGGTCGCCCCGCAGTGCGGCGGCGACCATCTTGGTTTTGTGAACATCGACGAAACTGCCGATGGCTTCGCGTTGCGTACGTCCGAAGATCGCAATCCATGGGTATGGGTAAAACCCACACGTACCCAAGGCATAGGCAGGGCGGGCGCGATACCCGCCGACTACCTTTACTGTCGAGACGTACTCTGAGTAGTCAGAGTTCATGGTGTTGGCGCCCTCTTCAGTGCAGGGTCACGTCTGCGCCACGGGTGGTCGCCCACGCCGTGAACTCCTTGGTGCTCAAAAACTCGTTCTTATGAGCAACAACGTCCTTGTAGAACGCAGCTTCGATGTCAGGGGCGAACGCCTCGGTGGCGATACGCTCGACATACTTGACGAGAGCAGGCCACGTCTTCTGCGTCACACGCTTGAACGCCAACGTCGCAGCGAGGTACAGCGCACCACGATTGTCCACGGGCAGCTTGGCCCCCATGGGGTTGGTGGTCATCTCCTGATCGGTCGGCAAGAGTTCGTGCAGCTTACGGAACGCGATGTACTGCGCAGCACGTGCCTCCGGCACACGACCAGACAGCTTGGCCAGATAGATCGGCTCAGGCAGATCAGTCGGAATCCGACTGGCTGCATCCCACGAACGCATCGTGCCGTTGACCATACGGTCAGGGTCGAAGTCATCCAGTGCGCCGGGGTCGAACCGGCAGTACGCCACCATCACGGGGTCAGCGTCCTGCTCCAGCATGTAACGTGACCACGCTTCCAGATCAGCGCGCATCTCCCAGACCTCACAGCGGTTGGTCAACTTGGTCAATGGCCTGTTGGCTCCTGATTTGTCGCTGACACGGTTGGACGTGGCGACGATGAACACACGGTCGTGCAGCACGTTATCTCCCGTACGTCTATCGAGCATCAGCCCAGCCAGTGCGTTCTGCATCATGGTCACGCAGTCGAAGACTTCATCCACGATCAGCGGCGCGATGCCGTACTTCTCAGCCACGCGGTTGACGTAGCCGATGAAGCTATTTGCTGCCCAGTGGGTCTCCAACACGCCGTTGTCACCACGCTCGACGTGGGGCAAACCGACCAGATCGACCGGATCACGCAGGCTCGGACGGAAGATGCAGTTCTTCACCACGTCCTCGGGGATGCCAAGGTCAACGAACACCTTGACAGCAAGACTCGTCTTCGCACATCCGGGCGGCCCCATGATCACCTGCGGGGTCTTGTCGTTGGCGTTGATGGTGGCCTTCAGCGCGGTGTATGCGTCGTCGAACTGCAGGCTGGCGAGGGTCTGGGTCTCTTTGTTACTCATGTGATTCTCCTTACTAGGGTTATGCAAACTTGCTCAGGATGTCGTCAAACTTGGCTCGCGCCTCGTCGCGGGTGGACTGGCTGTCCTTGATGCTCGGCTGTGCGGTCACTCGCAGGGCTTCTCTCGTGCGAGACAGCAGGTCAGCAATCTCTCCGTCGCCATCCACGTTCAAACTCTCCAGATCACGGCACGAGTCCAGTGCCGCGTTCACCACCTCGGCGTGCCATCTCTGGCCTTTGTCACCTGTGTACTGGGTCAGCCGCTCGGCCAGTTGTGAGACAGGGGCCAGTGCACGCTTGATAATGTCGGTCTTGATGGTGTTCTCTGCGTCAGCCAGCATGGCGTCGAACTCAGCCGTGTCTTCCTCGGTCATCTCGGTGCGGAAGTCACCACGGGTCGGGACAGGTTGGAAGATCACCCGAATCTCAGTGTCGGGCGGCTGGTCTGGGTAGTCGTCTCGGCTGGCTGTCTCGGCCTTACCTGCCGCACGTGCCTTGGCGTTGCGCCGCTGGATGTCGGCATCCACCTCGGCCCAGTAGTTCTGACGGAAGTCATCGTACGCAGCCACGGCTTCCTGTTTGAGCGGGTTGACCGTAGCCGTGAAGGTCATGTACTTGGCGTTAGGCAGTGCGCGCAGCCCGTCGTCGAACCACGCGGAAGTCTTGGCCTTGACAAACTTCTCCAGTTCATACCGTGACCGGTTGGCGCGTTGGTAACGCTCGCTACCTTGGAACAGCTTTTTGGACACGTTCCAATCTCTCGTGTCGGTGCCGTACGTGGTGGCCAGCAGCTCCTCGGCGTTCTTGTCACGGGCGGTGCGCCGCACTCGTTTGGTTGTTTTGAGCCGAACCAAGACCATCTTCTTGGCCAGTGACGGCATGGCGTCATGTAATGTGTGCAGGGTTGTGTCGTTCATGGGAAGAATATCTCCTCTATCGTGGGGGTGAACTTGTTAGTGCTGGCATCGAACGTCAGCACGGGGTGGTCAAGGGCGCGCATCATGCGGGTCAGGGTGGTGCGCAACTCAGAGATGTCGTCTCCGAACAGGCAGGCTTCCGACCAAGCGACTGGCTGGTCGCCCTCGTAGTGAACCTCCACGATGCCCACAGCCCCCTCGGGGTCAATCTCGGGGTGTATCGCGTGGATCACTCGGTGGTTCCGACTCATGAGTCACCTGCCTGCAGCCATGAGTACAGGCCACGGCTGATCTCTGGATGGGTCTCGGTTATCAGGGTGACGTACTCACGCACGTCGCGGGTGTTGATCACACCTTTGAGATACAGGTGGATAGCCCAGTCGGCCAGATAATCCACGACCGTCTCATCCTCGACCTCGGTGGCATCAGGGGCGGTGCGGTGTAGCGGGGCGCTGACGCCCAGAACAAATAGTTGTCCAATGTGATAGCGGAAAGGTTCCATGGGTAGTCTCCTGTTGGTTACTGGTGGGGTGTTTCAGGGTTAAGGCGCAGGTCAGCCAAGGTGCGCTGTTCCTGCTGGTCGATAAAACGGGCGAGCATCCTGTATCTCTCTGCCCACGAGACGCCGTGTCGTTTCGCTATATCAGTCCTCCTTACTGCTGGGGTGAGTTTGAGTCACGCGGTCAAGTTGTGTGTCGTCGGCGTTCAGTACCATGACCTCGGTGCGCTCTGCGGCTCGTGCAATCATCTCTAGGTACTCATCGACAGGCGGCTCAAACTCACCCGTCAGGATGTGCCATTCCAGATTCTCGTAGTCGAACGCGGCCAGCAGACGCTCAGCGCCATCGTGTGGGCTGTACTTCACCACGTAGACCATGCGAGGGTCGGTACGGGTTTCAGCGTGGATGTGGCCACGGCGCACATGAAACGGTCGGCGGTACGCCACGCACGACGGCACTTCGGCCAGCGCCACGTGGCTCATGGAAACCCTGCGCACAACGGACGGGGTCGGCACGGGGTCGGCGTCATCCAACGATCCACCGCCCTGAGCGATCAGGTCGCGCAGGTCTTTCATATACGGCACGGATCGCAGGCGACTGCGTGGGAACTGACGTAGTGCTTCCTTGACGGTCTGCTGGTGGCGCAAGATCACCTTGGACGTAGTGGGTTCGCTGTGCAACGTCCACGTGTCGTCGCGCTCGTCGTACATGGCCAGCGGGCAGGCGTGGCTTTTGGACTTGCAGTAGACCACGTACAGGTGGTCATGCACGATACTGTGGTTGGCAAACAAGGTGCCGCCACCGATAGCAAATGGGTCGCGGTTGGCAATGAACACTCGCGCCATGCTGGTCTTGATTCGCTTACGCATAAGGGTGCCTCGTGGGGTTTTAGGGTCTACTGGTCAAAAATCGACCATCTACTGGACAAAAGTATGAATGTTTGTTTTTTTTGTCCAGTTGTAAGTTATTGATTTTAAAGGGTCTGGACAAATTCCGGACATTTGTGCAGCAGGTTTGTCCAGAAGGAACTTCAATGGAATCAAAAGGTTAGGTGGTCTGCTGCACAAATGTCAGGTTTTTTTTAGTAGACCCCCCCTAAAAGTTTTGGGACGTAGATACACGCACATTAGCCAACGCTAATATACTGCTCCAAAATTTAGTGTGGTCTATTCTCTAAAAAACATAACATTTATGCAGCAGAGAAGAAGAAGTCAATAACCACAGGGGTTCCCACCTGGACATTTTGCTGGACAAACACTGGACAAAGTGCTGGACAAAATATTTTTGTCCAGTAGATGGTCGATTTTTGACCAGCTTTCCGCAGGAATCCACGGGAATCCACTGGAATTTTCTTGGCTGACCCCCCTTGACAAGCCCAAAAACAGAGTTTAAAATGCTGTGCAACAGCATTTCACCGAAGCGGATTTCAGGGGTTTTCGGGTGGTCAGGGGGGTTCAGGCGGCTACGTGAGCCGCCGCAGGAGTTCCTGCTGGCACGCCCTGACGCCCTCGCTAAGGCGATATGCGATCTCGGCCGCATACTCAGGGTCATAGGGGTCTTCAGCAGCCTCAGCGTACAGCTCAAGCGCAGCCTGAGCAGGCAGCTCGTCGATAGAGCAGTTGTACCGCTCGCACAAGGCGAAGATGTGGGCCTGTAGGTACGACGCGATCCTTGTCTGGTATTGATCGGTGCCGATGAAACAGGCCGCGTTTTCCAGCCAGATCAGGATGGCGTTGGTTGATTTGGTGTTGATGTTTTCCATGGTGTTCCCTTGGAGTTGAATGTAGTCGCGCCCGCTGCCTTGGTTACGGGCGCTGCTACTCGTATGTTGCACTGGCATTTACGAGCCTTGCACACTGGAAGTCTCCAGCGCACAGTCGGAGGGTTGTCTAGCCAAGTCCGACCAGTATTTCAGGGGTTTTCGGGTGGTCAGGGGGAAAATCCACGCCTACCCTCAGCTTCGACGTGGTGGGGTTACTTCGCTGCTCACCCCTTGGGTGGCATGTAACGGACAGAGTGCTATTCTGAGGCTATCCTTCCCGTTTTGATCTGTCTCATCAGCACGTGGCGATCAGTTCACGTGGACGCGCTGGGTTAGTCCCAGCACGTTTCGACA
>LFIK01004117.1_pt1 | contig 11789 bp, 12 predicted proteins | sample 643401 | NCBI WGS metagenome assembly LFIK01 (sample SAMN03777447, study PRJNA286221) | soda lake metagenome | biome: soda lake; feature: Kulunda steppe; material: water; isolation source: sample T5-Br brine of Lake Tanatar-5 | place: Russia: Kulunda steppe | collected 2010-07 | reverse complement strand
CGCCACGCTCAGCAGGTACAGCGAACCCAGCAACAGGGCGCACAGCAGTACCCGCAGCAGGCTCTCATGGGGGATCCGTTTCAGCGCTCCACCGGCCATCGGTACCAGTCACTCACAAGGCGCCACTCCGGGGAGACCAGAGCCACGGTGCGCAAGGGATGGGGCAGTGCATCCTGATCGAGCCGGGCCCGCACTTCCACGTGGTACAACTCGCCGGCGCTCAGGCGCCGCAACGACACCAGCGACAGCCGCTCCACGGTGCCCCAGGCATCCTTGGCCACTTCCTGGCGGAAGAAGGTGCGCCGTTCACCGGTCTGCAGATCGTGGACGACATAGCGCCGGCTCAACGCGTGATACCTGAGCTGGTAGTGCGCGGTGACCTCAACCAGTTCCGTATCCCAGAACCACCACCAGCGGGGTCGCGTGATCCGGGCCTGGATCTCCAGGGTCAGAGGCACACCGTTGGCCAGGGCGTCCCGCGCCTCATCGCTGAGCACCACCCGGAAGCGTGCATCCAGCACCAGGTCACGGCTGCTGTCGCGCAAGTCATGGCTGGCAAGACGAATGCCGGGGCTATCCGCGCCCGCCGGTGACATGAACAATGACAAAGCGGCCAGCAGCAACGCCGCCAGCACACAATTTTTTCGCGTTGCATGGTGCCCCGTCGTGCCCGTCACTGTTTGCGCAGAACCGCGTAGTAGAAACCATCCATGCCCGCGGTGCCGGCGGCTATCTGCCGGCCAACGGACTCGGGCATGCCCCAGCGCCCCGTGATCGGCACCGGCTCCGCGTCCGGCCTGCGCCGGAGAAAGGCTTCCAACTGGTCACGGTTTTCTGCCCGGAGCATGGAACACGTTGCATACACCAGCATACCGCCGGGCTCCAACAGGGGCCAGACCGCATCCAGCATGCGCGCCTGCAGGGCGACGAGGGCCGGGATATCAACCGACCGTCGCAACAACTTGATGTCGGGGTGGCGCCGGATAACCCCGGTGGCGGAGCAGGGGGCGTCCAGCAGAATGCGCTGGAACGCGCGACCGTCCCACCAGTCGTCCGGCCGCGTGCCGTCGCCGGCCAGCACCGTGGCTGAGAGCTGCAGCCGCTGCAGGTTCTGGCGAAGGCGCTCCAGCCGCCCCGGCTCCACATCCACCGCCACCACCTCGGCAAGTCCGGGCTCGCGCTCCAGCATGTGGCAGGTCTTGCTGCCCGGCGCGGCGCACAGATCCAGCACGCGCTGCCCGGGCGCCAGTTGCAGCAGATCGGCGGCCAGTTGTCCGGCTGCATCCTGAACCGAGACCAGCCCGTCCTCGAACCCGGGCAAGCGGCCCACGGCCACCGGCTGGGCCAGCTCCAGTGCGTCCTCGGCGTCGGGATGAGGCAGCGCCGTCATGGCGTCTGCGTCCAGGCGCGCGTGATAGGACTTTCGACTAATAAGACGGCGATTGACCCGAAGCGTCATCGGCGGCCGGGCGTTGTTCGCCTGCGCGATGGCCTGCCATTGCCCTGGCCAGTCGGCTTCCAGGGCATCCAACAGCCAGGCCGGATGCGCCCAATGCGCCAGCCGGTCCTGCTCCGCGGCCGCACGCAGTGCCACCTGCTCGCGCAAAAAGCGCCGCAGCACGGCATTCGCCATACCGGAAGCCCAGGGTTGGGTGAATCCGCGTGCGGCGTTCACGATGCTGGACACCGCCGCGTGATCAGGGACGCGGGTCTCGCTGCACTGGTACAGCCCGACCAGCAACAGGGCCTCCACATCCCGGTCGCGCGCCTTGAGCGGGCGTTCCAGCAGGCGCGATAGCCAGAAGGCGAGCCGGGGATACCAGCGGAGGGTGCCAAATGCCAGTTCCTGGGCCAGCCCGCGCTCCTCCGGCGAGCCAAGCGCCTCCTGGAGCGGCGGAAGGCAATCGGTCAGCGAACGGCCATCGCGTGTCACCGCAAGAACCGCACGCGCCGCCTGCCCGCGCGCATCCGCCACGGCGGGGCGGCGGCCGCGCCGTGGTTTATTCAAGCTGTTCTCCCGACTCCAGTCTGCGCCCCCGGAGGAAGTCCGCCGCTGCCATGGGGCGCTTGCCCGCCGGCTGCAGTTCCAGCAGTCGCAGCACGCCGTCGCCCGTGACGACGTCGATGCCCTGCGGTCCGGCGGCGACCACCGTACCGGGCGCTCGGGTGTCGCTCACCGGGGGCTCGCAGGCGGCACGCCAGATCCGCAGCGGCTCGCCCTGCCAGCGGGCCTCGGCCACCGGCCAGGGGTTGAATGCCGCCACCTGCCGTTGCAGGGCCGCGGCGGGCTGCGACCAGTCGAGGCGCGCCTCCGCCTTTTCCAGTTTCGGCGCATAGGTGGCCCGGCTGTTGTCCTGGCGCGTCGGCGTCAGTTCGCCGGCAAGCAGCGCGGGGAGCCTCTCGGCCAACAGGCCGGCACCCATGGCCGCCAGCCGGTCATGCAGGGTGCCTCCGGTATCTTCCGCGTGAATCGGGGTCACCGCACGGGCGAGCACCGGGCCGGTGTCCAGGCCCGCCTCCATCTGCATGAGACAGACCCCGGTTTCCCGGTCACCGGCTAGCACCGCCCGCTGGATGGGCGCCGCGCCCCGCCAACGGGGCAGCAGTGACGCATGGATGTTGACGCAGCCAAGGCGGGGAATATCGAGCACGGCCTGAGGAAGTAGCAGGCCGTAGGCGACCACGATCATCAGATCCGGCTCCAGGGCGGCCAGTTCCGCCTGGGCCTCCGGATCACGGAGCGTTGATGGCTGATAGACAGGCAGGCCATGCTCTTCCGCGCAGATCTTGACCGGTGAGGGTCTCAGGCGCCGCCCGCGACCCGCCGGCCGATCCGGCTGCGTGTAGACGCCCACCGGGCGGTAGCCCGCTTCAACCAGGGCCTGGAGGGTCGGCACGGCGAAATCGGGCGTGCCCGCGAACACCAGCCGCGGTTTCGACACCATGCCCACGCCTCAGCCGGCGGTCTGTGGAGCGGTGGCGGGAACCTGCTGCTGGCGCGCCTGCTTCTCCAGCTTTTTTCGCACCCGCTTGCGCTTGAGTTCGGAGAGATAATCCACGAACAGCTTGCCGGCCAGGTGATCCATCTCGTGCTGGATGCAGATGGCCAACAGCCCGCTAGCCTCCAGTTCAAAGGGCTCCCCATCCCGCCCCAGCGCACGTACGCGGATGCGCTCCGCCCGCTCCACGTAGTCATAGTAGCCGGGCACCGACAGGCAACCCTCCTGCATCTGCTCCACGCCGTCCTTCTCGAGGATTTCCGGGTTGATGAATACCCGCGGTTCGGAGCGGTCTTCCGAAACGTCGATCACGATCACCCGCTCATGCACGTTCACCTGCGTGGCCGCCAGGCCGATGCCCGGCGCCTCGTACATGGTCTCGAACATGTCATCCACCAGCGAACGAATTCGGTCGTCCACCTGTTCGACGGGGCGGGCCACCGTGCGCAGCCGCGGATCGGGATAATGCAGGATCTCTAGTTTTGCCATGTTCAGTTCGTTGCGGATGAGGGTGGATCGGGGTAGCCTTTGGCTCAATAAAGCCGATTCCAATGGATTATAACGGAATCAGGGCCCGCCGTCCCCGCATACCAGGGCCCTGTCATCGAAGGAACAACCACATGCGCATCAGGAAGCTGCCCGCACTACTCTTTGGCCTGGTTCTCTGCATTCCCCTGCTGGCCGCCGGCGATGCCTTCAGGGACGATCACCCGGAAGAATACACCGTGGTCCGGGGCGACACCCTGTGGGACATTTCCACGCGCTTCCTGAACAGCCCCTGGTACTGGCCGGAAATCTGGCATGTGAACCCGGACATCGAGAATCCCCACCTGATCTACCCGGGCGACATCATCCGACTGGTTTACGTGGACGGGGAACCCCGGCTGACGGTGGAGCGCGGCATCCAGGAGGTCCGGCTGTCCCCGGGTATCCGCGAAGAGCAGTTGCCTGCAGCCATCGACACCATCCCCATGGACGCGATCCGGCCCTTTCTGAATCGCAGCCACGTGGTGGATGAGGACTTCTTCAACCGGGCACCCTATATCGTGGCCGGCGAGGACGAACGGGTCATGGCCAGCCAGGGCGATCGCGTGTACGTGCGCCGCCTGGCGGAGGGCGAGGACCAGGGTGGTTATTCCCTGGTGCGCGAAGGCAACCCGTTCCGTGACCCGGACACCGGCGAGGTGCTGGGGATCGAGGCCACCCACGTTGGCGAACTGCAACTCGCCCGCGGCGGCGATCCGGCCACCGGGCAGGTGGTCACCAGCAATCGCGAAGTGCAGGTCGGCGACCGCCTCCTGCGTACGCCGCGACGCCCTGCCTCCGCACACTTCTTCCCCAAGGCCCCGGACGGTGAACTCCAGGGCCAGATCATCCACGTACTGGACGGTGTCACACAGATCGGCCAGTTCGATGTGGTGGTGCTGAACATGGGCGATGAACAGGGCGCCGAGGTGGGTGACGTGCTGGCCGTCTACAAGGCGGGCCGTCAGGTTCGCGACCAGGTGACCGGGGATCGCGTGACGCTTCCCCAGGAGCGGGCCGGCGAACTGATCATCTTCCGCACCTTCGACAAGGTCAGCTTCGGCCTGATCATGCGGGCGAGCCGGCACATGGCGATCGCCGACATCGTGCGTAACCCCTAAGCCGAGGCGGCCGGAACGGTCCCATGTCCGACTCCCGTGCGCAGCTTGCGCTCTGGCGCGTCCCCGGCGTGGGGCCGCGCCTGTTCCAGGAACTGATTTCGAAGTTCGGCAGCGCGTCCGCGGCCCTGGCGGCCGGCCCTGCCGGCTGGCGGTCGCTCGGTGTGGATGAGCGCCTGCAACAGGCCCTGGCGGAACCGGATTGGGCTGGCGCCGACCGTGACCTGGACTGGGAACGGGCGGCCTCCGACCGGATCATTCTGTTTCTCGGCCAGCCCCTGTATCCGGACCGCCTGGCGGAGATTCCCGCCGCACCACCCGTGCTATTCGTGATCGGCGACCCGGAACTACTCAGCTATCCGCAGCTTGGCGTGGTGGGCAGCCGTAAACCCACGGCAGGCGGGAAGCAAAGCGCCCATCAGTTCGCGGCCCACCTCGGCTCGGCCGGGCTCGGCATCACCAGCGGGTTGGCCCTCGGGGTGGATAGCGCCGCCCATGAAGGCGCCCTGGACGGTAACGGCTACACCATTGCCGTTACCGCCACGGGGCCGGACCGCATCTACCCGTCCAGAAACCGTGAACTGGCGCGACGCATCAGCGAGAATGGTGCCATCGTCACCGAGTTCCCTACCGGCGTTTCAGCGCGTCCCGACCATTTCCCGCGCCGCAACCGCATCATCAGCGGCCTGAGTCTCGGCGTGCTAGTGGTGGAGGCCGGTTTGCGCAGCGGGTCGCTGATCACCGCCCGCTATGCGCTGGAGCAGGACCGCGAGGTGTTCGCCATCCCCGGCTCCATTCACAACCCGCTAGCCAAGGGCTGCCACCGCCTGATCCGGCAGGGACAGGCCAAACTCGTGGAGCAGGCCGCCGACATCCTGGAGGAATTGCCGGCGCAACTCAGCCTGCCGGAAGCCGCGGACACGCCCGCACCGCTGGAGGACGCCGCGGTGCCGGACCCGGACCACGCAGCGGTGCTCGCGGCCATCGGCCATGACCCGGTGACACTGGACGCCGTGTTGCAGCGCACCGGATTGACGCCCGAGGCGGTTTCCTCCATCCTGCTCATACTTGAATTGCAAGGCCATGTCACAGCCATGTCTGGCGGGCGCTACGCGCGGAACTGGCCAGAGGACCGGAAATGAAAGAGAACGTGTTCGACGTCCTGATGTACCTGTTCGAAAACTATATCTATGACGACGAACCGCAGCCCGACCGCGAATCCCTCGAGACCGAACTGTTCGAGGCCGGGTTCCAGCAGATGGAGATTCGCAAGGCGTTCGACTGGCTGGACGCGCTGGCAACATCGCGGGACCTCTCCCAGGGCCCGATGGATAGCAGCCGTGCCATCCGCCTTTACGCTGACCGGGAGATCGGCAAGCTGGACACCGAGTGCCGCGGTTTTCTGCTGTCGCTGGAACACGTCGGCGTGGTAACGCCCGCAAGTCGGGAAGTGATCATCGACCGGCTCATGGCACTGGACGAGGAAGAGGTCGACCTGGACCTGGTCAAGTGGGTGACGCTGATGGTGCTCTACAATCAGCCCGGACACGAGGAGGCGTATGCCTGGATGGAAAACCTCCTGTTCGACAACCCGGTGCATCTGGTGCACTGATAGCCCGCCGGGCTCCCCGCCTTGCACTGACATCTAACCGGAAGCGCCCGCCTGCCCGCGGGCCTGTCATTTTATGAGCAAGTCACTCGTCATCGTTGAATCGCCCGCCAAGGCCAAGACCATCAACAAGTACCTTGGCAAAGACTTCCAGGTCATGGCGTCCTACGGCCATGTCCGCGACCTGGTGCCCAAGGAAGGCGCCGTGGACCCGGATGCGGGGTTCGCGATGAAGTACTCGGTGATCGACCGCAACAAGAAGCATGTGGACGCGATCGCCAAGGCCCTCAAGAGCGCCGATGTCCTCTACCTGGCCACTGACCCGGATCGCGAGGGTGAGGCCATTTCCTGGCACCTGTTCGAGTTGCTGAAGGAACGGGGGCTACTCAAGGACAAACCGGTCAAGCGCGTGGTGTTCCACGAGATCACCAAACGCGCCATTCAGGAAGCCATCGATCACGCCCGCGACCTGTCCATGGAACTGGTCAACGCCCAGCAGGCACGGCGTGCCCTGGATTACCTGGTGGGCTTCAACCTCTCGCCGCTCCTGTGGCGCAAGGTGCATTCCGGCCTCTCCGCCGGGCGCGTGCAATCGCCCGCGCTGCGGATGATCGTGGAGCGCGAGGAAGAAATCGAGGCCTTCACGCCCCGCGAGTACTGGACCATCGAATCCGATCTCACCAACGAGGGCCAGGCGTTCCAGGCAAAGCTCTCCCGCTTCCAGGGCGAGAAGCTGGAACAGTTCACCATTGACAACGAAACCCGCGCCACCGAGGTGGAGCAGGTGCTGGCGAAAGCGGCCGCCGACCAGGCGGCAACGGCCGAATCGGCGGGTAGCGACCGGGTCGGTGTACTGATCGTCAGCAAGGTGGAACGCAAGCAGCGGCGCCGCAACCCGGCACCGCCGTTCACCACCTCCACGCTGCAGCAGGAAGCCTCCCGCAAACTCGGCTTCGGCGCCCAGCGCACCATGCGCGTGGCGCAGCAGCTGTACGAAGGGATCGATGTGGGCGGCGGCGGCACCGTAGGTCTGATCACCTACATGCGTACCGACTCCGTGAACCTGGCCAACGAGGCGGTGGAGGACATCCGCGGCGTGATCGGTGAGCGCTTCGGCGCGGACAAGGTTCCGAAGGCGCCGCAGACCTACAAGACCAAGGCCAAGAATGCCCAGGAGGCCCACGAGGCCATCCGCCCCACCTCGGCCGCGCGGCATCCGGACGAGATGAAGTCCTATCTCAGCGATGAGCAGTACCGGCTGTACGACCTGGTGTGGAAGCGGGCCGTGGCATGCCAGATGATCCACGCCACCATCAACACCGTGGCCGTGGACCTGGCCTGCGGCGAGGACAACGTGTTCCGTGCCACTGGCTCCACCATCGCCGACCCGGGCTTCATGGCCGTGTACCAGGAAGGCGTGGACGACGCCAAGGTGGACAACAGCGACCGCATCCTGCCGCCCATGGAGGAAGGCGATGCGGTGGACCTGCTCAAGATCCGCCCCGAACAGCACTTCACCGAGCCGCCCCCGCGGTACAGCGAGGCAAGCCTGGTGCGGGCGCTGGAGGAATACGGCATCGGCCGACCCTCCACCTACGCCAACATCATCTCCACGCTGCTGAACCGGGAATACGTCATCCTGGACAGCCGTCGGTTCAAGCCCACCTCGATCGGGCGCGTGGTGAACAAGTTCCTCACCGACCACTTCACCCAGTACGTGGACTACGATTTCACGGCCCGGCTGGAAGACGAACTGGACCAGGTCTCCCTCGGCGAGAAGGACTGGGTTCCGCTGCTGCGCGAATTCTGGGAGCCGTTCAAGGCCACGGTGGAGGAAAAGAAGGACATCTCCCGTGAGAAGGTGGTGCAGGCCCGGGAACTGGGCACCGATCCCAAGTCCGGCAAGCCGGTACAGGTGCGCGTGGGCCGCTATGGGCCGTTTGTGCAGATCGGCACCAAGGACGACGAGGAGAAGCCGCGCTTCGCCGGGCTGCGACCGGGGCAGAAGATGGACACCATCACCCTGGACGAGGCGCTGGCCCTGTTCGACCTACCCCGGGACTTGGGCGAGACCGACGACGGCGAGAAGGTCCAGGTCAACATCGGCCGCTTCGGCCCCTACGTGAAGTACGGCTCCAAGTACGTCTCGATCCGCGACGACGACCCCTACACCATTGGCCTGGAGCGGGCCAAGGAACTCATTGCCGAGAAGAAACAACTGGATGCCAACCGCGTGATCCACGACTTCGGCGAGGATGGCATCCAGGTGCTTCGCGGCCGCTACGGGCCGTACATCACCAACGGCAAGAAGAACGCGCGCATCCCCAAGGACCAGGAGCCCGAAAAGCTGGATCTGGAAACCTGCCGGGAGTTGCTGGCCAAGGCTCCTGAGCGCAAGGCGCGGCGCAAGGCGGCGCCGAAGAAACGGACCGCGAAGAGCTGAACCATGGCCAACCATCGCCTGTTGCCCGCACTGCGCTGCCTGCAGGCCGGAGGGGTGATCGCCTACCCCACCGAGGCAGTGTTCGGCCTGGGCTGCGATCCGCTGGATGCAGGCGCGGTGGCCCGCCTGCTCGCCATCAAGGGCCGCAAGGCCGCCAAGGGCCTGATCCTGATCACCCATGATCGCAACAGCCTCAGCCACTGGCTCGAACCCGTGGACGCGGAACTGGATGCTCAGTTGCGCGCCACCTGGCCGGGCCCCGTGACCTGGGTGCTGCCGGCGCAACGCTGGGTGCCCCGCTGGCTCACAGGCGGTCGCGACACGCTGGCAGTGCGGGTCACCGCACATCCCGGCGCTGCCTCCCTGTGCGCCGCCTTCGGCGGTCCGCTGGTTTCCACCAGCGCCAACCGCAGCGGCCACCCACCGGCCCGAACCGCACTTCAGGCGCGTTGCCGGCTTGGTCCTGCCGTGGACCTGGTGGTGCCCGGCCCTACCGGCGGCCAACGGCAACCCAGTGAAATCCGAGATGGCCGCAGCGGCCGCATTCTGCGCCCCGGCTCTGGAGCAAGTGCATGACCTCCGTGAACAGTGAGTCCGTCCGCGACTACCTCCATGACCTGCAGGACCGGCTGTGCAGCGCGCTGGAGCAGGCGGACGGCAGTGCCCGTTTCAACGAAGACCTGTGGGACCGGCCCGAGGGCGGAGGCGGCCGCTCGCGTATCCTCCGTGACGGGCTCGTACTCGAGCAGGCTGGCGTGGGCTTTTCCCACGTTATGGGGAAAGCGCTGCCTTCAGCAGCCACGGAGCGACGCCCGGAATTGGTCGGCCGGAACTGGCAAGCCATGGGGGTCTCACTGGTAATCCATCCCCGCAACCCTTATGTACCCACCTCCCATGCGAACGTCCGCTTCTTCATCGCAGAAAAGCCGGGCGAGGATCCAGTCTGGTGGTTCGGTGGCGGTTTCGACCTCACACCGCATTACGGATTCGATGCCGACGCAGTGCATTGGCATCGCACGGCAGAGCAGGCCTGCAGGCCGTTCGGCGCCGACGTGTACCCCCGTTACAAACGCTGGTGTGATGAGTATTTCTATCTCCCCCACCGGGATGAACAACGCGGCATCGGTGGGCTATTCTTCGATGACCTCAACGCCTGGGGCTTTGAGCGCTGCTTCGCGTTCATGCGCTCGGTGGGAGACCATTTCCTGCCCGCCTACCTGCCCATCGTGGAGCGTCGCAAGAACACGCCCTACGGCGAACGGGAGCGGGACTTCCAACTCTACCGCCGTGGCCGCTACGTGGAGTTCAACCTGCTTTTCGATCGCGGGACCAAGTTCGGGATCCAATCAGGCGGGCGCACGGAATCGATCCTGATGTCCATGCCGCCCCTGGCACGCTGGGAATACGGCTGGACGCCCGGACACGACAGTGCGGAGGAACGCCTGCATTCGCGCTATCTTGTGCCCAGGGACTGGCTCCGTGAAGCCCCTCCGATCGACTAAAGGAGGCAACATGACCGCAATCGCACGTGTCCTGCCCGTTTTCCTCGTCATCCTGCTGGCCGGCTGCATCACGCTGCCCACCCAGCAGGATGACACCGCCGGGAATGGCGCCGAGCAGGACGACAGCCGCGTGTCCGCGGCCTTGCGGGAGGCGCTGCGGGTGGGCACGGAACGCACCGTGGATCGCACCCACCGGGTGGACGGCTACCTGGCGAACGAGGCGCTGCGCATCGCCCTGCCCCCGGAGCTGCAATCGGCCAGCAGCCGGCTGCGCCAGCTGGGCCTGGGCAGCCAGGTGGACGAGCTGGAAGTGGCCATGAACCGCGCCGCCGAGCAGGCGGCGGGCGAGGCGCGGGCCATTTTCGTGGACGCCATTGCCGACATGCGGCCGCGGGACGTGCAGGACGTCTTCACGGGTGGGCCGGATGCGGCCACCCGATATCTGCGCAACCAGTCGGAAGACAGCCTGCGCGAACGGTATGAGCCCATCGTCGCCGACCGGCTGGAGGCCGTGAACGGCTACGGCTATTACCAGCAACTGGCGCGGACATGGAACCGCCTGCCGGTGGTTGAGCCCTTGTCCGTGGACCTGGACGCCTACGTCACCGAGCAGGCGCTGGACGGCCTGTTCCTGGTGCTGGCCGAGGAGGAAGAGCGCATTCGCGAGGATCCGGTGGCACGGACCACCGACCTGCTGCGCGAGGTGTTCGGGCGCTGAAGCATGGCTTGACCTCCTGAAAGGTTAATAAACCAACGCTGGACCGCGCACCGCACAGGCATGACAGTATGGGTACCCCCGGTACCAAGGAACGACTGCCATGACGCGCTACATCTCCAAGACCTTCCTCCAGGGACTGGGCGCCATCCTGCCCATCGTCGTCACCCTCTACCTGATCTACTGGCTGGCCATGCTGTTCGAGGATCTGGTGGGGCCGCTGGTCGGGTTTCTGCTGCCATTCTATTTCCCGGGGTTGGGCCTGGTGGTGGCCATGGGTCTCGTATTCCTTTTCGGAATGCTGATGCAGGCCTACATCTTCCGCGCGCTGTTCAACTGGAGTGAGGGGCTGGTCACCCGTCTGCCGGGGGTGAAGGTGATCCACGGCGCGGTTCAGGATCTGCTGGATTTCATCCGCAAGGCGCAGGGCGAACAGGGCAGCCAGGTCGTCATGGTCACCGTTTCCCTGGGTGAAACCGAGGCCCGGCTGCTGGGCTTCGTCACGCGCGAAGACTTCGAGGGCCTGCCCGATGGGCTGGGCGGCGAACAGGAAATCGCCGTGTACATGCCCATGAGCTACCAGATCGGCGGCTACACGCTGTTCCTCCCCCGTGAGCGCATCCAGCCCATCGACATGCCCATCGACCAGGCCATGCGCTTCGCGGTGACCGCTGGTATGTCCACAACCCGAAATTGAAACCCCGTTTCGTTGCCAGGCTGGTAGGCTGTCGCGCCAGGGTGTTCCTCGTGCTCACCCTGGCGTGTGCCCACGGCGGCGGACTTGAACCCGGACGCCGCTCGACACATCCTGTCTAGGGATGCCGCTGAACCGCGCCCGGTGGTCAATACTGCCCACACCGTCACTGCAGCATGGCGGG
>LFIK01004116.1_pt1 | contig 11790 bp, 11 predicted proteins | sample 643401 | NCBI WGS metagenome assembly LFIK01 (sample SAMN03777447, study PRJNA286221) | soda lake metagenome | biome: soda lake; feature: Kulunda steppe; material: water; isolation source: sample T5-Br brine of Lake Tanatar-5 | place: Russia: Kulunda steppe | collected 2010-07 | reverse complement strand
GTGGGCACCCCGACGGCGACGACGCGGTCCGCACTCGATCCCGACCCGGCCGAGGCACGGGCCATGCTCGCGTCCGTCGAGGCGCTGGTCCTCGAGCAGCTCGACTCGGTCCACCGGCGCGACGTGCTCGGCCACCCGCGGGGAACGGCACTCGCCGACGAACTGCTCGCTGCGCGACCGGGCGCGCAGCCCGGCGACATCGAGGTGGCGGTGTCCACCGTCCGGGCGCTGCTCGACACCGGGGTCGACAACGCGGCCGGCGGGGAGTTGGCGTTCATCCCGGGATCGGGCCTGTTCAGCGCGGCGCTCGGGGAGCTGATCGCGAGCGTCGCCAACCGCTACACGGGACTCGCCGGGCTCACGCCCGCGGCCGTGGCGCTCGAGCAGGGCGTGCTCAGCTGGCTCACGGAACTGTTCGGACTGCCGAGCCGGGCCCAGGGACTGCTGTTGTCCGGCGGCTCGAACGCGAACCTGACCGCGCTGGTGACCGCCCGGGAGAAGCTCGCGCCCGACGGGGTCGACGCGGCCTGCGTCTACGTCGGTCGCCATGCCCACGCCTCGGTGCGCAAGGCCGCCCGGATCGCCGGCATCCGCCCCGGGCACGTCCGGGTCGTCGACACCGACGAGGGGCAGCGGCTGGATCCGGAGGCGGTCCGGGTCGCCGTCAAGCAGGACCTCGCCGACGGTCTGCGCCCCGTCGCGATCGTCGGGGCGGCTGGGACGACCAACACCGGCGCGATCGATCCGCTCCACCGGCTCGCGGACGTCGCCGCCGACCTCGGGCTGTGGTTCCACGTCGATGCGGCCTATGGCGGCTTCTTCCAACTGACCGCCCGGGGACGTCGCCGACTGGCGGGCATCGAGCGGGCCGACTCGATCACGCTCGATCCGCACAAGTCCCTGTTCCTGCCCTACGGACTCGGCGCGCTGCTCGTCCGGGACCGGGCGGATCTCGCCCGGGCGTTCGCCGAGGATGCGGACTACCTGCGGGATCACGACGACGACGGTGCCCTGCCCGACTTCGGATCCATCAGCCCGGAGCTGACCCGTGAGTGGCGCGGCCTGAAACTGTGGCTGCCACTGCAGCTGCACGGCACCGACGCCTTCACGACCGCACTCGACCGGGCCCTGGATCTCGCGAACCACGCCCACGATGCGCTGGCCACCGACCCGCACCTCGAGCTCGGGCCGCGGCCCGATCTGTCCATCATCACCTTCCGGGTCCATGGTGACGACGCGGTACAGGACGCCCTGCTCGAAGCGGTCAACGGCGACGGTCACGTCCACCTGTCGAGCACGCGCCTCGACGGTCGCGTCGCCATCCGGCTGGCGGTCCTCTCGCACCGCACGACACGCGCGACCGTGGACCGGGCGGTCGAGCTGATCAGGGCGAGTGCACGGGACCTCGTCGGGGCGCGCGGGTCCTGAGCATCCGGGCCGTCTACCGTGCGGGTTCCGTGACCACCGACGTGCGAGGGAAGTGCGAGCCATGGCGACCCGTCGGCCCCGCCGTGTCTACGAGGTCGGTGACGAGCCCGATGCACGGTTCACCCTCGCCAACGAGCGCACCCTGTTGTCGTGGCTGCGCACGGCCCTGGCGCTGGTCGTCGCCGGCGTCGCCATCGTCGCGCTGGCGGAGTTGATCACCCCGGCCTGGCTCGCGGACGTCACGGCCGTCCTGGCGTTCGCCGGTGGTGCGACGACCGCGGTGCTGGGCTACGTGCAGTGGCAGCGGGTGGAGCGGGCGCTGCGGCGGGCGGAGCCACTGCCCGCCGGCGTGGGCGCGATGGTCGTGATCGCGACGATCCTGGCGGTCGCCGTCGTGGGTGTGATCGCGCTGCTCGACCTCGTCGGATGAGTGCGGGCCTCCAACCGGAGCGCACCAGTCTGGCCTGGCGACGCACCGGGCTGGCCGCCGCCACCGCGGCGATCGCCATGGTGCGCGTCGCGCTGCTGCGGGACTCGCCGGTCGTCGCCGCATTGTGCGCGGGCGTGGCGATCGTGTCGGTCTCGGCGTTCATCGAGGGGTCGAGTCGGTCGGCGGCCCGTCGACGTCGATTCGACGACACCGATCCGACGGCCCGGCTCCCGCTGGCGGCCCGTGCCGCGGTGATGACCACGGTCGTCCTCGGTCTCGCCGGTCTCACGCTCGTCCTCTGGACGTGAGGACCTGATCGGCTGGACGTGAGGACCTGATCGGCGTACGCGCACCACTCGACTCCGGCTGGTCGCGGCCGACACGAGTGCCATGGATGCCCTGACCACGAGCCGCTCAGCCCAGTGGCGCCGCCTGCCCGCCCCGTTGCAGTTCGGGCTGGTCGGGGCCGGCGTGCTGGTGCTCGGTGCCGCCGCCGTGCTGCTGCGGCCCGCGGGCTCCACCGTCGCCATGTGGTGGCCGGCCGCCGGTGTCGCGGTCGCCGCGATGATCCTCACCCCGGCGCGACACCGGGCGGGCATGGTCGGCGTGATCTGGATGGCCAGCGTGCTCGGCAATGTGGTCGGTGGCCGTCCCTGGCTGATCGCGGCGCTCTTCGCCCTGGCGAACGCGGCCGAGGCCGTCGTGGCGCTGGGGGTGCTGGCCGCGGGCCGTCGGGACCCGAGTCGGCTCGAGCAGCCCGGCGATCTGGCGCGGCTGCTGCTGGCGGTGCTCAGCGGGGCTCTGAGCGCCGGGCTCATCGGTGCCGGGGCCGCGTCGAGGCTGCTGGATGCCGGGTTCGTCGACACGCTGGTGGCCACGGCCGCCAGCCATGCCTCCGCGGCCATGCTGCTGGTCCCCCTGGCGCTCCACGGTGGCCACGACCGCTCGGAGGCGGGCCGGTTGGAACTCGTCGTCCAGTGGACACTGGTGGTGGGGATGACGGCCCTGGTCTTCGCCCCGGACCAGCGCTATGCCCTGGCCTTCCTCATCGTGCCGGTGCTGTTGTGGGGGGCGATGCGCTCGAGCCTGGTCGTGGTCTCCTTCCAGCTGCTGGTCGTGGGGCTCATCGCGACCGGTGCGTCGCTGCAGGGGGCGGGCCCGTTCGTCTCGAGTTCGGCCACGGCGCTCGCGACGGTCTCGCTCGTCCAGCTGTTGATCGTGACCAGTTCGGTGGTGGCCCTGGGTGTGGTGGTGACGGTCGATCAGCGGCGGGATGCACTGCAGGACATGACCCGGCGTGAGGAACTGTTCCGCAGCGGCTTCTCCGGGTCGCTGCTCGGTGCGGCGCTCCTGCAGGTCGAGTCCGGGGTGCTGCGGATCCTGGAGCTCAATGGGGTGGCCGCGCGCATGCTGGGCGGCGATGCACACGACCTCGTGGGCGGACCGTTCGGTGGCTGGATGCGGGCGGAGGACCGCATCATGGTCGCCGACGTGGTCGAGGAGATCCTCGCCGGTGACCGTGACGGTTGGCACGGCGAACTGCTGGTGGCCGACGAACGGGCGCAGCGGTGGTTCGAGCTGGCGATCGCGCCGGCCCCGACCGCCGGCACCGTCGGGCAGCTGCTCACGGTGCAGATGATCGACGTCACGGCGCGGCGTGAGGCCGACGCGCGTCTGACGGATCTGGCCCTGCGGGACGTGCTCACGGGACTGGCGAACCGGGTGCTGCTGGGTGACCGACTCGAGCAGGCACTGGCCGACGCCCGCCGCACGGGTGCGCGCCTCGGCGTGTTCTTCATCGACCTCGACGGCTTCAAGGCGATCAACGACAGCTTCGGCCACGCGGTCGGGGACCGGGTGCTGCAGCAGATCACCCGCCAGTTGCAGGATGCCCTGCGCGACAGCGACACGGCCGCCCGGCTCGGTGGGGACGAGTTCGTGGTGGTGTGTCCCAACGTGGCCGTCGAGTCCGAGCTCCACGCCATCCGTGACCGACTGCAGGGCCGTCTGACCACCACCATCGAGGTGGGCGACAGGACCGTCCACGTGGGCGCGAGCATCGGTGGCGTGCTCGGCTGCGGGGACGACTCGGCCCGGGAGCTGCTGCGCGCCGCCGACGAGGAGATGTACCGCGCCAAGGTCGCGGGACGAACGGCGGCGCTGGCGCCGAACCGCTGACGCCGCGCGGCGTCAGCGGTTCAGGGCAACTGCCCGGCGAAGGCGAGTGCCCGGCGGACCAGGCGACCGTGACCATTCGACATCTCGCCGGCGATCGACGGGTCGACCGCCTCGGTGGGTGACAGCCAGGCGAGATCGAGGGCGTCCTGGGCGGGTGCGCACTCGCCGTCGCACGGCACGAGATACCCCAGTGCGACGGCATGCTGCCGGGGGTCGTGGAACCCGGCCGCGCGGGACGGGTCGGGGAAGTACTCCGCGACGGTGAAGGGTGCGACCCCGGCGGGCAGTTTCGGGTCGGCGTCCGGTCCGAGATCCTTGCTCAGGTGACGCCACAGGGCGTCACGCAGCGTCTCGCCGAACAGCACCCGCCCCGACACCACGGCCCGCGAGACGCTGCCGTCCGCCTGGGCGCGCAGGAGCAGGCCGACCTTGGTGATCCGTCCGAGGTGGTCCACCCGGACCGGAACGGCCTCGACGTAGACCATCGGGACCTGGCCCCGCACGGAGCCGAGTTCGTCCTCCGACAGCCAGCCGGTCGCGGTGTCGAGGATGTCGTTTGTGCTCATGGGTGCGCAGGCTCCCGGTCGCGGGTACGGGCCCGGCGCGTCAGGTCGACGTCGCCGGGGAGGGACGTGGCGCACAGGGTGCCACCTCGACGCGGTCCACGGCACGAACACGTCCTCGGCCGGGCTCCGAGCCGGGCGTGGACGGTCGACGCCGACCGGGGCACGGTCCGCCACGACCGGGGTCGCGACGGCCCGCGTCGAGCACGACGGACTGTCGGAACCACGACCGATCTCGTGACCTCACTTGTGGATTCGACAACCAAGTGGGGTACAGGTCGGTGCATATCGACACTTGTCGGTGGTCGCATTGTGGAGTCGGCAACGTAGGGTCGGACTCGCATGCGGTTGGGAGACCGGTGCACCGACATCTCTGGGAGAGGAGACCAGCATGGCTCGAACACGCCTGCGTGCCGTCTTCGCCACCGTGAGCGCTGCAGCCCTGCTGCTGACCGCCTGCGCGGGTGACGACGACACCACCACCGACGATGCCGCGACCGACGACGCGGGGGTCGACGACACCGACACCGATCCTGACGCCACCGAGGACGAGGACGCTGCCGGGGACGACACCGCGGCCGCCGACGGTGAGCCGATCCGAGTCGGCATCATCACCTCGACGTCCGGCTTCCTCGGGGCCTACGGCAACGCCTATGTCGAGGGGCTCGAAGCCGGCCTCGACTACGCCACGGACGGCAGCGGAGCCGTCGACGGCCGTCCGATCGAGTTCGAGATCGTCGACGACAGTGGTGAACCCGATCAGGCGATCTCGGCCGCCGTCGATCTCGTCGGCCAGGGCGTGACGATCCTCGCCGGATCCGTCTCGTCCGGTGTGGCCGTGCAGATGGCCCCGTTCGCCGAGGAGAACCAGGTGTTGTTCATCTCCGGTCCGGCCGCCACGGACGCGGTCACGGGGATCAACGACTACACGTTCCGCTCCGGACGCCAGAGCTACCAGGACGTCGCCGCCGCGGCCAGCCTGGTCGACGACATCGAGGGTTCCACGGTCGTCGCGTTCGTACAGGACTCCGAGTTCGGGGCGGCCAACATCGCCGCGCTGGAGTCGGTGCTCGGCGAGCAGGGCGCGGACATCGCCGCGGTCGAGGTGCCGCTGTCAGCGACGGAGTTCACGCCGTTCGTCCAGCAGGTCGCGGACGCCGACCCGGACCTGGTGTTCGTGGCCTGGGCCGGCGACACCACCCCGGCGATGTGGGAGGCCATGGGCCAGCAGGGGATCTTCGAGGACTACCCGGTCACGACCGGACTCGGGGACGTCGCCACCTGGCCGTTGTACGGCCCGGCCGGCCCGGACATCAGCTTCCTGAGCCACTACTACTCGACGGCGCAGGACAACGAGATCAACCAGCTGATGGTCGATGCGGTCGGTGACTCGGTCGACCTGTTCACCCCCGACGGCTTCACGGCCGCGCAGATGATCGTCCGGGCGCTCCAGGAAGCCGACCCGGAGGACGTCGACGGCATGGTCGCCGCGCTCGAGGGCTGGGAGTTCGAGGGTCCGAAGGGCGCGATGACCATCCGGGCGAGCGACCACGCGCTGCTCCAGCCCATGTTCACCGCGTCCATGCTCAACATCGACGACGACCCCGCCAACATCGAGGTGGAGACCATCGAGGTCCTCCCGCCGGACGCGACGGCACCACCCGAGGCCGGCTGAGCGGGCGTCGAGCCAGCAAGAGCCCGGACCGTGACGGCTTGGTCGGTCCGGGCCGACGACGAGGGACCATCGTGACCATCTCGAGCGAGTCCGCTGCCCCGGTGCCGTCCGATCCCACCTCGGACGACGTCATCCTGGCGACCCGCGCCCTGACCTGGGGCGTCGGTGGGTTCACGATCCTGAGCGACATCGACCTGACGGTTCGGCGTGGCGAGTTCCTGTCCATCATCGGCCCCAACGGTGCGGGCAAGACCAGCCTGCTGAACGTGATGTCGGGGACGAACACCGCGCGCAGCGGCCAGGTCCTGCTCGCCGGGGAGGACATCACCCGGCTGCGACCGGCGGCCCGTGTCCGACGCGGGCTCGGGCGGACCTTCCAGACCTCCAGTCTGTTCCCGAACCTCAGCGTCATGGAGAACGCCCGACTCGCGGCGCAGGCCGCGCGGGGCGGCAGCCTGTCGCTGATCCACCGCCCACGCTTCGAGGACGACGCCACCCAGGCCGGCATCGCGGCGCTCGGCGAGGTCGGGCTCGAGGCCCGGGCCTCGGACCCGGTCGCCGATCTGTCCCACGGGGACAAGCGCAAGCTGGAGATCGCCCTGCTGCTGTGCACGGGTCCGGAGGTGCTCCTGCTCGACGAGCCCACCGCCGGTGTCAGTGTCGAGGAGGTCGATCCGCTGGTGCGGGTGATCCGGGACGTGCACGCCGGCGGACGCACCGTGGTCATGGTCGAACACCGCATGGAACTGGTCGTCGATGCCTCGGATCGCATCGCGGTGCTGCACAACGGCCGACTGCTCACCGTCGGGGACCCGGAGGCCGTGATGGCCGATGCCACCGTCCAGTCCGCCTACCTCGGGGAGACGGCATGAGCAGCGAACCGATCCTGCGTGTCGACGCGCTCGACGTCCACCGCGGCGAGGCCCACATCCTGCACGGCGTCGGCTTCGAGGTGGCACCCAACCGGGTGACGGCCCTGCTCGGACGCAACGGCGTCGGCAAGACGACGACACTGTTGGCCCTGCTCGGGCTGCTCCCGTCGCACGGGGCGATCGACTTCGAGGGGGCCTCGATCGCGGGGTTGCCGACCCACCGGCGGGTCCAGCAGGGCATCGCCTACGTGCCCGAGGACCGCGAGGTGTTCACCCAGCTCAGCGTCGAGGAGAATCTCCGGCTCGCGATGCACTGGCCCGGTGCTCCCGAACGCCTCCCCATGGTGCACGAGGTCTTCCCGGAACTGAAGACCCGGGCCGCCCAGAAGGCCGGGTCGCTGTCCGGTGGCCAGCAGCAGATGCTGGCCATCGGTCGGGCGCTGCTGCACCCGGCCAAGCTGCTGCTCATCGACGAGCCGACCAAGGGCCTGGCCCCGATCGTCATCACCGAGGTCGTGGCCGCGCTGCAACGCGCGACGACGGACGCGACCGTGCTGCTCGTGGAGCAGAACCTGCGCGTCGCCGAGGAACTGGCGACCGACGCGATCGTGCTCGACGAGGGGCGCGTCGAGTGGAGCGGATCGATGCGGGAGCTCGTCGGGGACGACGACCGCAAGCGGTCCCTGCTCGGCGTGGGGCGTCGGACCGCGGCGGGCGACGGGACGACGCCAGCCGCCGAGCACGAGCATGCGTCGGTACCGACGGAACCGGGAGGTGAGGCATGAGTCTGCAGGTCTTCGTGCTGCTGTCGATCACCGGGCTGGGGCTGGCGGGGGTCTACTTCCTCATCGCCAGCGGCCTGTCGTTGATCTTCGGCCTGATGGACGTGTTGAACCTCGCCCACGGGCTGTTCTTCACCGCCGGGAGCTACGCCACCTGGTGGGTGATGAGCCGGCTGGTCGTCGTCGAGTCCTTGATGACCCGGTTCCTGATCGCGATGATCGTGGCGGCCGGCGTCGGTCTGGCGATCGGCTGGGTGACCGAACGGGTCTTCGTCCGCCGGTTCTACGGTGATCACGTCACCCAGATTCTCGTCACCCTCGGGCTCGCGCTGGCGGGCGTGGCGTTGATCGGTGGCTGGTTCAGCTACGACCCGCGCACCTTCCCGCTGCCGGATCTGTTCCGGAACGTCGTGGTCATCGCCGGTGCCCGCATCCCGGTCAGCCGACTGGTCATCCTCGCGGTCTCGATCGTGCTGCTCGTCGCCCTGCTCGCGTTCCTGCGGCGTACCCGTCACGGGCTGATCATCCGCGCCGGGGTCGAGAACCGGGAGATGGTCCAGGCGCTGGGCATCGACGTCGCGACGAGCTTCACGCTGGTGTTCGCCATCGGCGGCATGCTCGCCGCGATCGGCGGGGTGCTCGGTGCGGTGTTCTTCGCCGGCATCACCCCGGAGTTCGGCCTCAACGTGCTGATCTTCGCCTTCATCGTGGTGGTGATCGGGGGACTCGGGTCGGTCGAGGGCACCGCGCTGTCCGCGGTGATCGTCGGGCTGACCCAGCAGTTCGTGAACTTCCTGGCCGGTGCGGGGGTCGGCGACCTGACGGTGGTGGCCCTGCTCGCGGCGACGCTGCTCCTACGTCCCCAGGGCCTGCTCGGAGAGGTGGCACGATGAGTGTGACGACCACGTCCGCGCCCGATACGACCAGCGGTCAGGTGGTGCCGCGCCCCTCGACCAGCCGGGTCGTGCCCGTGACCATGGTGGTCGTCGGGATCCTGCTCGCGCTGATTCCGTTCATCGACGTGACGGTGCCCGGCCTGTTCGGTGGTGATCTGTCCAGTCCCGGCACGCTGCAGGTGCTCGCGGTCGGTCTGGTCTTCGCCGGCGTGGCCATGAGCTACGACCTGTTGCTGGGCTACACCGGGCTGCTGTCGCTCGGGCACGCCCTGTGGTTCGCGCTGGGCCTGTACGGCACGAACCTGCTCATGCGGCTCACCGCGCTGTCGTACGTGCCCGCCGTCGTGGTCGCCCTGCTCATCACCGCGGTGGTCGCCACGCTCATCGGCTCGGTGGCGTTGCGGGTCCGGGGGGTCGCCTTCGCGATGGTCACGCTCGCGTTCGCCGAGGCGTTCCACGTCCTGATCGAGTCCGACCCCGCCCGGATCTCCGGCGGTGAGGAGGGACTGTCGCTCGACACCTCCCAGATCCCGGACGTGCTGACCGGGGTGGTCAACACCCGCTGGGTCTACTGGCTGGCGTTGAGCTTCGCGTTGGTGGCCTTCGCGCTCTGCCGCCAGGCGGTGACCAGCCGCGCCGGTCGGGTGTGGCAGGCCATCCGCGAGAACGAGGACCGCGTCGAGATGCTCGGGCTCGTGCCGTTCAACTTCAAGTTGCTCTCGTTCGTGGTGTCCGCCTTGATCGCCTCGGGCGGCGGGGCGATCTATCTGTTGCTGGTGCGTGGCTCCACCCCGGGCAGCGCCAGTTCCGTGTTCACGCTCAACCTCATCGTGATGGTGGTGCTCGGTGGCGTCGGTCGCCTGTGGGGTGCCGCGCTCGGTGGGCTGGTGTTCGGCTATCTGCAGCTGCGTCTGCCGTCGGTGGCGCGCTCGGGGGTGTTCGACGGCCTGCCGGACTGGCTCCAGGGGCCGCTGACCGAACCGCTGTTCATCCTCGGCACGTTGTTCGTGATCCTGGTCATGTTCGCCCCCGGCGGTCTCGCGAGCCTGCCGGCACGATTCGGGTTGACCGGCCGCGGTGATCGGTCGTCGTCGTGAGTCCCGACACCGGCGACACCCGGCCGGCCCAGCAGGCCATCGCCGAGCGGGTGCTGGCGCGGGTCGAGACGCTGCTGCCCGCGATGGGGCGGACCTACCAGCAGGAGATCGAGGAGTACGCCCGGCTGACACCCGATCAGCTCGAACGTGAGGTGCTGCGGACCTCGCAGCGCTTCATCGAGGCGTACTTCGGCCAGGTGCGCACGGGCAAGGCCGCCGACGGTCGTGCGCTCGAGGATCTGTTCCTCGCCGGGCGGCGGCGCCTCGAGATGGGGATCTCGCTCGACTCCGGGTTGCACGCGTTCCGCCTGGCCGGCCGCGAGACCTGGCGGGCGGTCGTCGACGCGGTCGAACCGGGGGAGGAGGCGGCGCTGGCCGGTCTGGCCGGTGGCTGGATCGAGTACATGGACCGGGCCTCGTCGCGGTTCGCCGAGGGCTACCTCGAGGCATCGCACGAGCACCTCCGCCGGCTCGACGCCCGGCGCTCGGCGATCGTCGATGCGCTGCTCGAGGCCGGCGACTGGGGCGAGGTCGCCGCGGTCGCCGCCCGGTTCGCGATCCAGCTCGCGCCGCGCTACCGGCCCGTGCTGCTGTCCGGCCCGGACGTGCTGGTCCGGATCGATCTGCTGCTGCAGCAGGCACCACGTGACACCCTTGCGGGACGTCGCAGCGACAAGGTGCTGGCCCTGCTGCCCGACGACGGGTCCGATCCGAGACTGCTGGCCAAGGTCGCCGGGGCCCGCATCACGACCCACGGTCGGGCGGTCGCACCCGGGCCGGAGCTCGGTGCCGAGGTCCGCCATGTCGAGGGGGTGCTGGCCGCGGCGGTCCGCGCCGGGGACCTCGAGGGGGTCTTCGGGCCGCAGGACCTGCTGCTCGAGCAGCTGCTGGCCGGCTCCGAGCGGGTCAGCAGGGAGTTGGCGGCGCGCGTGCTCGACCCTCTGGCCGCGCAGGATCCCGACGGGATCTTCCGCTCGACCCTGCGCACCTATCTCGCCAGTGGCTCCGTCCCGGACACGGCCAAGGCCGCTGTCGTCCATGCCAACACCGTCGCCTACCGGCTCCGCCGGGTGCGCGAACTGACCGGGCTCGACCCCCGGATCCCCACCGACGCCACGTTGCTCGTGATCGCCCTGACCGCCCGAGGAGATGACGCGTGAGTCTGCCCGGTCTGATGCAGCCCACCCCCCTGACGATCCCGCTGATCTTCGAGCGGATGCGGACGGTCTTCGCCGACGGACGGGTCATCGGCCACGACGACGCGACGACCTACGGCGCCCTCGCCGAGCGGGTGCTCAAGCTCGCGACGGCACTCACCGACGAGCTCGGTATCCGTCCCGGTGACCGGGTCGCGACCTTCGGCCACAACTCGATCCGCCATCTCGAGCTCTACTACGCCGTGCCGCTGATCGGTGCCGTGCTGCACACGATCAACGTGCGGCTGTTCGACGACCAGATCGCCTGGATCGCCAACCACGCCGAGGACCGGGTGGTGTTCTGCGACGCGGAGCTCGCCGGCCAGCTCGCCGGGGTGGCGGACCAGCTCGCGACGGTGGAACGCGTCGTGGTCATGGGCGACGACGCCGAGGCCCGCGGTGTGCTCGCAGGCGCACACGGCCACGGGGTGCTCGACCACGACGCACTGGTGGCCGCGCACGATCCCGCGACGGACCTGCCCGAACTCGACGAGAACGATGCCTGTGGGCTGTGTTACACGTCCGGGACGACCGGGGACCCCAAGGGCGTGCTGTCCTCGCACCGGGCCACGGTGCTGCACGCGATGGCCGCCTGCATGGCCGACCACATCGGCCTGCACGAATCCGACGTCGTGTTCCCGGTCGTCCCGATGTTCCACGCCTTCGGCTGGGG
>LFIK01004115.1_pt1 | contig 11791 bp, 16 predicted proteins | sample 643401 | NCBI WGS metagenome assembly LFIK01 (sample SAMN03777447, study PRJNA286221) | soda lake metagenome | biome: soda lake; feature: Kulunda steppe; material: water; isolation source: sample T5-Br brine of Lake Tanatar-5 | place: Russia: Kulunda steppe | collected 2010-07 | reverse complement strand
GCTCAGGTCGTTGAGAACCGTCGCCCTCTGACAATGCGCCGATGGTGCTCGTTGCGACCTGAGCTGGAGAGGCAAACACCGTGAAGCTGCCCCGATTCGACGGCAATCGCGCGTTGGCGCACCAGGTGGAGCATGCCTGGGAGTTGTTGACGAGTTGGGCTGAGACCCCTGGAGAAGCAGAAGATGCCGTTGACCCAACCGCTCAAGACCGCCAACGACCTGGTGATCATCCGGATCAGTGACTCGAAGAACCACGAGGAGCTGGCGAAGAAGGCCCGCGAGACCGGCCACCGCTATCGGGATCTCCCCGGGGCGGAGGTGATCGCCCAGTTGGCGGACCGACCGTTGCGTGACCCTTCGTGCGTTGACGGGCGCGTACACAACCCACCGGGCCTGCGTTCGGTGCTGTACCGCGTGCCGGGCACCGGCACCCCAGCGGTGTTGGCGAACGCGCAGACGGACTCGATCGCGTTGGAGGGGAAGCCACCTACAGCTCGTTTCGCCTCGACGTCTACCAGGTCGGTGCCGGCTTCCCTCATTCGCTCGACGGCATCGCTGACCAACTCCAGCATGGGAACCCCTAGAGCCACTAGGAAGGGACTGCGAAGGCTACTCCGAAGTAGAGCTTCGAAGTTCCAAGTCGACTTCGGAGCTGATGGCCACGGCACGGTCGAAGGGTTCAGGTCCGTGTGTCCGTAAGGTCATCGGGTTCAAGTCCCCCTCGCCCACCACCTTCGTAGGCCGGTCTAGCACCGCACAGACGACAGATTCCCCCGAATGCCCCTGCCCATCGCGGGGGCGTTTCGCATGGCGGTGACAACGGATCGACAACATCCGGCAGGCTGGCGGGTTGTCACCTGCTGCTCCGAAGCTCCGTGACAACACGGTGACAACGGCGGTCGGACCGGGTTATCGCTACGCCCGGAAGACCTCGAGGATCGCCTTCGAGGCGAAGACCCGGTTGTAGTTCCCCTCGGAAACCTGGGTCAGCAGCCCGTAGTCGACGAGGCGTGTGACTGCTTGGTTCGCGGTCTGGTACGTGATGCCGTAACGCTGCTCAACGCCTGTGACCGTGAGTAGCGGGTACCCGACGAGATCTTCGGCCACCCGGATCGCAGCCCCCCGCACCCCGTCTCCACGAAGTCGCGCCACGGCGTCGCGATTGATCGCCTGCGCTTGCCGGATCCGCGTGAGCGACGCGGTCGCAGACTCCTCGAGGCCTCGACAGAAGTAGCGGACCCAGGGATCGAATCGTCCCGACTGCCGGACTCGCTGGAGATGCCCCGTGTACGCGGGCTTGTCGGCCTCGAAGTAGCCAGAGATCGTCATGAGGTGATCGCGGAGCAATCCACCTTCGATGAGCTGGAGCAGCGCGACCAGTCGTCCGAGGCGACCGTTGCCGTCGGTGTACGGGTGGATGGTCTCGAACTGGTAGTGGCCAAGGGCGACCCGAACCAGGAGGGGTAGATCGTCGCGGTGGATCCATCTCTCCCACGCGGACAGCAGCTCGTTGAGGTTCTCTGGCGGCGGCGGAACGAATGCGGCCTCCGTGATGCGGCAGTCCGCGTCCCCGATCCAGTTCTGCGTCGTGCGCACCGCTCCGAGTTCCCACGAGTCCCCACGGACGCCATCGAGAAGGAGTACGTGGGCCTCGTTGATGAGCCGCATCGAGACCGGTAGTTCCTTCAGCCGTGCGATGCCGTGCTCGGTCGCGCGCACGTAGTTCAGGACCTCGCGAACGTCGCCCTGCTGCTCCTTGCGGCTCGCCTCGGCGCCGAGCAGGTCACCGAACCCCGTGTAGGTGCCCTCGAGTGCGGAGGTACTCACAGCCTCCCGCCTGATGAGCGGCCGAACCAGCAGTGTTGGCTCGGGCAGCTCGCTCACCGCGCCGTCGAGGCGTGCGATCGCAGCCTGGGCATCGGTGATGCTCTTCCACGTCGAAGACTCGAGCTGAACGTCGTCGGGCAGTCCGTGGGGGAGGAACGCGACGTGTTCGTAGTGCTCGACGTAGCGCCGATCGTGCCCTGTGACGGGGACAAGTCGACCGACAGGTGATGTAACGAGTTGCCGATCCACTGAAGCCGACCCTCTTCACGGCGAACTGAGATCCTACACCGCAATTTCAGGCTGATCGTCTTTCGCCACAATTGCGCCGCTCAACTTCACGTTCGAGTGAACAGTTCTTCGAGTGGACGGTTCTACGACTCTACGACCGGGTACAGGACGTTGGCGTCGAGCACCGCGATGAGGTCGTCGGGGTGGCTCACCGCAGGCCCAGGTCCTCCTCCGCCGCAGCAAGTCCATCGAGTTGGTCGAGCTGGCGGTCTCGTCTGGTCTTGAACTCGCGCAGCGCGGTGGCAGGCACGAGGTGACGGTTCCCGGTCTTGCGGTACGGGATCCTGCCGGCCTTGAGTAGTCGCGTCAGGTACGGCCGCGAGACACCGAGGAAGTCGGCGGCCTCGGTCGTGGTCAGCATCGGCTCGGTGCCTGACGCCAGCCCGTGGACCACCTTGCGCAGCGTCTTGAGCGTGTCCGGGGGCAGGTCGATCGGCTCGCCGCCACCGACCGTGACCGCCGTCGTCTGACTTCCTGCGGCCCGGAGGGCCACCTCGAGTTGCGCGTCGAGAGCGGCGAACCGCTCGCTCCTGGTGTTCGGCATGGCCACCTTCCGGGTTCGTATCTGTAACAAGTGTAACCACCGAGGCGGCGACCGGGCGGTCTGACGTCACCCGCGACGTGCCGGTCACCGGTCACGAGGGTGAGCAGGCCGGTGAGTTGCGCATGCTCGGCCTCACAGAAGGCAGCGAGCTGCTCGTCCACCCGCCGTGCCTGTCTCGTCATGTCCGCATCCCGACTCCTGGTCTGGCCTCGATCCGTGCCCGCCCTAGTGGAACGCATTCCGCCGGGTTCAGGTTCATCTCCGACTGGGAGCTGTCGCAGCTCGTCGTGTTGTCACCGTCGTCACAGGTTGGGAGGCGATCGGAGACACGCCGATGCATCATCTGATCCAGACGGCTCGGTGACCCATGTGGCAGCGACGCCGACGATTCCGAGGGCCACGTCGGGAAGCTGAACCGCCTCGGCTCCGTAGTTCAGGTTGTGGTCTAAACTGACCCAAGAGAGTCGGGTGGTTCAGGATGCGCGGACGCTACGAGCGACGGACGTGGCAGTACGACCCGACCCTCTATGCGCCCGCTCGGTTCCGGCGGGCCTGCAACTACGACACGTTCCTGCCCGACCCCCTGGTGGGCTTCGAACCAACACTGACGGCATCGACCGTCGGGGTCGTCTCCGACGCCGAACGTCGCCTGCAGCGCCTCGGAACCGGCTCCGCTGCCGCCCTGGCGCCGCTCGCCCGTCTCCTGCTGCGGACCGAGTCGATCGCGTCCTCGAAGGTGGAGGGCCTGCAGGTCGACGCGCGTGACTTCGCGCGCGGGGAAGCACGGGCGGACACCGGTGGGAGGCTCAACCCGACCACCGCCGCGGTGTTGGCCAACATCGACGCGATGGAGCTCGCGATCGACGAAGCCACCACCGTGGAGCGGTTCGGCCCCGACCAGATCGTGGCGATCCATCGGCAGCTGATGGCCGCCGCGCCCAACGCCCGCGTCGCGGGACGGATCCGGACCGTGCAGAACTGGATCGGCGGCAACGACCACAACCCGTGCGGTGCCGACTTCGTCCCGCCGCCCCCCGAGCAGGTCGAGCCGCTGCTCGCCGACCTGTGCGACGCGATGGCCGACGAGTCGCTGCCGCCGCTCGTCCAGGCCGCGCTGGCCCATGCGCAGTTCGAGACCATCCACCCCTTCGACGACGGCAACGGCCGGACCGGCCGGACCCTGATCCATGTCGTGTTCCGGCGGCGCGGGCTCGCCGAGGTGTTCGTCCCCCCTATCAGCGTCGTGTTCGCACGTGACCGCGATCGCTACATCGCCGGGTTGACCGCCTACCGCAACGGCGAGGTCGACCACTGGATCGAGGCGTTCGCGACCGCCACCGTCCAGGCGACCGACCTCGCGGCCTCCTACCTCGACGAGGTCGCGCAGCTGACCGAGCGGTGGCGCGACCTGCTGCGGGCCGCTTCCGAACCGCGAGCGGACGCTGCGGCCTGGGCGATCATCGACCTGCTCCCCGCCCACCCCGTCATCACCGCGGCCATCGCCGGCGCTGTCACCGGACGTGCCAAGGCCGCCATCCACAACGCGCTCGACCAACTCGCCGAGGCCGGTGTGCTTGAGCCGGTCGCCGGCGGCCGACGCAACCGCTCCTGGGACGCGGCCGGCCTCCTCGACCTGATCGCGGACCTTGAGGCTGGTGAGCTGCCACCGTCATCCTCGCAGTGATGATGCGCGGGTGCCGCTGGAACGGGTGGCGCACCCGACTGCTGCCTCGGTCATCTTGGGCGGGTGGCGAGTCGCTGGGCGATCTGCTCGACGTCGAGGTGGCCCTCGGCGGCGGCCATGACGAGCTCGAACGCCGCATGATCGTCCAGGTCCACGGTGTGGCCGTTGAGGTCGAGGAAGACGACGGCCGCGAGCCAGGCGAGACGCTTGTTGCCATCCACGAGGGCGTGGTTGCGCACGAGGGAGTGCAGCAGGGCCGCGGCTTTGAGCTCGAGCGTCGGGTAGGCCTCGTCCCCGAAGGCAGTGGCCCGTGGTCGTGCACACGCCGCCTCAAGGAGCCCGACGTCACGGACAGGACCTGCTCGCAACAGCCTCGTCAACCGGAGGAGGTCCTCGAGCTCGAGGTGGTCGAGTTGGCTCACACCGACCCGAGCCGATCGAGGACGTCGCCCCAGCGGTCCACCATCCGCTGGGCGCTGTCGTCGACGCGAGCCCGATGCCCCGCACGCTCGTAGCGCTCGAGCACTGCCCGCCGGATGATCTCCTGGCGGGACAGCCCTTCCTGTTGCGCCAGGGTCGTCAGCGCGTGTTCGAGTTCCTCGTCGGTTCGCAGCGTCAAGGCCATGGCCTGACGGTACCACAGTGATACCGCTTCGGGGAACGCACGACAGCCGTGACTTCGGGCGGTCCGCCAGAGGCCAGGTCGCGCTTATAACAACACGGCAGTTGCGCCCATATGGGTCACTTGACCGAAGGTGAAGCTTCGGTGATGAGTCAGCCCGCGCCCCAAGCGGCTCCTGTCGAATGCCTGGTCGTCTGGGTCACTCTGGTACACGAGCGGGCAGGCTGGCCGGCTGTGCATCCTTCATGCGGGCGGAGGAGAGATGGGTACCACGGTCGGGATGGGCAGGACCGTCACGCCCCGTGCATCCAACAACCGCTCGGCTTCTGCGCGGTCAAGCCCGCCCATCTTGGTCGACATGCCCGCGGGCGCGCGCGACGCCAGCCCAGCCGGCCCGAACAGCGCGCGCCCGGTGGCTATGCCCGCGACGTCGCCGCGCAGCTTGTGACGCAGTCCACGGAACCCAGACCGCTCCAGCGCCTCGGCCCACAGCCGCGGTGCGCGGTAGTCCAGAGACGAGTGGATCTCCGCGTTGAGCCCGAATCCGGTCGCTGCCGGCGCCGTGAGATCCGCCGTGCGCGGGGTCTTCCTAACCGTCACGGTCGCATGAAACAGCTCGGCCAGTCGCTCCGCCGCCACCACCTTCGCCGGTTCCCGCAACAGCTTCTCGACCAGGGCGCCATCGAGGCTCTCACCCAGATGGCACGTCCCACGCGGTCGCACGCGGTCGAACCGACCGCCGTCGTTGTCGTCGACCGCGTCGACCGATGCGAACCACCACGCGCCGGGGTAGTCCGACAGCCGATGAAGCTCTGGGACGTGGTCCGCCTCGGGGAAGCCGTCAAGATCTGCGGGCGGCTCGGCCAGCCCACTCTCAACGGTCATCCCGTCGCTTTCGTAGCACTGCGGGCCGCCTCGAGCTCGTCGACACCTAGCGAGTCGGCCACTCCGCGAGCCCCGACCAGCACGCGATCTGAGTGGCCTGTCGCGAGAACCTCCGCTGGCGTGAGACCCTCAAGACGCGGATCGGGCGTGGTGAGCCACACCGCGATCGTCCAACCTGTCGTGGGCCGCTGCGGGTCGTAGCCGGCAGCCTCGAGCACTCGCGGCAGCGCGCGCAGCACCTGCCCGCTGAACTGCCACACGGGATAGACCATGCGGTCGCGGCCGGAACCGTCCGACGCGAGCCGCAGACCCAACAGCCGCCGCCCGCTGACGCGGCCGGAGACCGCCTGCTTGGACACCCCGCCCAGCGCCGCGCGGGCGCCATCGGTGTCGTAGAACGGGCCCACAGCTTCATTCCACGCCAGACTGGCGGCGGTCTGCACGGCTGCGCGTCGCCCCGCAGTCTCGGGATCCATCGGCGGGGTCGAGCCGTACTGCCTGAACTGTTCGCGCAGCTCGTGCTCGTACGCCTGCGCTGCATCGCGGGCGTAGTCCCTCGGCTTCGTTGCAGTCGCCATTGGCCTGCCCTCCGAGCGGGGATCTGACTGCCGCTGCCACCACCACCAGTAAAGCCAGTCAAGTAAAGACCGTCAAGCTCCCGTGGCGGCCGTCGAGACAAGCGCCATCCCCGGCTCGCCGCCCTCTCGCCCGCAGGCGACGGCGAAGCCGCAACGGAACGCCCGCTGAAGCTACTTGGCAGTCGCCCATCACCGTGACGATGTGCGGGTGCGTCAAGAGCCAGGGGGCAGCGTGGCGAGCCCGATGGTTCGTGCTGCGGTGCGGAGTCGGCGATCCCACGTGGCGAGGATCACTGGCGCGTCGGCGAGGGTGAGGACACTGGCAAGGTGGAGCGCGTCGAACCCGCTCAGCGCGTGGGTCTCGGCGAGGTCGCCAGCACGGTCCTCGAGTGCTGCGGTCACCTCGACCATGCGCAACGCCGAGTGGAACGCGTCCCAGCTCTGCTTCGCTGCGTTGTGACCGGTGTCGTCCAGCCGGTGATCTCGGTGAGCGGCGGAGAGCGCGGCGCGGACCTCGGGATGGGCGACGCGACTTGTCACGACCGCATCCGCGCCGTCCCACAGCGTGGCCACCGCGTGGCTGCCGTCCTCCTCGACGACCAGCTTCACCAGCGCGCTGGAGTCGAGGTACGCCAGCGTCATCGGCGGTGCTCACGCTCGGTCGTCACGGAAGGCGAGACATCGTCTGTCGCAGACACCCGTGGTCGGCCTCGCGCCGTGGGTCGGCTGTCGTGTCGTGGTCGACTGAGCTGGCCGTCGGCGGTCAGTTGGTCGAGCAGGGACGTGGTGTCGATGCCGCTGAGCCGGGCGACGGGGCGTCCGCGGTCAGTGACCACGACCTCGTCGCCGGCTTGTGCACGGTCGAGCCAGTCCTTCAGCTCGCGACGCAGCTGTGCGACCCCGACCTCCGCCATACGACACCCCTCCTGTACATCCCGTATCGTCGCAAGTGTACATGCACCTGCTGCGCCAGTGGCAGACGTTCCCGTGCGTTGTGGATGAGCGGAGGCCCGCCCACCAACAGTCTCCATCAGGGGACTCCCGTGCGGGTGCCCGACAGCCGTCACGGGGCTGGACGCACGGCAGGGGTCCGTGTGGCGGAGGCTGATTCCGTGACAACGGCTTGGCAACGAACCCGCGGGAATCGGGGTGTACCGGTGGGTCGCGTAGAGGAGGCCTGAGGAGCGAAAGCCTGTCAACGGACATTTGGTTCTCCCCGGGGGTGGACATGGGACCTCCCCGGGGGTGGACAGCGGTTCTCCCCAGCCGCGGACATGAGATCTCCCCACGGGGTCATGCCAGTGGCGTCACCCCCTTGCCGTCGCGGGCTTGGGCGAACCGGTAGCTGTCGCCGTCGGTGACCACGACGTGGGCGTGGTGCATGAACCGGTCGACGGCGGCGGTGGTGATGGTGGCGGGCAGGGCGTGGATGTGGAGCCATTCGGGCGTGCTGTAGGGGAACGGCTGCCAGGTGTTGCGGCGGACGTCGGACGCGCGGATGGTGGTCAGGGACAGCACGGCGCTGCGATGGCTGTCGATGAAGCTGCACATCCTCGCGCTGCCGCGCGCGCCGACGCCGGCTCAGCCGATCAGCTGCGACCAGGCCCAGACGATCCCGGCCCCACCCAGCGGCAGGGCCAGCAGCACGGCCATGACCATCGCCAGACGTCGCCGTCGTCGCTGGCCTTCGGGACCGAACCGGTCGAGTCGGTCGTGCCCGCTCTTGTGCGGAGTACTCACGCCTGCTCCGCGGACCCGGTGTCGGGCAGCGCCTCCGTGGTCAACTCCGCCTCCTCGATCAGGATGCCGTCGTCGGTAGCGAGGAAACCGGTGAACCGCGCTGCTCCGTCGGAGTCGCTCGCGAGTCGTACGCCACCGACGCCTTCCTCGTCCGCGCCCAGCGTGTAGACGACGTTGCCGTCGTCCTCGAGTTGTTGGAGCAGGTCGGCACGGATCTCGTCGCGGACAAGGGCCATGCTCTGTTCGGCCAGGGCGCGTTCGAGTTCGGTGACCCAGGTGTGCTCGACCAGCGCGATCAGTGCCGACGACTCGGCAGGCATCGACTCGCCCAGCTCGAGCAGTTCGGCCTTGATCGGGGCGTTGCGCACTCGCCCGACCAGCCCTCCCAGCGCCCCACCGCTGAGCGCGCCCCACCCGACCGGTCCGGCGAGTAGGCCGGCCACCGCGCCGATGGCTCCGCCGGTGAGCAGCCCACGGCGCCCACGATGCCGGGCATCGGTGACCTTGAGCTTCCCGGCGACGTCCTTGCTGACGGCGGCCGCATCGATGATCCCGATGAGACCCGCCCTTCGGCCGAGTCTGAGGTCCTCGAGTCGTTGGCCGGCTTCGTCCGGGTCGCGGTAGGCGGCGACGATCAGCTGTCGTGGCGTGTCTGTCACGGTTGCTCCATCTGGTTCGGTTGGTTCAGCGGGACGTGCGTCGTGAGGTCCACAGCGCACCGATCGGGATGCCGACCACCAGCAGCACCGGGAGGCGAACCACAAGGTGGCGCTCCGGTGGTGGGGGCGGCGGCCTGGCGTCCTACGCGAGGACGGGGGGAGTGGGCTCTGCGGCCGTCGGCCGGATCGGCTCGTCGATGACCGGGCGCAGCCGACCGCTGATCGCCATGGTGATGCCGTCGACGATGAGTTCCACCCCGACGAGCGTTCCCAGGAACCACAGCGCGGAGACCGGCCACGTGCTGAACAGCATCAGGCCCAGCACCAACGTGACCACGCCGCTCAGGATCGACAGCCCGCGTGGCGCTCCGGGCTGGAAGGCCGATACCAGCCGTAGGACCCCGCCGACCAGCAGCAGCGCCCCGGTCAGTAACGTCAAGGTCAACAGGCCGACGCCGGGGTTGCGCACGAAGGAGAGCCCGAGGTGGTTGATCCGCCATCGGGATCCCTCCTCGGGGGCGGCATGTCGAAGGGCGCCCCCAGCGGGCGCGCCGTTACCGCTGCGGCAGTCTGACCCGGCCGGCACACGGACACCTCACCCGGAACGGGTGAGATGGCGACCCCCGTGGGCGAGCCCTCGAGGGCGCGGGGTTCGCGCTCCACTCCTTGGGCCGAGCAGAACGCCGGCAAGCTCGGCCCGGTCCTCTCTGATGAGGGCAGCGCAGGCGATGCCTGGGCGGCTGCGGTCGAAGAGTTCGGCGAACAGATCGCCCAGGAGACCATCACGTGGCGCTGATCATGCACCCGCCCTGTCCCTTCCGAGCGATGCCGTCATCGAGCAGGTTGACAGCACGGTCTTGTCACGGACCGTCCAGACCGAGGAACCCCTCATGACGAGCCAGACGGGCCGTTGTGACGGAACCGACACCTACGGGCAGGCAAGTCCCTCTGGCCCACGCAGCCGCAGCAGCGTGTCACGGAGGAAGGCGGCATCGTCCTCGGGGGGCCGGAGAGGGGGTATCCACCTCCCCGAGACGTTGGCCGGTCCGCGGGTCAGGCGATGCGATCGCGGAACCGTGAGTACTTCCAAGCCAACCTGTCACGGTCGGGGTGGTCCCGTTGGTGGCGCGGCGTGAGGATCTGGCGACCGTGCCTCTCCTGAAGTCCGTGACGCAGCATCGGGCCGTCGATCTCCTCGAGGATCTCCTCGTTGACCTCGATGAAGTAGACGAGGGGGCGACCGCTCATCGCGGCGTGGTCGAGGGAGCGGTTCAACGCGGGCGCGGCACTCGATCGTTCGCGCATGTATCGGTAGAGGCGGAGCCCCTCGCCACGGTCCTCGTCGCGGTAGCCGCCTGCTGCCTCGTCACGACGGGTCGAGGTGATGGTCAGCGGATCAGTCCAACGGCTCGGCGTGCGGATGCCGTTCTGGACCATCAATGACAGCGGCTGACCGTCGAAGCTGAACGCGTTGATCTGGGCGCGTGTGAGGTACGGGCCGTGGACGCGTTGCAGCTCGTCAGAGGAACGCGAACACGGCCGCGCGCAGCTCAACTGAGTCAGCGATCCTCCCCATACGCCGATCCAAGCAGATCGCTCAGCGCGTCGCAGGCTGTCCTCGGAGGTGGGGGCGACCGCTGCTGGGAAGCGGCCGGCCTCCTCGACATCGAGTTCGCCTCTGCCGCCGGTGGCCCGGCCTCGCCGGGGGCATGGCCGGCCCTAGGGTGTGTCTCGCAGGGGAGGCACACGTGGAGACGATGACGGCGGCGGTGGTCGTGGCCCACGGTGGACCCGAGGTGCTCGAGATCCGTCACGACGTGCCGGTGCCGCGCCCCGGTGACGGCGAGGTCCGCATCGAGGTGGCGGCCGCCGGGGTGAACAACACCGACCTGTGGACCCGCCAGGGTGCCTACGGCACACCCGAGGATCCCGAAGCGGTCGTGGGCTGGAAGGGGGTGCCGATCCACTTCCCGCGCATCCAGGGTGGCGACGCCGTCGGCCGGGTGGTCGAGCTCGGTCCGGGTGCGCCGGAGCACCTGCTGGGTCGCCGGGTACTGGTCGATCCGATCGCCTACGGGCAGGGCGATGACCCCGAGGAGCCACCCATCGACGGCGTGCTCGGTTCCGAGCAGGACGGCGCCTTCGCACAGCACCTGTGCGTGGCCGCTGAGCGGGTCCACGACGTCACCGATGCACCGCTCTCCGATACCGAGTTGGCCTGCCTGCCGATCGCCTACGGCACCGCCATCGGCATGCTGGAGCGCGCCGACCTGACGGCGGGTGAACGGGTCCTGGTCACCGGCGCGTCGGGCGGGGTCGGGATCGCGCTGGTGCAGCTCGCCGCGGCCCGCGGTGCACAGGTGACGGCGGTGACGACGGCGCGCAACGCCGACGCGGTCCGCCAGGCCGGCGCGGCCGAGATCCTCCCACGGGACACGGCACCGCTGGAGGACCGGTTGGCCAGGTGTCGCCCCTTCGCCGTGGTCGCCGACGTGGTGGGAGGCTCGTCCTTCGCTGCGCTCCTGGGCCGCCTGGCGACGGGTGGGCGCGTCGTCACCTGCGGCGCCGTCGCCGGCCCCCTCGTCCGGATCGATCTCCGTGTCCTCTACCTGCAGCGACTACGTCTGATCGGCTCGACCATGCACACGCCGTCGCAGTTCCAAGGCCTGGTCGACGAGGCCCGGGCGGGGCGGTTCTCCCCACCCGTGGCCAGGACCTTCCCCCTCGAGCAGATCCACCGCGCCCAGGAGGGGTTCCGCTCCGACGACCACGTCGGCAAGCTGGTGCTGCTGCCGTCACGCCGCGACGAAGTACCGGCGTAGCCAGGGGTCGGGGAGCAGGCACCGCGCGAAGCTGCGCTCGTCGGCCCGGTGCGCGCAGCGGCGGCAGATGGGGCGCCGAGGTGGCGGGTACGGCCCCCAGTCGTCCAGGTCGACCAGGTGGGGGACCGCGACGGCGTGGTCG
>LFIK01004114.1_pt1 | contig 11792 bp, 10 predicted proteins | sample 643401 | NCBI WGS metagenome assembly LFIK01 (sample SAMN03777447, study PRJNA286221) | soda lake metagenome | biome: soda lake; feature: Kulunda steppe; material: water; isolation source: sample T5-Br brine of Lake Tanatar-5 | place: Russia: Kulunda steppe | collected 2010-07 | reverse complement strand
CGGGCACGACCAACGAGCTCGAGCGGCAGCAGCAGATTCTCGAGAACAGTGAGCGTGGGAACCAGGTTGAAGAACTGGAACACGAAACCGATGTGATGGCGGCGGAATCGGGTGCGCGCACGTTCGTCGCACCGGGCAAGGTCCAGCCCGTCCACATCCACCGTACCGGCATCTGCCAGCTCCATACCGGCCAGCAGATTGAGCACGGTGGACTTGCCGGCACCACTCCGCCCAACCAGCGCGACGCGTTCACCGGCCGCCACCGTGGCGGAGAAGCCGTTCAGCACCGAGCGGGACCGCCCGCCTTCATGGTAGCTCTTGCAGACGTCGCGGAGCGCAATCACCGGTTCACGCAGGGCAGCAACACGCTGATCAGAACAACGCCGGACTCAACCGGACAGAACATGCTGTTCCGTCGGCCGGGCGCGCAGCAGATCGCGTGGCAACGAAAACACCACGTGCTCCTCGCGACCCACCTGTTCGCGTGGCGGCTCGGCGCCCAGCTCGACCAGACGGTCGATCACCGCCTTGACCAGCACCTCGGGAGCCGACGCGCCGGCGGTCACGCCGATCGCGCCGTAGGCCGCAACCGAGTCGAGTTGCAGATCGTCGACATCGTCGATCTGCAGGGCCTCGACGCCCATGCGCTCGCCAAGCTCACGCAACCGCGACGAATTGGAGCTGTTGCGTGCACCGACGACGATCAGCAGATCAACCTCTCCGGCCAGCATCTTGACGGCGTCCTGCCGGTTCTGCGTGGCGTAACAGATGTCGTCCTTGCGCGGGCCTTGAATGCGTGGGAAACGCTCGCGCAGCGCGTCGATGATCTGCGCGGTATCGTCGACCGAGAGCGTCGTCTGGCTGACGTAGGCGAGATCATCGGGATTCGAGACGGTCAGCGCCGCAACGTCGTCGAGATCCTGCACCAGAAAAATCGCGCCACGCGCGGCACCCAGCCCGACATACTGGCCGATGGTTCCCTCCACCTCGGGATGCCCTTCATGCCCGATCAGAATGACCTCGCGGCCGTCACGCGCGTGTTTTTCGACTTCCAGATGCACTTTCGTGACCAGCGGACACGTTGCATCAAACACGCGCAGCCCCCGGAGATCGGCCTCGGCGCGAACCGCCTTCGACACGCCGTGGGCACTGAACACGACCGTTGCGCCATCGGGCACCTCGGACAGTTCCTCGACGAAAACAGCACCCTGCTGACGCAACGAATCGACCACATAACGGTTATGCACGACTTCATGGCGCACATGGATCGGCGCGCCGAACAACTCGAGCGCACGCTCGACGATAGTGATGGCACGATCGACACCGGCGCAGAACCCACGCGGATTGGCAAGCAGGATACGAGTCATGGCGTTCCTCGTTTCATGGCGCACCTCATGGCGACGGGCTGCGGTCCAGCCACAGCGTGTGGATAACGATCATCACGACGGCGATGGTAATGGCCGAATCGGCCACGTTGAAGATTGGATAATGCCATCGTGCATAATACACGTGAATGAAGTCGATGACATGACCATGCACCAGCCGGTCGATGAGGTTGCCGATCGCGCCGCCGAGCAGCAAGGCCAGACCGGTGGCGAGCCAGCGCTCACCGGGTGGGAGGCGCCGCAACCAGATCACCAGCACGACACTGATCATGACAGCGGCCGCGACGAACAGCCAGCGCTGCCAGCCCGACGCACTGCCGAGCAGGCTGAATGCCGCACCCGGATTGTAGCTCAGTGTGAGATTGAGAAACGGCAGCACCGGCAGCGGATGCCAGGCCTCGAGCCAGCGCTCGGCGGCGAGCTTCGTCGCCTGATCGATCACGACCACCAGCACCGCAAGCGGCAACCACCAGCGCTGCGCGCCGAGCAGGTGACTCACACGACCCGCCTGGACTCGCCCGGTCCGGCAACATTCTCGACACACCGACCGCAGAGCGTCGGATGCGTGGCGTCGACGCCGATGTCGTCACGGTGATGCCAGCAGCGTGGGCAGCGATCATGCGTGGACGCGTTCACCGTGACCCACACCTGCTCGCCGTCGGGCAGGACCACCGCTTCGCCAGCCGGGGGATGATCAGGGTCGACGGCACAGACGCGCGCTGCCGATGTGATCAGCAGAAAGTGCAGTTCATCGTCGAGCAGCGCCAGCGTCCGGCACAACGCCGGGCTGGCATGCACCACCACCTCAGCCTGCAACGAGCCCTTGATCAAACCCGCCACGCGCGCAGTTTCCAGCGCTCTGGACACGCCGTGACGCACCGCGATCACCTGCTCCCAGAACGCCCCATGACGCCCGTCGGCGCCGTCGAGCGGAACCAGCCCATCATACCACTCGGCCAGCAGCACACTGGAATCGCGCTCGCCGGGCAGGTGCTCCCAGATCTCGTCGGCGGTAAAGCTGAGAATCGGCGTGATCCAGCGCGCCAGCGCCTCGAGGATGTGATACATGGCGGTCTGGCAGGAGCGTCGCGCCTGGCTGTCCGGACGGGTGGTGTATTGACGATCCTTGATCACGTCGAGATACAGCGCGCCCATATCGAACGCGCAGAAATGATGCACGCGATGCTGCACACGATGGAACTCGTAGTCGAGATAGGCCGCACGAATCTCACCCTGCACCGCGAGCGCACGGTCGAGCGCCCAGCGATCGAACGGCAGCAAGGCGTCGACCGGCAAGGCATCGACCGTCGGGTCGAAACCGTTCAGGTTGGCGAGCAGGAAGCGAGCCGTATTGCGGATGCGTCGGTAACTGTCAGCGGTGCGCTGGAGAATGTCGTCGGAAACACTGATCTCGCCGCTGTAATCGGAGGCGGCCACCCACAGCCGCATCACATCGGCGCCGAGACGGTTCATCACATCCTGCGGCGCGATGATGTTGCCGACCGACTTGGACATCTTGCGGCCGTGCTCGTCGACAGTGAAACCATGCGTGAGCACGCCCTTGTACGGTGCGATACCATCCATTGCCACGCCGGTGAGCAGCGACGACTGGAACCAGCCGCGATGCTGATCCGAGCCTTCCAGATACAGGTCGGCGGGCTTCTGAAGCCGCGGATCGCGTTCGAGCACGGCGGCGTGCGTGGTGCCGGAGTCGAACCAGACATCGAGGATGTCGGTGACCTTCTCATACTGCTCGGCCTCGTCACCGATCAGCTCGTCGATACTGATTGCATCCCAGGCATCGATGCCGTCGCGCTCCATGCGCTGCGCCACCTGCTCGATCAACTCGAGGGTGCGCGGATGCGGCTCGCCGCTGCGCTTGTCGACCAGAAGCGCGATCGGCACACCCCACAGCCGCTGGCGGGAAATGCACCAGTCCGGCCGGTTGCGCACCATGCCGTCGATCCGCGCCCGCCCCCACTCGGGAACAAACCTCACTTCCGAGATCGCCGCCAGCGCCTGCTCGCGCAGCCCGGCAGCGTCCATGCTGATGAACCACTGCGGCGTCGCACGGAACAGGATCGGCGTCTTGTGCCGCCAGCAATGCGGGTAGCTATGGACATGCTCGACATGCGCGAGGAGCTGGCCGCGTTCGGCGAGCGCGGCGATCAGGGTGCGATTCGCATCGCTGGTCAACTGGCCAGCGACCAGCGGCGTCCCGGGAAGAAACCGCCCGGCGCCGTCGACCGGGTTCTCGACCGCAAGGCCGTAGTCAAGCCCGACCAGATAATCGTCCTGACCATGGCCAGGAGCGGTATGGACCGCGCCAGTACCGGCCTCGGTCGTGACGTGGTCACCAAGAATGACCGGCACCGTGCGGTCGAGGAACGGATGCTGCAACGCGAGGTTTTCCAGCGCCGCACCAGGCACGGTCGCCAGCACCGCGCGACGCACCAGACCATAGCGCTCGAGCGCCGTTTCGATGAGCTCCTCGGCAACGATCAGCAACTCCGGCGCGCCGCCACCAGTCGCGACCAGCGCATAATCGACAGTGGGGTTGAGCGCGACCGCCTGGTTTGCCGGCAGTGTCCACGGCGTGGTGGTCCAGATCGGCACCGATACCGGGAGGTCACCGAGCGTGGCGGGATCGAGATCAACGCATGCTGCAAGCGCCTCGCTGTCGATCACCGCAAAGCGCACATCGATGGCTGGCGAGCGGTGCTCCATGTAATCGACTTCGGCCTCGGCCAGCGCCGAGCCGCAGTCACAACACCAGTGCACCGGCTTGAAGCCGCGGGTCACATGGCCGCGCGCGTAGATCCGGCCGAGTGCGCGCAGGATGTTGGCCTCGGTTTCCGGGTTCATCGTCAGGTAGGGGGCATTCCAGTCCCCCATCACGCCCATGCGTTGAAAATCACGGCGCTGGCCATCGATCTGACGGCGCGCGTAGTCTCGACAGGCGGCGCGGAATTCCCGCGCGCTGACGGCATCGCCGGACTTCCCGAGTTCCTGCTCGACCTTGAGTTCGATCGGCAGTCCATGGCAATCCCAGCCCGGCACATAGACAGCATCCATCCCCTCCAGCGAGCGGGATTTGACGATGATGTCCTTGATGACCTTGTTGACCGCGTGGCCGATGTGCAGATCGCCGTTCGCATACGGCGGGCCGTCATGCAGGATGAACCGCTCGCGGCCGGCGCGGGCACGCCGCAACGCACCATGCACATCGCACACCTGCCACTGTTCAAGCCGCTCTGGTTCGCGGCTGGCCAGATTGGCACGCATCGGGAATGCGGTCTTGGGAAGGTTCAGCGTCTGCTTGTAATCAGTCACGTTTGAAGTCTGCCTTGCCGGCTGGTGAAATGGCCATACAAAGGAACGATCGTATCAGAAATCCCGCCCAGACCGGGACTGTCCTGCACCGTCACGGCGACGAAACCAGTCACGGGTCGCCTCGCGATCGCGCTCCATCTGCGCGGTCAGCGCTTCGAGCGATGCATACCGCTCCTGACCACGTAACCAGGCCTGAAAACGCACCTCGAGATGCCGGCCATAGAGGTCACCGGCCCAGTCGAGCAAGTGCACCTCAAGCACCGGGCGCCGACCGTCGACGGTGGGACGGGTGCCGATGCTGACCACTGCCGGCAGAGGCTGCCCGGCCGTTGCCGCCGGGCCATCGACAATCACCACGTCGGCAACCAGCACGCCGTCGAGCACCGGTGCCCGTCGCAGCCGCAGGTTGGCGGTCGGAAAACCCAACGTGCGGCCAATGCGATCACCATGCCCAACCCGCCCGGACAGGCTGTATGGCCGGCCGAGCAGCCGCTCGGCCTCGGCCAGGTCACCCCGCGACAGCGCTGCACGAACGCGTGTGCTGCTGATCCGCTGACCGTCGAGCAGTTCGGTCGGCGTGCGCTCGACGCTGAAGCCGCAGCGCGCGCCCAGCCGCTCGAGCAGGGCAAAGTCGCCGCGCCGCGCCGCGCCAAAACGGAAGTCATCGCCAATCACCAGATGCCGGACACCAAGCCCCTGCACCAGCACGGTGTCGACAAACGCCTCCGCGGACAACGCCGCCAACCTGTCATCGAACGCAAGGCACAGCAGCTGATCGCAGCCCATGCGCGCCAGCGCCAGCGCCTTGTCACGAAACGGCGTGATGCGCCGCGGCGCCTGCGCGGGGGCAAAATGCTCACGAGGATGCGGCTCGAAGCACAACACCGAGACGGCACCCCCATGCTCGGCCTGCCGCGCGCGCAGCAGCGCGAGCATGGCCTGGTGGCCACGGTGCACGCCATCGAAATTACCGATCGTGGCGACGCCGCCGCCCAGCAGCGCGGCACGCGACGTCAGACGTCGGACGATTCTCATGATGCCATCTTCATTGTACAGTCTTCTCGTCTTGATCGATCGCGCCGGTGGCAGGCACCGCGCCCGGGTTCACCTCGCGGAGCGCCATCGGGCGCAGGCCGCTCAGCCAGAGCATCGCGCCATACACCAGCACCGCGGCGAGCACCACGCCAAGTAATGCAGCCACCCGTTGCAGCGCGCCCCAAGCCAGCCACTGCTCGAAACCCGGCATGGCAAGCAGCAGCAGCGCCATGCAGAGGGTCGCTACCAGCACCTGCAGCCACAACCGTCGCCAGCCACCCAGCGGCGCATACACCCCGGCCCGGCGCAACCCCCGATACAGCAGCAAGGCATTGACGCAGGCAGCAATGCCGGTGGCGAGCGCGAGGCCGGCATGCCCGAACCCGCTGTCATGGAATCCGACCACCACCACCACGCTGAGCACCATGTTAACCGCGACTGCCCGAACCGCAATCCGGACCGGCGTGGTCATGTCCTGACGGGCAAAATACCCCGGCGCCAGCACCTTCACCAGCATGAACCCGAGCAACCCCAGCGCATACGTCACCAGACTGAGCGAGGCCGCACGCGCGTCACCGGGAGAGAACGCGCCGTACTGGAACAACGTGATGATCAACGGCCCGGCGAGCAGCGCCAACCCGACCGTCGCCGGCACGGCGATCAGCACCACCCAGCGCAATGCCCAGTCGAGCGTCGCGCGGAACCGCGCCGGCTCGCTCGCGGCATGTTCGGCAGACAGTCGCGGCAGGATCACGGTTGCCAGCGCCACGCCGAACACGCCGAGCGGCAACTCGACCAGACGATCCGAGTAGTAGAGCCAACTGATCGACCCGACCAGCAGAAACGACGCCAACAGTGTGTCGAGCAGCAGGTTGATCTGCGCCACCGACGAGCCGAAGATCGCCGGCAGCATCAGCCGCAGGATGCGTCGTACGCCGCTGTCGCGCCAGCCCCAGCGCGGCATGACCAGCATACCGATGCGATGCAGGAACGGCACCATCAGAGCAAGCTGCAACACGCCGGCAACGAACACGCCAACCGCGAGCGCGCGGACCGGGTCGTCGAACAGCGGTGCAAACCACCATGCAGCGGTGATCAGACTGAGGTTGAGCAGCACCGGCGCGAACGCCGGGGGGCCGAATCGACCGTAGGTGTTGAGCACCGCCTGTGCACACGCCACCAACGAGATGAACAGCAGGTAAGGAAAGGTGATGCGCAGCATATCGGCAGCGAGCGCCAGCTGTTCCGGATCCTGACGGAAACCCGGCGCAAATAGCTGGACCAGCAGGTCAGCAAACACCATCGCCAGCACTGTCAGCACCAGCAGCGCGACCAGCAGCGTCCCCGACGTGCGACTGACCAGTGCCCGGACCGCCGCCTGATCATGACGCTGCCGCGTCTCGCCCAGCACCGGCACGAACGCTTGCGAGAAGGCACCTTCGGCGAACAGCCGCCGCATGAAGTTGGGAATCTTGAACGCGACGAAAAAAGCGTCGGTGGCGGCGCTCGAGCCGAACACACCGGCAATGACCACGTCTCGCACCAGACCGAGCACCCGCGAGACCATGGTCAGCGAGCCGAACACCAGACTCGAGCGGCCCAGACTCACCGGCGCAGCTCCAAACCGTTGCGGCATGGCGTGCCCCATCGCTTGACAGTCCGTCCTTGAATCAGCATATTAACCGCCTTTTATGAACGCCCTGCGGGCCAGCGCCCAGCGCTGCCTCGCCCTGTCATCACAGCACATACATTTCAGGAGTCACCCATTGGCCAACTCGCCCTCAGCCAGGAAGCGCGCCCGTCAGTCCGAAAAGCGTCGCCAGCATAACAAGGCTCGACGTTCGTTCCTGCGCACGCAGATCAAGAAGGTCATCACCGCTCTGAAGGCCGGCGATCGTGATGCCGCGCAGCAGGCGTATGCTGGTGCAGTGCCGATCATCGATCGCATGGCGGCCAAGGGCATCATTCACAAGAACAAGGCGGCGCGCCACAAGAGCCGACTCAACGCGCAGATTCAGGCGCTCTGAGTTGTTTCGAGCGCCCGGCTGTCCTGGATACCGGCGGCGTTGAAGGACGCTGCCGGTATCAGGTCAGGACGAAATTGTCGCGGTGAATCAGCTCCGGCTCGTCAACGTAACCAAGCAGCTCCTCGATCCGTGCGCTCGGTTGCCCGGCGATCATGCGCGCCTCACGAGCATCGTAATTGACCAGCCCGCGCCCGACCTCCGCTCCGCTCTGATCGACGCAGATCACGATCTCGCCGCGCCGGAAACGCCCTTCTACAGCTAGCACGCCGACCGGCAACAGACTGCGTCCACTGCGACGCAGAACGCGGACAGCGCCGTCGTCGAGGATCAACCGACCCCGTGACACCAGCTGACCGGCCAGCCAGCGCTTGCGCGCGGCAAGCGGCTCGCAGCCCGGTTCGAGCAGTGTACCGACCGCCTCGCCACGCGCCAGCTTGAGCAGCACCCCCGGTTCGCGACCGGCGGCGATGACCGTCGCGGCACCCGAGCGGGCAGCCTTGCCGGCGGCGCGCAGCTTCGATCGCATGCCACCACGCCCCAGCCCGCTACCCGAATCGCCGCACAACGCTTCGAGCGCCGGATCTCCGGCAAGCCCGGCAGTGACCAGCCGCGCATCGGCGACGGAGCGCGGATCGGCGTCGAACAGGCCTTGCTGATCTGTCAGGATCACCAGCCGATCAGCTTCAAGCAGGTTGGTGACCAACGCCGCCAGCGTGTCATTGTCGCTGAGCTGAAACTCCTCGTTGGCAACGGTATCGTTTTCGTTGACGATCGGAACCAGACCGAGCTCGAGCAGGGTTCGCAGGGTAATTCGGGCATTCAGATAACGACGACGATCGCTCAGATCGTCATGCGTCAACAGCACCTGCGCGGTACCGATGCCGTGGACGCCAAAGGCGCGCTCCCAGGCGCCGACCAGATCAGTCTGTCCGACCGCAGCCGCCGCCTGAAGCCGGTAAAGCTCGCGCGGACGCGCCAACCAGCCCAACCGCTGCATGCCGGCCGCCACCGCGCCGGATGACACCAGCGTGACCCTGACACCGTCGTTCCGCAGTTCAGCGAGCTGATCGACCCATTCGGCAATCTGTCGATGATCAAGCCCCTGACCGTCGTTGGTCACCAGCGCACTGCCGACCTTGACCACCCAGTGCGCACGACGCGCCACCGCGTCGACCATCATCCGTCGGCCCTACCCGACCCGGCAGATGCAGTGCCTGCAGCAGCCTGCTCTTCGAGCACCAGCGCCTGTTCGTCGAGCCAGCGCATGATCGCCTGACACAGTGCGCGCGTCCCCTGCCCGCTCAGCGCCGAGATGGCGAACACCGGACCCGACCAGCTCAGGTCGCGAACGATCGCATCGACCCACTCACGCTGCGCGGCATCGTCGAGCAGGTCGAGCTTGTTCACGACCAACCACCGCTCCATCGCGGCCAGCGCCGGGCTGAAACCCGAGAGCTCGCGCTCGACCGCGCGGACATCGGCGACCGGATCCTGATCCGGGTCGCCGGGCATGGCGTCGATCACATGCAACAGCAACCGGGTCCGCGACAGATGCTTCAGAAACTGCACACCCAGCCCAGCGCCTTCGGCAGCACCCTCAATCAGCCCGGGAATATCGGCGATGACAAAACTCTGATGCCCTCCCACGTCGACCACGCCGAGATGCGGGTGCAGCGTGGTGAACGGGTAATCGGCCACCCGTGGACGGGCGGCCGACACGGCACGGATCAGCGTCGACTTGCCTGCGTTCGGCATGCCGAGCAGACCGACATCGGCGAGCACCTGCAACTCCAGCTCCAGATCGCGCGCCTCGCCCGGCTTGCCCTCGGTCCGCTGTCGCGGTGAACGGTTGGTCGAACTCTTGAAGTGAACATTGCCAAGACCACCACGACCGCCCTCGGCGACGCACAGCCGCTGGCCGTGACGAGTGAGATCACCGAGGATCTCGTCGGTGCTCTGATCGCGGACCAATGTGCCGATCGGCACCATGATCGTCACCGACTCGCCGTGCCGACCGGATTTCTGACGCGACATGCCGTTCTGGCCACGCTCGGCATTGAACCGCCGATGGTGGCGAAAGTCGGCGAGCGTGTTCAGCCCGCTGTCTGCCTCGAGCACGATGTCACCACCACGACCACCATCACCACCGTCGGGGCCACCAAAGGGAATGTATTTCTCGCGACGGAAGCTGGCCGAGCCATGGCCTCCGTCACCGGCCTTGACCGAAATCCTGACTTCATCGACGAACTTCATGGCTGAACCTGCCCCTGCTCAACACCGCGGGGTGGCGGTGGTCAGCGTGACGCCGGTCGAGGCATTCCGCCAACACAATCAAAAAACCCCGCAATCGCGGGGCCTGGCAGTCGCTGCACTGACGTGGCGGCAAACGGTCGGGACATCGCGCCGCCGACCGAGACTGCCGACCCGGACTGCGCTCAGTGCGCGGCGGGACGCACGCTGACAACGCGGCGCTGCTTCGGGCCCTTGCGCTCGAACACGACCATGCCTTCCGCAGTCGCGAAGATGGTGTGATCACGGCCGAGACCGGTGCCCTCGCCGGCGTGAAAGTGCGTTCCGCGCTGACGAACCAGAATGTTGCCGGGAATCACTGCCTGACCGCCGAAGCGCTTGACGCCGAGTCGTTTCGACTCCGAATCGCGACCGTTACGCGTGCTACCACCTGCTTTCTTGTGTGCCATTGCTCTGTCCTCGTCCTGTTGCTGTTCGCTGCCTGCTGACCACGGCGACGCGGCAGCGTCAGCCCTCGCTGTCTGCCGGCTGGGCGGGTGCCTCGGGAGCCGCTGCGACCTGGCCGCCACGGATGCCGGTAATCTTGACCTCGGTGAACGACTGGCGATGACCGGCGCGGCGCATGTAATGTTTGCGGCGGCGGAACTTGATGATCTCGACCTTGCGGCCGCGGCCCTGCGACAGCACCTTGGCCTCGACACTGGCACCATCAACCAGCGGCGCACCGACATCGATACCCTGCTCACCGGAAATCAGCAGCACCTGGTCGAACACCACCGATTCACCGTCGACGTCGAGTTTCTCGACACGCAGTACATCACCTTCCGAAACACGATACTGCTTGCCGCCGGTCTTGATCACCGCATACATGTTAGAATCTCCTGCATCACTCAGGCCGCTGCATCCAGCTGTTGTCGCCTTTGAGGCGCCTGATCAATGCCTGGTGTCGTGGATAAATAGTCAGGGGAGCGCGATAATAGCGCCTGCAGCCTGATGTGGTCAATCCATTCCGACCATCACACGAGATGCACCCAACCAGGGCCGACCATGCATCAATGCTGCAGACACACTGAATTGAGAGAGACAGGCCAGTCAGACAAGAGTGACAGGCGGATGGTTGACACCGAAGACTGTCCGCCATACCGTTTCGCGGTCGGCGAGGCTGTCGCCGCTGCTCGGCAGGTCGGACAAACCCTTAGAGGCGGACGACTATCGACTCCATGACGATTCATGACATTCGGGCGCTGGTCGCCGACGACATGCACGCCGTAGACACCCTGATCCAGCGCCGCTTGCGCTCGGAAGTCGTTCTGATCAACCAGCTCGGGCATTATATTGTCAACAGCGGCGGCAAACGGCTGCGTCCATTGTTGGCGCTGTTGAGCGCGCGCGCCTGCGGGTATCGGGGCGACAACCATATTGCGCTCGCCGCCGTGGTCGAGTTCATCCACACTGCAACGTTGCTGCACGATGATGTCGTCGACAGCTCGCAACTACGGCGCGGCCAGGAAACGGCAAACAACCTGTGGGGCAACGAGGCCAGCGTCCTGGTTGGGGATTTCCTGTACTCGCGCGCATTCGAAATGATGGTTGAAGTCGGGTCGATGCCGGTGATGGAAGTGATGGCGAAGGCCACCAATACCATTGCCGAAGGTGAGGTCATGCAGTTGCTGAACGTGCATGATCCGGACACCACCGAAGAGCGCTACATGCACGTCATCCAGTGCAAGACCGCCACGCTGTTCGATGCAGCCGTCCGCCT
>LFIK01004110.1_pt1 | contig 11794 bp, 11 predicted proteins | sample 643401 | NCBI WGS metagenome assembly LFIK01 (sample SAMN03777447, study PRJNA286221) | soda lake metagenome | biome: soda lake; feature: Kulunda steppe; material: water; isolation source: sample T5-Br brine of Lake Tanatar-5 | place: Russia: Kulunda steppe | collected 2010-07 | reverse complement strand
TGGGGACGCCAGGCCCCTGGCCGGGCGGCCAGCGCCTCTGAGGAGTGCTCCAGGCTCCAGGGAGGAAGGTTACAATTAATCGAAGAGAAGAGATCCAGTCACAACAACAAATATCAACCAACCAACTGCAAATGGATAGTGACACTGATTTGGCAATGACACTGATCTGGCATGACAAGCGCCATTGAAACCCATAACTTACAGCACAGATGTCAGAGATGCAGTGAGAGACTTCATTGTTAGGAGTATTAAGAAGTCTGGTAAGGTTCAAGTACATTGCAGAAGTCTGGAAACTGGAACACCCTGAAAAATGTCAGACCTTATGTCACGCCAGATTAGCGCAGTGCCAGATCTATGCTTCATTGTGACCCGTAATTTGGTTCAGTCAGGTGGCGGAGTATTTGATCCTGTGGTTAGTTCAGCTATAGCTATATTTGAGCAAATTGGGTGAAATGGCCTTGCGTGAGTCGGAAAGTCGACTATCCACCCTCGCAACCTGTGGGTTCAGGGTTCGAACCTCACTGGAGGCCACAACCGGCTAAGCTGCCCTCGTTCGGCGGATACAGCCTTGAAACCTTACCTTACCTTGCGCGAGTCTGGTTTGAATGCAGCAATCTCTGAGCGTGGCACCTTCGACACTAATTAGAAGTACTCTTTCTCAGAAATAGCTGAAAGAACAGTTAAGGCGATCATGATGGTCGGCAAAGGAGCCACTGAGGGAAATGTTATGTACACAGGTGTTGACATTGAAAAGCGTGTGACAGAGTAAGACCTGGTCAGATCCTCCAAGACTCTTGTAACTCGGAGTCGCAAAGACTACCTTCTGTTGGAGGTCCCAACTTGGTTGAACCCCATCACTGCTAGCATCATTGAATAAAACATGTATCAAAACCAGATTCTATCATCCCAGCAAATAAATGGCCCCTGCATATGTGGATATTACCCTGGGGGACAATAGGTTAGGTTAGGTTAGGTTACATAGCTGTATCCGCCGAACGAGGGCAGCTTAGCTGAAACCAAGAAGGCCTGCAACCTGGGCCTAATCTAAAGGGGCGCAAACTCAAGAAGAAAGGGGGGGCAATAGGCATGGCAGCGCTTCCAGTCCACCTTGTCTGCCCGCTGCCGATTCAAGTGCGACATGCACTACTAGTAGTACTGTGTGTCTTGGTCAGCTTTTAAGCTTGCCAACCATAGACTGCGGGCTAGAAGGACAGTCCAGGGTATAAGAGACTCCTCAATCTCATCACCGGCACTGGACATCAGTGGCACGGGCAACCCGTTGTCTTGGTGTAGACTGTTGTCGTCAGCAGCAAGTCCACGCACTATTGCACCATGGCCCACTGATAGTCACTATCATGTCGTTAGTCCGGTTGGTTTGCAGCAGACCCTCAGCGTGAGAATACGCCTCAATATAGAACAAGGGTCACCAAGGAAGGCATGTCAAACAAGGACGAAGTAAAAAAGGAATGGCTATGGTGTGAAGGGAGAGCATTGCAAGTACTAATGCCTCCCTTTCATCATGGAAAAACTTTTACCTAAACTTCCAGAGGATCCAGATTCAAGCATCTAGGGGGCAAAGGAGCCTGCTTGAGAACCTTTTATTGTAAGCAACAGCAAGAGCTTACCAGAGAATTCGTCACTGATGTGTAATGCCTGAAAGGCTCATGAGTTCACCATTTGTCCTGCCACAATCTTGCACCCTCTGCAGGTCAGTCACATGACGGCAACGATGTCCCATGCGTGCAGCAACATCACAGACAAGGCAGGCAGAAATACAAATTAAGGAATAATACCAAATTGTGAAAGTGTCAAAGGATTGTAATGAACTGTCTTCCATATTTTCCCCAAAACAGCTCAAAACTCGTGACAACACAATTGTGGGTCTTTAGAAGACTACTGCATTTAATGTACTCGAATGTTTAGAGTACACGACGAGTCTGTAACCATGGCAGCAAGCTCCGCGCAGCCCTCGGTCGAAACCAGTGTCTCATTTGTCAGTGAGGAAGAGTACAGCGGAGATGAAGTAAGCTTGCGGCCCAACCCTCCCAAAACCCAGCCCAAGCCAAGCCAGGCAATCAGCAAGACAGGTCCAAGTCCTAAGAGCGAGAGCATTGAGTTGAGCAGTTCTGATTTAGGTGAAGAATCAGGTGAAGCAGGTGAGTTGCGTGTATTATACTCTCCTATTCCCTCCTAAGCTGGGTAGTCCTGACGAAGTCCTTATACAGGTTTGACACAAACCTCTTGCTTCTTCGCAGGTCCGAGGCCCCATACCACCAAAAAGACCAACACAAGAGATGGAGTTAGCAAGCAGCAATACAAAAATGTTTCGAGCAGCATCCCCCCCAGCACAACTGGTCAGACCTCATTTGCTGAAACAGGCAAGGGTCTGCCGTGACTTGCGAGCAAGGGAGGGGGACATTGCTGTTCTCCCTAACCATGTTTTCAACATCATGAGCCGTCTACAATTGCATTATCATTGCTCTTGCTGACCATGTTCCATTCAACATGTGCGAGAATCTTTTACTAGTCAGCATACCCTTGCTTCATCTATTTTGCTCTGCTTGCTTCATCTTAACCGCCTCTTGCCATGATGCAAAATATGTGTGGTGAGCAGGAACCTCGGGCATGAGCTCCAGTGTGCTGGGGGAGCAAACAAACCTGGGAAGCTCGGCTGAGAGCAGCAAGCCTGCAACCCCTGCTGCGGGTGGCAGTGGGCAAGTCCTCAACCCTCAGCCCCAAAAGGAGCAAGGTCGCACCACTCCAAGCGGCTTTACTTCCTCCGTACCAGGCACCAGCTACAACAGCAGCTTTGAGGAGGGCAACATTAGCTACGGGGAATCTGGCAACGCCACTCCGCGCAGGCCGGCGTCGCCCCCCCCTGCAGGTGCTGCTGATGAGCGGCAAGGACTGGCAGAGGGTGCACTGGGCCAAGCCTCCCAGGGTGATAAACAGAGGCACAGACCAACACAGGGCGATGGTGCAAGCCAGCACAGCAGTGACTCGCAGCACCAGCATCAGCAACAAGATCAGCAGCGCAAGCAGCAGCAGCAGCTGATGAGCACCTCTGTTGCTAGTTTGGAACCGTCACAAACTCCGCAGTTGCCTCCAGGACTGAGGTCGGGAGCCAGGGAGCCCCTTGACCCTGCAAGTGAGTGCTGTGTGCGTGGTGATGGTGCTGATGACCCTGCGGGTGGGTGCTGTGCACATCGCAATGGTGCTGGTGACCCTGCAAGTGAGTGCCGTGTGTGTGGTGATGGTGCTGATAACCCTACGGGTGGGTGCTGTGCGCATCGCGATGGTGCTGATGACCCTGCAAGTGAGCGCTGTACACATCACAAGAGTGTTGTTGGCCATGCGAGCTGCTGCGCCAGCCACTTCACGTGGTACTGCGAGCTTAGGGCAGCAGAAGCCAGCTGGGGCTGTCACTCTTTCCTAGTGCTTTTGTGTTTTGTCATGTGCCCCTTCTTGCTGGGCACAGAGTCATGCCAGCCTTGGAATAATGCTGGAAGCTGTGTTAAACTGTGCCTGTTGGCCACAGAATTTTGCTGCACACTGAAAAGCGACTGAGCGCACAAAGTGAGGTGCAGCACTGCCTGTGCCCATGCATTTGTGCCCAACTTGGGAGGTGCAGGCAAGCACAGATAAGGTAAGACAAGGCAAGGCAAGCACAGGCAAAGCAAGGTGCACCAAGCAACTGTTGCTCAGTGCCACCAAGCACATAGATGTGCAGGTGCAGATGGTGGGCAAGAGCCCAGAGGCATTTCAAATACTCGACATGATTTGCAGGCCCATGCTCCTTAAGTCTTTCTTAAGCACACAATACCATATAAGAAACCCTGTCTACATTTGCAAAGTTGGGAGGAATTTGAAGGAAAACTTAAAAATGAGAAGTCTTCCTTCACCCTTTTCACGCATTCTGCTGCTGTGTGCAGGCCTCCAAGCAGCTCTGCAGAAGCAGCAAGAGGCTAGAGAAGAAGCGGAGAGAGCTATCAAGCAGGGTGGACTGAGCAGCACCTGTGGCGAGGTGTGTTAGGGTCGGGCTTTCAGACTGTTCACTTTGTACATGGGTTCACCTGAGGATATTCATGCCTTGAGCAGCGAAGGGACATCTAGCAGGGCTTAAGACTTGCACTAGGCTATGCTCTCATAAGACATGCCACTGTTACTTCGCTCTGCCTCAACGCTATGCCTTGGTGCTCATTCCCTCCCCTCTTTGCATCCGTGTGCTGCACACTTGCAGACTGGTGTCGACATCCCTTCACCTCTTCAGCTCTTTATGATGTATGACAGAGACGGGTATGTAATGCCAGGTTTGCTTGCAAGCTGTTTCGTGCCTATGAGATGGTGTGTGCATATTGCCGATCAAAGCCTGGCACAATCTGACGGGGCCGGCGCATGATAAGCTGTGTACTGCTTGGTGCAAACTATATGTAAGAAGAAATACGGAGAAGTTCCTCCAGCATGAGCTCCTGCATTGCTACCAGAAGATCACATAGCTACAAATGAGGCCAATTCACCAGACAAGGGCTTGGGGCGAGTGTAGTGCAGCACTGAGAAAGGATACAGGATCTCCAATTGTATGTTGGGGTGCGTCCAAGGCCTAGTAGAAGGTTAGCTCAATCGCACATGACGGTTTAGGTATGTGCCAGAAGCAGGCATGATTTCCACTGATCTCCAATTGTATGTTGGGGTGCGTCCAAGGCCTAGTAGAAGCTTAGCTCAATCGCACATGACGGTTTAGGTATGTGCCAGAAGCAGGCATGATTTCCACTGAAGCCACTCAGGACTAAGGACCTCACAGGGCCTGCATGCATGGCCCAGTGCATGGCGTCTGGTAGCCTGTACTGCTTGAGCTTCCATGCATTTCTCAACCATGATTGAGTGAGATTGAAGCATGACCATGATGGACCTGTTTGTGATGGACCATCATTGATGGTATACTGTATATCCGAATGTGTGTCTGTTTCCTAACATGTTGCTCCTACTGATGCTGTTGTCCTCTGTTTTGAAGGAGCTGTGCCATGGGAATGGAGGAGTTTGGACAGATGCTGTATGACCTAGATGGAATGGATGTAAGTGATGCGGGCAGATCCCTATCATCAAGGATCAGTCCTGTGTGTCAAGTTCCAAATAAGCACCATCTGTATGATGTCGGATGTCTGTGCTAGCTAGGACTAAGAGAGCTCAAACGTGTCTTGAGCAAGCTTTTAGAAGCAAGCCCATCTTCTTGACTGCCGTTCAGAATTTACATTTAAATTCAGCCTCTGTCATAGCAATGACATGCAGCATAGTGAAAGAGTTGCTCTCTGCTATGTTTGCAGGAAGTACCAGAAGCAATCAGGAATAAGTACATTATAGAACAATTTGACATGGCAGATCTGAATCACGACGGTGTTATATCTGTTGATGAATTCTACTTCTATTTCTACCGAGAGTTGTGCTTCAAATTCCCTATTCTTCGCTCAGGCGTTAATCCAGGTAAAGGGGATACTATTTTGCCTTGACTCAACGAAATAGAAGCAATGATGATCAATATTTTGTCATCAATGTTGAGAGTATGTTATCTTTGATCTTTTCTGTGAGTACTCTTATGATTTTGCTTGCATTTGTCAATTTGAATTAGTATATGATGTAATTCAAACGATTGGCCACACTTGCAAATTTCAAGTTAAGCAGTAAACCAACATTTTTTGCTGAACTCCTTCTTGGTGTCCATGAAGGAGCGGATCTTTTCAACATCTTCGTCAAGTACGCCACGTTTGGGCGAGCAGAGCGCTCAGAGGAGATGACCAGCAACCAGGTAAAAATTTGTGACGTTTACATTTACAACTTCAGTGCTTTACGGTCATGTACGCACATCCTTGGCATTTCAAAGGATTTTCAAGTGATCAACCCCACGTGCTTTCTGCCACTCATCTCCAGTTTTCAAAGTTATGCAAAGATTGCAAGCTCATTAACAACAAGACAGTGATGAAGGCAGACATCGATATCATATTCTCCAGGTGCGACTCTTGTTGTCATGCATGCAAGCGTTCATGCATGTTAGGTGTCTGAATGTGTCAGTGCACCAAGAGGATGTTTCACACCATGTAGCAATGCCCACAGTGTGCCAATTGATTAAGGTAAGTCATCTCTTAAATGTCCATATTGACGCTTACGCTGATTGTCCCTGGAGATGTTCATCCATATTTAAAGCATCTGCCTTTCTTCTGTGCACAACTGTATAGGTGCCGCGTTGAGACAGATGTGCTGGAGGCATTCCGGCCCAAGATGGGATCTGAATACACCACTGCCCGCATGATGTACCCACAATTTTTGTTTGGATTGCTCAAGGTGGCGGAAAAGAGGCGCAGCGGCTTTCAGGAGGTGCGCTACCATGGGGTCAGGAGGTGCGCTACCATGGGGCATAATTACAGAATAAAACATCTCAGCCTGAAGCAAGTCATCCCACTAGCACCTGGTTACAAATGGAAGCTGTCATCATTGCCCTGCTTGGCGGTATGTTTGCATTGGCTTTGAGTCCCTTTGCAGCTAGTTAGTTCCACTTTGGCTCGGAGTAAGCATTTTTGGCTCGGTCCCACAATTTCAGCAGGCTCCCGACAGCATTCCAGCTCCCTTATTATGAAGTCTAGTCACGCTGCTGCAAGCCTAACTTTGCATACTAGTGTGATGAAATCTTCTGCCCCTCTTATATGGCTGGCTGCAGGTTGTTGCACGAATCATAGAGAACGTAAGCGCTGTGCCTCGTGCCAGTATGGCTGACCTGCTTGTGTTCCAGAACACAGGCGACCCAAAACAGGTGCGTGCTTGTGGGCAGAACTTAGCGTTCATGCACCAGGCAGGGTCTTATGGAACTGACTGGTGAATTGAGCGCTGGGCTCTATCAGGCTGCAAGTTGCAGACAACTAAATAATAATAATTAAATAATAATAATAATAATGATTTAATAGGTACAGGATTATGCAGAGCATCATGACATGTGTATGGTGTGGATAAGATTTTGTGGGGACTGATACATGTCATACCGAAATGTGAGGGTTCTGTCAGAATGAAGCAATGCTGCTTGATACCACAACCACAGCTGTGCGTTCTTGTCTAAACAGACTGGGGAGACTACTCAAAGGCTCGCTTTTCCTGTCCTGCACTTCAAGCCCAAGGACCTGTATGCGACGCGTTTGTTTTTTGCTCTGGATTGCAGCGACAATTGTTGTAAGCTTCTTTCTTGCTCCTCTTCCTGCCTGCCTGCTTAACTGCCTTCCCACCTCTGCCAGCTGACAAATACACTGCACACCACTGCAGGCAGAGGAATGGGTGGCGCGGCCGCGTGGATTGCCCAAACTGCCTCACCTTGCCAACGATGCATCGGAGCGCATGCAAAGGGAGGCTGCTCTCGCAAAGAGCCTGAAGCTACCATGCCCAAAGAAGCGGCTGGCCGCCCTGCAGGGCTCAGGGTAAGTGTATTGCCAAGAGGCCTGAAGCGCAGGGGTGCTCGGATCGAGGTCTGGCGCGCCAATTGACCACAGGGCATAAGGTCACATGCTGCATGTCACGTGCTCAAGTGCCTGTGCTAGACTAGGCCTGGTCAAACAAGCTGGGGTGTTTTGGAGAAGGACTGACAGGACGAGCTGTGCGTGGCGGTTGTCTCACTGAGACACAGGGAGTTGCTGCTCAGGGGCAGGCATGAGATGCTTCAGTGGCTTGCTTGGGTGACAAGGTAAAGCATAGGGATTGGCTGCCCACTTGCCATAACTCAAGCTCCAGCAAAGCACTGATTGAAGGATCCTCCCTGCTTCCACCATGGATCTTGCTTTGTTTTGTATGCTCCCTGGCTGAAGAAAGTGTGGTGTTCTCCCAGCAAGAGCTTGCTGCAAGAACACGCAAAAGGTTACTTGCAGCTGCCTTGCACGGGAGTGCTTATGTCTTGCCCACGATGCACGCTTCCAGGGACCAGGGCGGACCAGAGCCCCTGCACGAGTCACAGGAGCAAGAGGAATTGCAGATCAGGTACTAGCAAAAAGTGTCCCCACACCAAGTTCAAGTAATATGTGCTGATGAATGGTGTACAGATATAAAGATGCGCTATGACTTGACTTTGCCCGTTGAATTTGTCAAAAACCCAGTCCACTTCCAGAAATGGCCTTTGAGAAGCTTTTCAAGGTGGGTTACCTACATACTTCATCCACAGCTCAGTGCCCTGCCTTCTTAATCTGATGGGGGTAAGGCCACTGCACCAGCCAGCAAGACCTACCTGCAATGACACAGATGAGCGTTGGGCGTCAAAGAGAGCGCTGCATGAAGTGCGACACTAGTATATTTGTTGATCAGAAGTAGCTGGATCAGTAGCTGGATCAGTAGTATGGTATTGTTGAGCCAAAGAATCTTATAAGTGCTCACCGCTACAGTAAAATTGGTCATAGCAGCCTGCGCTCTGCAGCTACTTACAAACCCTTTAACCTATTAAGTTGAATTCACCGGGTATACTCTTGCTCTCAAACGTTGTTTTTAAGAGCAAGCCCTGAGCTGGCTCTGAAAGCGTTGCACTTCACCCTTCATTGTGGGCACCGCTGAACAATGAATAACAATGAAAGCGGCCTTGCATGTTCTGTTTGCTGGCTTACATTGGATGAAAGACGAGATGCACTCAACGCAATCATCCCTCGCAGTGAGGCAGTGGCGTGCACCAAGACCAAGAAGAAGTGGGGCCTACAGGGTTACGGCTCCGCTGAGAGTCTGCATCTGCCATGCACTGGGCGTGCAGCACTCACAGATCCCAGGTAGAGTGGCGACAGGTTTCATAAGCAATTGCTGCATGCCAAACTTGTGCTTCAGTTACTTCAATGTTGTGGCACATAGCAAGTAGCATCTGGGCGCAGGCCTGCGCTGCAGACAAAGTGCGCGCCCAGCCAGCATGGCGTACAGCGCCTATAATACCTGCATAGCGCAGCAGGCTTGCAGGATGCATACGCAAGTCGCGCGTGTTCCCCTTTGCCCCTGTTATTGCATGCTTTGAGCACTTGCAAATGTGCAAGCAACATATGCAGAATATGCTGTGCCCGGCAGGGCGCTCATGGCAGTGCGGAAACTCAGCCCTGACCATTTGCTCATGGGCCTCAAGCGCGTGTTTGAGAGGTACAACAAGTGGCAGCACGGCACGAACAAGGTATACTGCAAAAGTGTGCGGAAAGAGTGCACAACATGGAATCATGATACGGGTTTAGTTGAAAATTTGGTGTGCTGCAAAATTTGAGAAGCTGGTTGATTGCTTATGGATTCAAGCATGTGCATTGAGGATTGTTAATCAACATCTTCAAGCCTGGTTAAAATGGTATTGATAAGAAGCCTGTTGTCCGATTCTACGTTGGCAAAGTCGCCGCCAAATAGCAGAAAATTGCTCTTTAGCTTGGTGCAATTGACCGTTATGCTGTATGCCAAACCCTGAGCTTGGCACTAGCATTATTTTGCTCCTCCAATGTATTTGAACAAGAGGCACGACATATAGTATTGCAGGAATAACAGGTATGCTGTGTCTTCCTGGTAGGGATCAAGGATTGATATTTAAATCATGGGGCAGCTTTACCTGCTCAAGGCCCTTGCTGACTTGCTTATTCGTGGGCATGCGCTCTTGTTGCTGCATGGGTGTTGCTGTAAGACACAACTTTCCCAAGTACGAGCTTGCCTTGTGCCAAACAGGCTCTTTGGCCACATGTGCAAGGGGTAATGGTCGAAGGTATCTATACTGAATTTACCCTCATGCTTCATACCAAAGTACAGGCTATTCACTGCTTACAAAAGACGACAGTTCAACATGAATGAGTCCGGTTGTTCTAGTTTGATCATTGTTTGATTCAATGGAAATCTTCTTTCATTACATCATCTTAAAGAGATTAGGTAGACAATCATGCATGGAAGGTCACTGTACCCAGTATTCGCTGACAATGGAAGTGGCCCTGTCAAGAGCTGACTATTCGGCTAAGCAGAGGCATCATCAAGGGAATCCACACTGTTTGGCAGCAGTAAGAGGTTGCCTTGCAAGTTTTACCTGCCTTTGTGTTCATGCCCCCTTGCATCAACCTTCTTCAGGAAGAGCTGAGGAGGTCATTGCTCTGGCTCTCAAATGCGCCTCGCTACATGCATCTGTACAGGGCACCATGGACAAGATACGCTTCAACAAAATGATGCGGGATGCCAGATTTGTGCGGGAGTGTGGCCCCTTGTCAGCCACCATGGCCGACCATCTATTTCACCGCTGTTTGCCCATGGTGGAGGTGAGCCCAAGCAGTACATGCGTTTTTAGACTTCATGTCCTGCTTTTACGCGTTCTTGGGAGCTCATGACATATCGGCCTGCTTGCAGCAAGGAGTCCATAGGAAGTTACAGCTGTAAATCAATGCAAGTGCAACAGATCTATTGCATTCTGTCTGTTCATGTAAGGTAGCGATGGGCATACGTCCTTGAACTATGGTGCAACCACCACATGCTTTTGCAACCTGAAATTTATATCTAAACAAAATGGCAGGCAAATCAAGCTGACACTGTGCAGCATTAGAGTAGAGTATTTAGCAACATAGAGACCCTTCAATAGCGATCAATGTACACTGCATCAATTTTGTAACTTGCACAGTCCTGTCTGTGCTGCGCTAGTAACACTGTGCAACTCTTTGGCTCCTGCAGGAGACACTCAACTTCATGCAGTTTCTAACAGCGCTGAAGCACGTTGCTGCGGCCCTGCGAATAAGCTTGAATGAGGTCATGGAGGCCATAGTTCTCATCAACGCTCCTTTGGACAACTGAGACTGCTAAGGCTGCGCCAATTCCAAGTCGTGGTGGCATGCGTGCTGGGCTGAAATGGTCACCGTTCAGTATGGCACCATGCACTGGGGCAAAAATCATTCTAGACCGGATGTTGCCAGTCTAGATGGTGTGGTTTAAACATGGCCTGTCGAAAGCATGTTGCGGAGCAAAGAGTTTTGAACCGGGAGCTTGACAATGCAATTGAAAATGGCAACTGTGATTTTGACATCCTCTCCTTATGCTCCTTTGCTACAAGTTTAAGCAATCATTATACAGCTATGGTGTATCTCTTAATACCCATGCTCAGTACCTCATTGTCTTGTGCTGGCAGCCCGAGCAGGTATATAGAATGATCTGACTGTGATGGCATGTATAAGGAGAAAGGCACCAGACAATCCATGGCATCCATGGCATGCTTCTTGAGTCTGCTTGCACTAGAGTCCGCACCAGACAAGTTGTTGCTGATGGAAGACGATTGAACCCAAAGGCTCTTCTTTTCCCTCTCAAAGGTAGATGTACCTCGGAATGGATAAGGAAATGTGGTGAGGAAGAGTCCTGTGAAGAACCTGTACATGCCCTGGTTGTGATGTGGAATGAAGGACAACTTCCTTGTCACAAGCACGGTGCTTAATCAAATGTTGAATTTGCATAGATTTTCTGGCCTTTGAAGACCATCTACAGCAACTTGTTGCACAAGGATTACAAGGATAAGTCTTCAGTCAAGAAGTGCGGCTGTTAGCCAGCTCATAGAATGCAAGTGATCCATGCAGGAAAAACGGGAGTTTATTGCTGTTTTGATTCGTAAAAGAAGGAAAAAAATCCTGTTTGAGAGAACAGGTGGGCAGATATCCTGCGGAGAGAGACTACCTAGACGTGTAGTTAGTTAGTTAGTTAGTTACAAGACGCGAGCGGACACAGCAATGTCCTTAAGGCAGGCAAGGCAGAAGAACTGAAAAACGCTAGGAAAAGGAGAACTGCCAGAAAAACCAACTAGCTAAGATGA
>LFIK01004109.1_pt1 | contig 11797 bp, 11 predicted proteins | sample 643401 | NCBI WGS metagenome assembly LFIK01 (sample SAMN03777447, study PRJNA286221) | soda lake metagenome | biome: soda lake; feature: Kulunda steppe; material: water; isolation source: sample T5-Br brine of Lake Tanatar-5 | place: Russia: Kulunda steppe | collected 2010-07 | reverse complement strand
GGGTGGCCAATGCCGATGCGGCGCTCGAATTCGGACGGCCCCTGATCGGTCCGATCAGCCCGCGCATCATCATCTTCATCCTGGTCTTCATCGCGCTGCATGTCTTCGTCACCCGCGTACGGGTCGGGCGGGAGTTCTACGCCGTCGGTGGCAATCGTGAGGCCGCCTACGACGCCGGTATCCCCGTCGTCCGACGGGTGTTCACCGGCTTCATGATCTCCGGGTTCGTGTCCGCACTCGCCGGGGTCATCAACGCGCTCGAACGCACCGCGGCCGATCCGACCGCCGGCGGCACCGTGCTGCTGGCCAGCTTCGCCGCCGCGATCATCGGTGGGGTGCTGCTCAACGGGGGACGCGGCTCGATCGTCGGCGCACTGCTCGGCGCGGCGACGCTCGGGATCCTGCAGGTCTCGTTGACGCTCTCGGGCGTCCAGGTGGACGTGCAGAACATCATCATCGGGTCCGTGCTGCTGCTGGCCGTGATCAGTGATCCAGCCAGCCTGCGCCGTGTCGCGACCCGTGCCTCGACGTTCGTCAAGGACCGTTCCAAGCCTCAGCCTGCAGGTTGAGATCGACGCCCGCCGGGAACCGGTGGGTGCTACGTACCAACAGGGAGAATCCAGACATGATCACACGTCGCTTCCGGTTCGTCGGGCTGCTCGCAGCCGGCGCACTGATCCTGGCCGCCTGCGGGGGCGCCGACGATGACGCCACCGATACGGCCGACGATGACACCACGACCGACGCCGCGGATGACGCGGATGACGCCGACGCCGACGGCGAGCAGGCCGGTGACCCGGACGGTGAATTCGAGGTCTTCGCGCTGCTGCCGCAGGGCAGTGACCAGCCCTACGGCACGACCTACCTCCCACCGATGGAGGAAGCGGCGGCGGAACTCGGCATCAACCTGACCATCACCAACTCGCAGTACGACGCGGACACCCAGGCCAGCGAGTGCGAGGTGGCCGTCGCCGCCCAGCCGGACGGCATCATCCTGTGGCCGGCCGTCGGTGACACGATCCGACCCTGTCTGGCTGCGGCGAACGACGCGGGCATCCCGGTCACGATCACCAACTCGGACGTCAACCCCGAGGACGCCGACCTCACCCGTGGCTACTCCGGGCCGGACACCTACGGCCAGGGCGTCGCGTCCGCGGAACTGATGTGTGAAGCCGCTGCCGGTGAAGAGATCGGCATCATCGTGGTCAACGGGCTGACCGGGAACTCGACCGCGATCAACCGTCGCGACGGGTTCGTCGACACGGTCGAGGCCGAGTGCCCGAACGTGGAGATCCTCGCCGAGCAGCCGGGTGACTGGAACGCCGACGACTCGCAGATCGCCGCCTCCGAGATGCTGACCGCTGTCGGTCCGGAGAACGTCCAGGGCATCTACGCGGCCGACGACACCATGGCCGCCGGGGCGATCGATGCGGTCGTGGCCCGTGGGTTGGACCTCAACGATCTCATCATCACCTCGATCGGCAACACCTTCCTCGGCAACCCGCTCGTGGTCGACGGCTCGCTCGATGGGACCGTGTTCCAGTCGTCGTCGTGGGACGGCGAGAACGCCGTGACCACCATGTACGAGATCCTCACCGAGGACCCTGCCGAGCGGATCGTCCGCTTCATGCCCCAGACGAAGGTCACGGCTGCGAACGCCGACGACCCCGACGTGGCCCCTGAGTGGTAGACCGACGCAGAAGGTGACATACCCGGTGGTCCCGGACGGCGTGCGCCGTCCGGGACCGACCGGTCCCCGGTGCGGCCCCACGACGGGCTCCTCACGGAGCCATCGCCAGCATCGGAACCACAGGACCCGACCAACGAAGGGAATGGCGAGCGATGGATACGACACGGCTCAGCGGCAAGCACGTCCTGATCACCGGCGCGGCCCAGGGCATGGGTGCCGCGGTCGCCAAGCACTACGCGGCGCAGGGCGCGAAGGTCTGCCTCGGTGACATCAACGTCGAGGGCGTGGAACAGGTGGCCAAGGAGATCGAACGGGACGGTGGTGTGGCAACCCATGTCGAGTTGAACGTCACCGACCAGCAGCAGGCCGAAGCCGCCGTGGCACACACCGTGGAGGCCTTCGGCAGCATCAACGTCCTGCTGAACAACGCGGGCATCAACAAGCCGCTGTTCTTCCTGGACATCACGCGGGAGAACTACCAGAAGATCATGGAGGTCAACGCCTGGGGCAAGCTCAACGTCATGCAGGCGGCGGCCCGCCAGATGAAGGCCCAGGGGCCGCAGGACGCCCCCTACAAGATCATCAACGTCGGCTCCATCCTGTCCCGTGACACCTTCGACGACGTCGTGGTCTACGGCATGAGCCAGCACGCGGTGCTCGCACTCATCAAGGGTGGCGCGAAGTCGCTGATGGAGCACAACATCACCGTCAACGGCTACGCCCCCGGCGTGGTGCGTACCGAGATGTGGGAGCAGCTCGACCGTGACCTGGTCGAGATCGGCAAGTTCGACAAGCCCGGTGAGTCCATGGACAGCCTGGCCGAGAACATGATCCTGATGAAGCGCTACTCCTACCCCGAGGACATCGTCGGCACGGCGTCGTTCCTCGCGAGTCCGGAGAGCGACTACATGACCGGTCAGCTGCTGATGATCGACGGCGGGATGGTCATCCACTGAGCCCGCTCCGGGCCGGACCTCCGGCCCGGAGTCGCCTCAGCCGGCGTCGAGTTCACTGACCGACAACGCGCCACTCACGATGCCCGCTGCCGCGACACTGAGCTTGGTGTTGGTGCGTCGCGCATAGCCGCGTAGCAGCTCGAACGACGCCTCCATCGACAGTGACTGGCGCTCGAAGATGATGCCCTTCGCCTGTTCGATGGCGATGCGGCTGTGCAGTGCATGCTGGAGCTGAGCCGCGACGGCGTGTGACTCCAGCAGCTCACGTTGTTGGAGTAGTCCGATGGTTGCCACGTCGGCCATGGCCTGGACCACGGCGCGGTTCTGCGGACCGGTACCGCCTGTCATCGTGTGGAACAGGTTCATCGCACCGAGCGCCGTACCGCGTAGTCGCAGGGGCACCGCATCCACGGATCGGAACCCACTGTCGAGTGCCCTGGGTGCGAACAGTGGCCAGCGTTCGAGTTCGCGTTGGAGGTCGTCGACCGCGATGAGGTCGCCGGACCGGAAGCAGTCCTGGCAGGGACCCTCCTGGCTCTGGACCTGGAACAGCTCGAGCAGCTCGGTCCGTTCGTCGGACGCGGCGATGAAGCGCAGGTCGTCGGCCTCGTCGACGAGCAGGATCCCGACCTGGGAGGCGATGCCGAGGCGCACGACCCGTTCCGTCAGCGATGAGAAGAACTCGACGAGGTCGAAGTCCTCGATCAGGGTGTCCGCGAGGTCGACGAAGGTGTCGACGAGTTGACGCTCACGCGAGCCGTCGGTGGTCGGGCTCGTGGTGTCCATGGCGATCACTTCCTGGGTTGCCCGCACCGCTGGTGCGGGATGGATGTCGACGTGATGGCGTTTTCGGCGTGGTTCAGATGTCGTCGAGGCGGATGCGGCGGCCCACGACGTCGGCGGCCAGCTCACGAAGACTGCGGTCTTCGGCGAAGGCGCGGGCGCGCAGCACGGTCAACGCCGCAGCCACGGTGATGTCGAGTTGCACGGACACGACCCCGGCGGCCTGATGGATCTCGATGGTGTCGATGGTGTCGTTGACCAGGCTCGTGACGGGACCGTCGAGATCCAGTTCCCAGCGGGGCTCGTTCATGACGTCGAGTGCGAGTCGAGCGAAGACCAGGCCGTCGGAGTGCTCGTCGCCGCTGAGATGGCCGACGAGGTCGCGGTAGACGGTCAGGGCACCGAGGTGTGACGCGCCCTGGCGCAGCGGGAAGGAGAACACCGCCCGCAGTCCGACCGCGCTCGCTGCCGGCCCGAACGCCGGCCAGGTGTCATCGCGCTCCACGTCCGGGACGAGCACGGGCCGTCCGGTCGCGCTGGCCGTGTACGACGGTCCCTCCCCGAGGTCGGTCTGCAGGGCCTCGGCCTGTTCGGCCCCGGCGGTCGCGGCGACCGGCTCGAGCAGTTCGTCATCACCCGTGACCGCGAGCGCGAGGCCGACACCGGTCGCACCGAGTCGTTGTTCCACCGCACCACAAAGGCGAACAGCCAGCGAACCCGGCGGTTGCTCGGCGATTGCATGGACCGCCCGGATGATCCGGTGCTGCTCCACCATGGACTCCCGTCGGCGAATTGCCAAGGGGTAGGCAGGCACGTCGTTGGAATCACCCTAGCGGTGTTCGCCACCGGTGTGTCGTCGAGGTGGCCGGGATTCGCTCGCGGTGACGCGCACACCGACACGGGCCACATCGCCGGGCGATGCGGGTGTATGGTGGTGGTCTCGCTGCTCCTGACCCCGGCCGCACGTCCGCCCTCGGCGGGCGGTCAACCGAGGGTCGGTGAGCAAGATGGGCGAGTCGAAGCACGGAGCATCGCGCGGGGCCGGCGACGGTATGCCCCCGATCGAGTTGCACACCGCTCTCGAGGACCTGCTCGCCGTCGTGGCCCATGAGCTGCGGGCACCGCTCGCCGTGGTCGCCAGCGCCGCGGAGACGGTCAGTTCCCGCGATCTCCCACCGGAGCAGCTGACCGAATTGCTGCAGGTCATCCGCCGCAACGCGGATCTGGCCATGCTGCTCACCGATCGTCTCGGGCTCGCCCGCGACGTCGAGCGTGGCGTCTTCGACCTCGATTCGGTCGAACTCGACCTGGCCGTGCTCGTGGCCCAGACGGTGGGCGACCTCGGACCGACCATCGCCCGGCACCACCACATGACGGTCATCGAGTCCGAGCCGGCCACGGTCGTCGCCGACGAGACCGCCCTGCGGGAGATCCTGTTCAACCTCCTGCTGAACGCCGTCAAGTACAGCCCGAAGGGATCGACGATCCGGCTGGCGGTGACGGTCGTCGAGCAGCGCTGCGAGGTCGCGGTGATCGACGAGGGTGACGGCGTCGCCGCGGCCGATGTCGAGCGGATCTTCGGCAAGTACGAGCAGGTGGGTCCTGGCGCAGGCGGCGTCGGGCTCGGTCTGTTCATCTCCCGGGGCCTGGCCCGGGCCAATGGGGGCGACCTCCGCGTCGAGACGCTCGCTGCAGGAGGCAGCCGGTTCGTGCTGTCGTTGCCCGCCGCCGTGCTGGTGGTACCCGACGGGCGGATCGCGGTCAGCTGAGCCACGCGCGGGCGGCGGCCCGCCCGCGGTCGACCAGGTCGTGGCGCAGCTGTGGGGACAACGCGAAGTCGAGCGTGGAGACGTCACTGGTGTCGACGAACACGGTGCGTGCGAGCATCGCGGGGTCGTCCAGGTGGCGCTGGTCCCACGAGTTGACGGCGGTGTTGAGCAGCGCGTTGAGATAGCTGAACGGCCCGTCGACGGGGTGTCGGACCGTGAAGCCGTTCGGTTCCGCCATGGCGCTGAGTTTGAGCCCGATCGTCGGCCAGCGCGACGGCCGACCGTCGTGACGGTCGAAGACGTCGATCGGGAACCGGGACAGCAGCCCGCCATCGACCAGGACCGCTTCGCGGCCGTCACCCGTCCGTAGCCGTACCGGTTCGAACGCCAGGGGCAAGGCAGCCGACGCCGCGACCGCATCGGCGACCGACATCTGTCCCGGCTCCAGCCCGTAGTCGGCGGCGTCCCACGGCAACCGGACGAAGCGGCCCCGGGTGACGTCGGCTGCGGTGACCACCAGCCGGAACCGGCGTTCCGGACGCAGGTCACCGTCCGGATCGTCGAGCCGGAGGTCGGCGAACGTCCGCACGCCGTAGCGGGCCAGCTGCTCGGTCAGCCAGGCGCGAAGTGGCCGGTGATCGTGCACGCCGAGTTCGAACAGCACCGCGAGTTTGCGTGGCCACGGGCCGAAGCGTGTCCAGCGACTCGGCGGGGCCACCTCGGTCAGATCCAGTCCGCGCGCGGTGGCCTCCAGGTCCGTCGGCGTCATGCCCGCGGCCAGCAGTGCCCCGATCAGTGCGCCCACGGATGTGCCGGCGATGCGTTGGAACCGATAGCCGGCGGCGTCGAGTTCCGCGATGGCACCGGCGAGCGCGACCCCCTTCGCCCCGCCGCCCTCCAGCACCAGATCGGTGCGTCGCTCGTTCATGCCGGCGAAGCGGTGCGTGGCAACTCGACCACGAACGTCGCGCCACCGCCGGGGGTCTCCTCGGCCCACAGCCGCCCGTCGTGCAGGCGTACGAAGTCCCGTGCCAGGCTCAGTCCGATGCCCGTCCCCGGGCGGTGACGCGGTACGGACGACCCCTGTTCGAACGGCTCGAAGATGCGCTCCCGCTCGGCCGGCGCGATGCCCGGTCCGTGATCGACGACCCGCAGCGTGACGGTGGTGGCGTCCCCCGTGGCGGTGATCTCGATCGGCGAGCCGTCCGGGGTGTGAACCGAGGCATTCGTCACCAGGCTCATCACGACGCGACTCAGCCGCGCTCGGTCGACGTCCAGGTCGAGCGTGGGGAGTTCGATGGTGAGCTGCCGATCGGGGCGGACCGCGGCGGTCGCCGCCGCGACGACCAGTTCACGCAGCTCGCAGGGCCGGCGGTCGAGCAGCAGCTGCCCGTCGGCCAACTCGTCGAGGTCCAGGAGATCGTCGAGCAGGGTCCCGAGCCGGCGGGCATTGACCTGCAGCCGACGGGTGAGGTCGATCCGCTGCTCGCTGCCGAGCGCGTCGTCATGGCGTTCGAGCGATTCGGCGAGCCCGAGCACGACCGTCAACGGGGTCCGCACCTCGTGCGACACGGCGGTCAGGAAGCTTGAGCGCAGGTGGGTGACCCGACGGAGCTCCTCATTCGCGAGCTGCTCGGCGTTCAACGCCCGCGTGAGTGCCTCGGTGGCCCGGCGTTGGTCGTCGGCCAGTTCGGTCAGCCGCGCTTCGACCTGCTCCCGACGGGCGATGTCCTCGGCGAGCTCCCGGTTCGCCTCCTCGAGCTGCCGTGACTTCTCCTCGAGCTTGCGGATGAGCGTCGCGCTGTAGGTCTTGAGCAGATCGGTCTCGTCCTCGGTGGGCTCGTCGCGGCGTGCGGCGGCGGTCAGATTTCCCGCCAGGACGTGTCGGATGTGCTCGAGGAAGGCCTCGGGCTCGGCCGGCTTGAGGAGGAACGCGTCCGCACCCAGGTCGTAGGCGAGCTGCTCGTCGGCCGGCTCCGTGTAGGTGGCCGTGTAGACGATGAAGGGGATCGTCCTGAGTCGCTGGTCGACCTTCCACTGGCGCAGCAGGGTGTAGCCGTCCATGACGGGCATGAGCAGGTCGGACACCACGAGCTCGGGCGGTGACCGCCGCGCGAGGGTGAGTGCTTCGGCGCCGTGGTGGGCCAACGTGACCTCGTGCCCGTGCCCGGCCAGCAGTGCGTCGAGGTAGAACAGGTTCTCCTCCCGATCGTCGACGACGAGGATGCGGGTCACGAGCCGGCCTGGGTGTCGGCCAGCCGGGGGTGGAACGCTTCGATCTGGTCGACGAACGTGACCGGGTCGACGGGCTTCTCGATGTAGCCGTTGCAGCCGGCCTCGAGGCACCGTTCGCGATCGCCGACCATCGCATAGGACGTGACCGCGACGATGGGGGTCGTCGCCGTGGACGCACGCCGCCGCAGTGTCCGTGCCACCTCGTAGCCGTCCATGGTGGTCAGCTGGATGTCGAGCAGGATGATGGTGGGCTGCAGCACGGGCGCGAGCTCCAGCCCGCTGCGGCCGTCGCTCGCGGCGGTGACGCGATAGCCGCGCTGTTCGAGCAGGAAGGTGGCGAGGTAGCGGTTCTGCTCGTTGTCCTCGATCAACAGGATGGTGTCGCTCATGGTTCGGATGGCTCCTGTCGGGGAAGGACGACGGCGAACACGCTGCCGACGCCGGGCTCGCTGGTCGCGGTGACGGTGCCGCCCATGAGGGTCGCCAGCCGTCGGCAGATCGCCAGTCCCAGGCCGGTGCCGTCGTGTTGACGAGTGATGCCGCTGTCGATCTGGCGGAACGGCTGGAACAGCGCCTCGAGGTCCTCGGGCTCGATTCCGATGCCCGTGTCGCCCACCTCGATGCGCACCCATGGTCTGCGGTCGGTGCCGGCGGCACCGGGATCGTCGGTGGACGCATCCGTGTGGGGGTCTGCCCGGCCGTCGATCGGCTCCACGGTCACCGTGATGGAGCCGGTGTCCGTGAACTTCACGGCGTTGCTGAGCAGGTTGATCAGGATCTGTTCGACGCGCCGCTGATCGCCGAGCAGGGGACCGAGGTCGTCGGGCACGTGCATGGCGAGCTCGAGTTCCCTGTGCTGCAGCTGCGGAGCGATGGCAGCGGTCACCTTCCGGATCGACGCGGCGAGATCGACGGCCTCGGTCCGCACCTCGAGCTGCCCCGCCTCGATCTTCGAGATGTCGAGCACGTCGTTGATCAGCGCGAGCAGATGGCGGGCGCTGGTGCGCACCATCCCGAGCTGCCGGGTCTGTTCGGCATTGAGCGGACCGGCGAGTTCCTGCAGCACGATCCCGGTGAAGCCGATGATGGAGTTCAGCGGTGTACGCAGTTCGTGGGACATCGTGGCGAGGAACGACGACTTGATCCGGTCGGCGGCCTCCGCCCGGTCGAGCGCGACCTCGAGTTCCGCGGTCCGGTCGGCGACCTTCTGCTCGAGCGTCGCGTTCAGCTCGACCAGCGCGGCCTCGGCCTGCACGCGTTCGCTGATGTCGATGCCGACGCCGATCAGGCAGGCCCGTTCGTCGATCTCGACCCGTCGACCGGTCAACAGATACGGCGTGGCGCTGCCATCGGCCGAGACGAACTCGGCCTCCACGGAGGCCTCCCCCGCGGTGAAGGCCAACCGGATCGCCGCCTCGACCCGGGGTCGCTCACCCGGGGCGAAGAACTCCAGCGGATGCATCGCCGCCACCTCGTCGGTGGTGCATCCGGCCACGGCCTCGAAGTTGCGGTTCCAGCGCAGGAAGCGACCGTCGGTGTCGTAGAAGTACAGGATCCCCGGCAGCGCGTCGATCATGTTCTCGGAGAACAGCCGTTCGTCACGGGCGGCGGCCTCCGCGGCTTGCTGTTCCTGGTCACGGACGAGGCTGTCCATCGCGTACGAGAGGTTGTCGGCTGCCTCCACGAGCAAGGCGATCTCGTCGGTCTGGAAGTAGTCGGCGTCGCTCGAGTAGACGTTGAGCAGTCCCCACACCTCGCCGCGGAGCCACAGGGGAAACGTGGCCGCCGCCCGAAAGTCATGGCGTTCGAGCGTCTCGCGCCGGGGCGCCATCTGCGTCGCGTGGACCAGGTCGTTGGTGATCTGCGGGGTGCCCTCGCGGATGGCGGTCCCCGACGGGCCGAGGCCCTCGAGCCCGTCGTCGGTGCGGACGGTCACCTCATCGAGGTAGCCGAGGGTGTCGCCGCAGACCGACTCGGGCACGAGCTCGCGGCTCGCGGTGTCGTGCCGGCCCACCCAGGCCATGCGGAAGCCACCGGTCTCGACCAGCGTGCGACACACCTCCCCGAACAGCTGCTCGCGATCGGGGCGGCGCACGAGGCTGCGGTTGATCGCCTGCAAGGCGTCGTATAGCGCCCGCAAGCGATCGACCTCGGCTTCGCGGCCGTCGATCGCGGTGGCCGCGGTCCGCAGGTCGTGGAACGATCGCCGCACCAGGATCAACAACAGTGCGCCGGTGATCACGACGAACGCCAGACCCTTCAGGGTGCCGATGCGCACGAGGAACGCCGGATCGCTGATCAGCAGACTGAGCGCCTGGTCGGAGAACAGAATCCACGCCGCGGCGACGACGACGTAGCCGCCGGCGATCCACCAAGGCCGCCGCCGGAGCCGTTGCGGATCGAGCCCGGTGGCCGGTCGGGCCGTCCGGGCACGCGGGACGACCTCGGGCTCTGCGGTGTCGAGGCTCCGCATCGCGGCGGCCGATCTGACGATGGTGTCGCTGGTGGCCGACCCTAACCGGTTGCCACCGAGCCGCGTCGGCTGGCCTCCTCACCTGGAATGGGCCCGGCGGCCGGCCGGTTGTCCCGGGCATGCGCGCCACACTCGTGCTGGTCGGGCCCACGGTCCTGGCATTCGTCCTCGGTCACGACCCCGTTCGATCACCGGAGGAACCATGACCCGAATCACCCCCCATGACATCGACAATGCCCCCGACGCGAGTCGGGAGCCGCTGCGTCGCCAGTCCGAGCGCGTCGGCAAGACGCTCAACATCTTCGGGGCGATGGCGCACTCGCCGGCGCTGATCGGCCTCTACGACGCCGCCGAGGAGCTGCTCGCCGAACGATCGGCGCTCGACCGCAGGACCCGCGAGGCCATCCACCTGACGATCGCCAACGTCAACGAATGCGACTACTGCCAGGCCGCCTACACCGGCGCAGCGCGCAAGCAGGGCTTCTCCGAGCCGGAGACGATCCAGATCCGTCGCGGTGGGGTCGACGACGACCCGAAGCTCAGCGCACTGCTGCGGGTCGCGCGGCAGATCGCGACGGCCAAGGGCCATGTCGACGACACCGCCTGGCAGGGTGCGCTGGACGCGGGTTGGTCCGAGGCCGAACTGCTCGACACCTACGCCGACGTCGTCCGCACGGTGCTGACCAACTGGTTCAACCACCTCGTCGACACCGAACTGGACCTGCCGCCGGCACCACCCCTGGCCTGATGGACCGGACGCTGTCGTAGGATCCCGGTGCGACGGGGGTCCGAACGCGGCCCGACGTCCACGGAGACCGCGATGAGTTCGACCCGAGCCCCGGCCGTGCAGGACCGCTACCGCCGGTTGGGGCGCTTCAACCTCGTCATCGGCCTGGTGCACCTCGTCCAGGCGGTCGTCCTGGTCGTGCTGTCCAACGACCTGGCGTTCCCGGTGCTCGCGTCGTTCCTGACCGACGACCCGGTCGCGCAGGAGGGACTCGGGCAGCCGGAGCTGCAGTTCGAGATCCGGGTCGGGTTCGCGGTCGCGTTGTTCGTCGCGTTCGCCGCAGCCGACCACCTGTTGATGGCCGGGCCGCTGCGCCGCTGGTACGAGGGTCGACTCGACGTCCGCGCCAACACCGCCCGGTGGGTGGAGTACTCGGTCAGTTCGTCGATCATGGTGGTGCTCATCGCGCAGCTCACCGGGATCTGGGACCTGGCGGCGTTGGCGGCCATCTTCGCGGTCAACACCTCCATGATCCTGTTCGGGCTGGTGATGGAACGCCGCGAGGACCCGGAGACCGCGGACTGGACCGCCTACTGGTCGGGCACGTTCGCCGGGCTGGTCCCGTGGGCGCTGCTCGGCTACTACATCGTCGCGGCCGGCGGCGAGGTACCGACCTTCGTGTACGTCATCTACATCGTGCAGTTCGTGCTCTTCTTCACCTTCGCGCTGAACATGTGGCTGCAGTACAAGCAGATCGGGAAGTGGCGCGACTACGTCTACGGCGAGTACGCCTACATCATCCTCAGCCTGGCGGCCAAGACGCTGCTCGCGTGGCTGGTGTTCGGCAACGTGCTGCGGTCCTGAGCGCGGCCCGCCGAAGGAACCCGTGCCGTCGCCGGCAGATGCGCGTCAGGACGGTGGCTCGGGGGCCGGCTCCGCGACCAGCTGGCGCAGGGCGTCGCCCTCGTCGGTGAGCACGACGAGTTCGTCCTCCGGCTGCAGCACGGTCGCGCCGGTGGGGACCAGGACCTCGCCGTCGCGGCGCACGCTGGTCAGCACGGTGTTGGGCGGCCAGGTCACGTCACGCACGGCCGTGTCCGCGATGCCCGAGCGGTCACCCACGACCACCTCGACGAACCGGACGCCGGTCAGCTCACGCAGGCG
>LFIK01004108.1_pt1 | contig 11797 bp, 11 predicted proteins | sample 643401 | NCBI WGS metagenome assembly LFIK01 (sample SAMN03777447, study PRJNA286221) | soda lake metagenome | biome: soda lake; feature: Kulunda steppe; material: water; isolation source: sample T5-Br brine of Lake Tanatar-5 | place: Russia: Kulunda steppe | collected 2010-07 | reverse complement strand
TCCTCCGGGACGTCTTCCTCGTCCGGTGGGGCGTCCTCCTCGTCCGACTGGACGGCCTCCTCGTCCGGTGGGGCGTCCTCTTCGTCCGGCTGGAGGGCCTCCTCGTCCGGTGGGGCGTCCTCCTCGTCCGGCTGGAGGGCCTCCTCGTCCGGTGGGGCGTCCTCCTCGTCCGGCTGGACGGCCTCCTCGTCCGGCTGGACTGCCTCCTCGTCCGGCTGGGCGTCCTCCTCGTCCGGTGGGGCGGTCTCCTCGTCCGGCTGGACGTCCTCCCCGTCCGGCTGGACAACATCCTCGTCCGGCTGGCCGGCCTCCTCTCCGGGAGTCTCGTCTTCTGCAGGCGGCCCGCATATACGCGCCTTCACCTCCCTGTTGATGATCTTCCGCACCGTCTCGCGGTATTCGTCTTCCATCCACCACCGGACCCCATCGTCCGCCGCGCCCACCATCTTGCCGTCGTAGAACAGGAACGGTTTCTGCCAGGTCAGCCGACACGCGCGTAACATGCAGGTACGAAACAGGTCGTCCAGGTCCGTGTGGACGTCGAGGCGCCGCAGGGCGTCCCCGATGGCCGTGGCGATGTCGTGGTCCAGGTACGTGGCGGTGGGTTCGTCGGGGATCCCCCGCGCGAAAGTCTCCACGGCGTCCTGGAATTCGCGCAACACGGTGGCGGAGCCGACGGCCGAGGAGACCGTGCTTCCGTACAGCTCCCGGAGCGCGGACACGATCGCCCGCCCTATACCCGAGCTCACGACCTGCAGGACGCGCTTCTTCTCCGCGTGCTCCATGGTCAGCGGGAGCGGTGATTACAAGCACACGACAGAATAGGTCTCCGGTCGTGGACGCACGAAAAATGGTTGCAACTGCGCACCTCCCCGCCCTGTACCATGGCACCGGAGATCGGTCTTCACTCCTTCTTCTCCTCGTCCCCCTCGCCTTCCTCGCCTTCCTCGCCTTCCTCGCCCCCCTCGTCCTCCTCGCCCTCCTCGCCTTCCTCGTCCCTCTCGTCCCTCTCGTCCCTCTCGCCCCCCTCGTCCCTATCGCCCTCCCCGTCCCCTTCATCGGCGTCGTCTCCTCTCCTCTTCTTCTCGTCCTCCCCGCTCGCATCACCGCCGCTCTTGACGGCGGTGTCTTCCCTCCCTTTCGCGTCCTCGCTTCCCGGGACGGGGGGGCGACGCGAGGCGGTCGCCCTGGCTCTCTGCATGACGTGAGCCACGTAGATCCCCAGGATCACGCCGGTGGCCAGGATGATGACGGTGATCGTCATCAGCTGCGCCCAGGACAGACTCGCGAGGAAGGACATCTGCAGGAGGGGGGGGGGTGCCGTCGTGCGAGAGGGTATACCTCGGGCCTCGAAAATATACGCCTGCGGGCAGACGCGGCGACCTCCGCCGGGCCGGCCTCGCGCACGACGGCATAAAAGGCACGCCCTGGACAAGGGGGGAAGGACTCTCGTCCCGACAGCCCTGACAGCCCCGACCCCCAGCGATCCATCCCCGAGGAGGCAGGATGCAGTGGGCGGTGTGCTTTCTCCTCCGCGCTGCGGTGGCAGCATGGATGACTTGGCGTCGTCTGTGCACGTGCTGCACCGTCGCCCTGTGGGGCGACGACTCCGTCGCGCCGATCCTGAGGAGGAAGACCGTGTTGCGCCTGGCCGACGCGGCGGTGGACTCGCGGTCGCCGACCCGGGCGCGGGTCGGCTCGGCGTGGGGCCTCGGGTTCGCGGTCGGGGCGCTGCACCGACTCTACGACGCGACGTTCTCGCGTGCCGTGGCCCGGAGGGCGGGGCTGACCTCCGCGCACTGGCCGAGGTACACCTTCCCCGTCGGCGCGGTGGAAGTCTCGTACACGGCCTACGATTTCTCCTTCCTCGGGCGCCCCGTCACCGTCGTCGTCAAGAGGGAGCACGGCGCCGGGAGGCCGGGCGCGGAGCCAGGCGCGGAGCCGGGAGGACTGGACGAGGTGCCGGGAGGACCGGACGAGGAGGCGGACGCCCTGGTCGCTGCCTCCCTGCACGGCCCCCCGCACCTCCTGGCCACCCTGTGGAAGACGTGCTTCGGCTCGGGGATCGACGCCTCGGATTTCTTCGACCGCTTCGGCGCGTCCATGCGCGTCGGCCGGGGCACGGGGCTGCGGCTGGGGGACCTGGTGTACGTGGCCCACGCCCTGGGCTGCGCCCCCCCCCATCTGTTGGCCGCCACCCTGTTGGCCGCGTCCCAGACGCCCGGCTTCCACGTCGACATCACCTCCCTGAACACGGGCAGCTCCTACCTCGTCCGTGGCCGCGGCGGCGACGAAGCGGCTCTCCCACCGCTCCCCGTGTTCGAATGAGGAGGAGGGGCACGGGGGCGGCCGTTCTTCTCCCGGGGAGGGGGGGCCAGGCGTGACCAGTTGTCGGGGAAGCCCATCATCTGCTCCACGTAGCGCGGGTCGATGGCGCAGTGGTCGCTGCGGAGCGCCCTGGACGGGCTGGCCTCGCAGCGGGTGTCGGACTCGAAGTACATGGCCGTGGGCATGTCGGCCAGGCAGCGATCCGTCATGGTGCGGCACTGCGCCCACATGGAGCGCCGCGGGGTCGGCCACAGCCTGCCCAGCGAGACCTTCTTTCCGTGGTCGTCGACCGCGGTGAGGACCGCGTACTGCGGGAGCTGCGGGCGCACGGCCAGAGGCGGGCGCTCGTGGTACGTCGTGCAATCGCGCAGCCTCGCCTCGGACCGCTGCGTGGCCGCTGCTGGCAGCGGCCGATTGCGCCACCTGGCATACTCGAGGTCGGTGGTCGTGTGGCCTTTCCCCGGAGGAGCGATCGCGACGGCCACGACCCAAGGACTCTTGGAGGTGATGCTCCTCTTCTCCCGCGGGGATGGCCCCGGCGCCGCCGCGCACTCGCGCAGGGTGGTGGCCAGCGTCTGGTACGCGAAGGCCACGACCTGCGGCACGACCGCGTTGCCCATGAGGTGGTAGCGCTCCCACAGCGCGGCGCGTTCGGCGCCGCCTCGTGGCGGCATCGGGATGAGCCTGCCTCCTCCTCCTCCGTCGGCTCCGCCGCGGCCGCCGCGCCCGAGGTACGCCGCGCCGTGGTCGGCCCGCCAGCGGTGCGCGAGCGCGTCGCGCAGCTGCTCCGGCGTCATGAGCGGCAGCTCCGTCGGCTCACGACTGGCCAGGCAGAACCAGCGCTTGCGGCAGTGCGGCGCCCCGACCTGCGCCGCGGCGAAGGTCCCGTACGCCACGTGCGTCAGGCCGCAGGCGTGCAGCTCGTGCAGCACGCGCTCGAAGCCGCGGCCGCGCGTCTGCAGGCACGGCGAGTTCTCGAGCAGCACGTGGCAGATGCTGGGGCACGCGCGGACCATGGCGGGGATCTCGAAGAAGAGGCCGCTGCGCTCGCCGTAGATGCCCTGGGCTCCGGACATCTTCATGCACGATATGTCCTGGCAGGGGAAGCCGGCGGTGATGATGTCGGGCGCCAGCGCGCGCAGCTCTTCGGGCGACACGCGCGTCACGTCGGGCAGCACCGGCGCACGGTCCAGCTGCTGGCTCGCCATGCGCTGCGCCAGCAGCTCGCGCGACACGGGGTCAAAGTCGCAGTACGCGGACGTGTGGCACAGGTGGCGCAGCGCGAGCGCAAATCCGCCCATGCCGGTGAACAGGTCCAGGCAGCGCATCTTCTTCTTTGCCCCCCTGTTTTCGTTTCTTCCTTGGGCGGTGACCATCTCGACGGGACCGTTGCGTGTGACGGTCGGTATATAGTACACGGTCGATATATTCGTGCGGTGGCGAGGTTTGGAACAATTATCTGCCATAGGTGTACAGTGGGGACGATCCCTTCCTTCCTTCCGGCATCGGCATGTCCTCGGCGTCCAGTGATGTGCACACGGCAGCGGGGGCGCTGGACGGGCAACGCACGCTGCCCCAGCTGCAATCCACGCCGGTCTCGGCGCTCTTCTTCTCGGCCAAGAACCTGGAGGCCCTGCAGCAGGGCATCCGGTACCGGGTGTGGGTGGAGACGGGGGGGAGGCACGTGATCGACAACCAGTCGGAGCTGCAGCTGGTGACCATCATGCGGGCTCTGTACCTGCAGTACACGAACGACCAGCCGTTCAACGTGGTCCACCAGGTGCGCGAGCTGAACGCGCACGTCCTGGACTTCTCCGTCCAGAGGATCGTCACGGAGCTGGAGTCGCGCGTGCACTACATGCACGACATCTCCAAGCTGCCCGTGCCGCTGGCACGCGCGCCCCTGGCCTCCTCCAAGGGGGACAAACAGCTGGAGCTGAGGAGCTTCTTCGGCCCCGGTGCCGACCGGGCCCAGGAGTTCAGCTTCAACAGGCAGCCTCTGTAAAAAAAAGTTGGGGTATTGTATATTTGTTACGAGGGCGTGCAAGATGACGGTGCAGAAGATCACGACCACGCGGCGCATCCTGTATCGCAACACCGTGGTGTTCGCCATCCTCTCCGCGGTCACGACCGTGATCCTGCTCATGGTCCTGCTGGGCGTGCCGGGCGCCCGCCGCTTCAGGACCGCCATCGTGGTGGCGGAGCTCGGCCTGCTGGCGGTCATCATCTACGCGATCGTCCGCATCCAAGCGTACGAGCGCAGGGTGACCAAGCTCATCAACGAGGCCGGCTCCAGTTTCGTCGAGACCGACCGGTGCCCCGACTTCTACACGGCCAAGCGCAACAAGGACGGGGACGTGGTGTGCACCAACAGGTACGAGCTCCCCCGCACCGGCTACACCTTCGAGTACGTGTCGACGCCCGACCGCCCCGTCCCGCACACCGTGCGGCTGGACACCGTCAACGGCATCTGCTACAAGGAGGCGTGTAAGATCATCGACCCGCAGGCCAAGAGCAAGGACACGTACAACATCCCGTGGACCACGATGCGCCCCAAGTGCCGGACCATCACGGACGGGGGGAGCTCGATCATCTCCCCCGACGAGAACGAACAGAAGAAGAAGTGCAACGCGGGTTTCGTGCTGTGAGGTCCGGCACCACCCGCCCCCACCTTCTCACCCGCGCGCGCCCCAAGACACTCATTTTTGCACACAAACGACGCATGCCGCATCGTATGACAAACATAAATGAAGAAAGACTGGTAGACGCTGGGTGTCCGCGAAAGTTGATCCGATGATCGGCAGCCGAGAGTCGAGGGGGGAGGGGGGCGGAGAGGGGGAGGAGCCGAGCATCGAGGCCGCGATCTGCGGAGCCGGCAACCAGCGCGTCGTCCGCGCGTTGGTGGCGGCGCTGCGGTCCCCCTGTTCGTCGTGCCTCACCCTGGACGGCCCGCCGGGGAGCGGGAAGACGCTGGCCACGGACCTCGCCTTCCGCGCCGCCGCGTGCGAGGTGGTCCGCTGGGACGAGGAGGCGTCGTGCGGGGGGGTGGCCCCGCGCCCCAAGACCTTCTCGCCTCTCGCTCGCTCGACGGGCGTGCTGGCGTACCTCCCGACGGACGACCCGCTCCCCCCCCCGCTGGTCGTCCTGGCGGACAACGTCCACGACATCTTCGCGGAGACTCGGGCGGGGGTGCAGCTCCTGGTGCGCAAGGCGGACGCGCTGAAACGGAGCGGCCCGAGGCACCGGCGCCCGGTCCACCTGGTGGTCACCCTGGATTCGACCCGGCTGGAGGCCCGCATCGAGGCGCAGGTCAAGGGGCTGGCCTCCTCCCCCCCCCCTTCCTCGCCCACTTCCTCCGGGACCCCGAGCATGCAGTGGCCGTCTCCCCCGGAGACCCTGGCCTTCGTCGAGGCGGCCCTCCGGGCGGAGGACCCCAGGGTGCGCGCCCTCCCGCCCGCCGCCCTGTCCCCCGTCCTGATGCGCGTAGATGCCAGCAGGGGGGTCCGCTCCGCCATGGAGCAGGCCGCCGCCCTCCTCTCGCCCAGCGACGAGGGGTGCGCCCGGATGACGCCGTCCACGAGGGAGGGCGACGACGAGGGGGGCCTGCCCATGCACTACACCGGCTTCAAGGCGGACTCCCTGATGACGTGCCTGCGGGAGAGCCGTCTCAGCCTGGCGGGCAGGGGGGACGTCGACACGGCGGAGCGGGTCGCGGCCAGCCTGCTCCTCGCCAACGCCATGGTGTTGGGGCTCAAGGGGGGGACGGAGCACGGCGACGCGGAGGTGCGCAAGGCCGCCGCGGCCCTGCACGCCCAGGCGGCGCGCTGCTGCTGGAGCTCCCCTCCGGGCCCGCATTGAAAAAATTATGTGGGAATACTATAGCTTTGTGGGCAGCCCCTCGACTCCCCCCCCCACCCCCTCCCCATGTCCGATTTCTTTGGAAGCAAGAAGGCTAACACGGGCATCATGTCCAGTCTGGGGCTCGGCAGCACGCCGCAGGCCAGCCGGGGTGGCGGCTTCTTCGACGGCATCGGTCAGCGCGTGAGGCAGCGGGGCTCTGTGATCCTGCTCAGCATCGTCACCTTCCTGATCCTCCTGGGGATCGTGGTGTACCTGGTCTACAAGTTCCGCCAGACGAGCCTCCAGGCCGTGCTCCTCGTGGACAAGCCCCTGAAGCTGTACGGCATGAGGGAGCCGCGCAGGTACAGCGGCGAGAGGATCCCCACGGCCTCCACGGGCCAGGCCTTCACGTACTCCATGTGGCTGTACCTCGTGGACTACGACGACATCAGCAGCGAGCACCGCCTCGTGATGCTGCGCAACACGGACGAGGACATCAAGGGGGCCAACCCCATCGTGTTCATGGACGGCCGCACGAATCGTCTGTACGTCTCCCTGCGCACCAACATGTCCAACGGCAGCATCTCGGACCTCAGCGACCTAGTGCCCGAGAACCTCGCCAGCAGCAGCAAGAAGTTCCTCACCGCCACGGTCGAGTACGTCCCGCTGCAGCGCTGGGTCAACATCTCCGTCGTGGTGCAGGACAACCTGATGACGCTGTACCTGGAGGGCGAGCTGTACACCGTGCGCAACGTGCACGACCTGTGGGATCGGAGCGAGACGAAGAACCGCCCCATCATCTCGGGGAGCAGCGGCAACGTGTACGTCGGGCCGACCGAGCAGCACAAGGAAGGCGTGCGCGGCTTCATCAGCAACCTCAAGTTCTTCAACTACGCGGCGATGCAGGACGACATCACGGCCAACTACCTGCAGGGCCCGGTCTACAAGTCGTGGTCCTCCTCGCTCGGCTGGGAGCAGAAGTACGGGCTGCAGTCCCCCATCTACAAGCTGGACGACAAGTGAGGCGGGGCCAGGGACGGCGGCGGCCGCCTCCTCTCCATCAGGAAGAGCTTCAGGACGCACACCATGGCGGGGACGTAATTTTGGAGCACGACCCAACCCTTCTGCGTCGTGGGAATGGAGGCCCCCGTCACGTGTGCCAGGGCCTGCACCATGGGCGACACCTCGTCGCCGTCGCAGGCGACGGCGGGTCCTCTCCCTCCGGGTGCCCCCTCCCCCAGGTGCCCCCCCCCGGGTGCCCGCCCTCCGGGAGCCCGTCCTCCGGGGGCCGTCTCCCCCAGGTGCCCTCCAGGGGCCCGCCCTCCGGGCGTCTCGAACTGCGTGAGCACGCAGCCCCCCAGAACGTGCCACTGCGTCGTGGACGTGAGCTTGACCGCCAGCGTGGCGAGCAGGACGTTGGCGTCATTGCTCGTGAAGGGGAGGAGGGCCGCGATGACGACGAGCGCCGCGTGCACGACGAGCAGGAGCGTGGACAGCAGCGGGAGGGGGGCTAGATCGTCGTCCTCCTGCATCGGGCGGCGACGGTGGATCTGTCGAACTGTACTGAGGCCGGATTATTTGGCCGGCACCCCGCACGCAGGCGGCACCCCGCACGCAGGCGGCACCCCGCACGCAGGCGGCACCCCGCACGCCGATAGAGAGAGGGAAGAGGCGAAATTTAATATTCGAATGTTGTAAGTATACACTGCACCGTCCCTGCTGCCTCGCCTGGGATGAATCAGTACACGTTCCTGGCCGTGCAGCTGTTGCTGGGTGCCACGACCGTATTGATCGTATACCTCGTGACCCTCGCCATCCTGCGGGAGAAGGCCATGATCAGCTTCCCGGGCGAGGACAAGGCCGCGAGGCCCAACACGGGGCGGCAGCGGTCCATGATCATGTCCGGCTTCACGGACACCAGCGTGCTGGCCTACAGGCGCTTCAACACCGTCAACCCCTACGCCTACGCGTACGTGAACCTGCCCCGCTCGCGCAACCGCACCGGCGGCGCGCAGTTCACGTACTCCTTCTGGATGCACGTCGGGGACGCGACGGAGGAGAACATCCGCGGCAAGGACATCCTCCTGCGCGGGGACGTGCGCAAGTACAACTTCCGCAACCGCAAGGACAGCTTCACCAACCTGGTGAAGGGCAACGACGTCGTGGTCAAGTGTCCCCGCATCAGGTTCGGCCGCACCTTCCGCGACTTTGTGCTCGAGTTCAACACGCTGGACGACGTGATGCACACCGTCCACATGGACTCGCAGCAGGATCCCACGGACACCACGCTCCGCCACAACGCCACCAGCCTCATCCTCAACCGGTGGGCGCTGTTCACCTTCACGTTCGAGGACAACACCCCCATCAACGACTTCGAGAACGGCCTGGTGGTGCGCATGTTCCTGAACGACATCCTGTACCACACCCACAGGGAGCGCTCCGCCCTGCGCCAGAACACGGGCGACCTGTACCTGTTCCCCGGCGGCGAGGTGCGGGGGTGCAAGATGGGCGACCTCGCGTACTACAACCACGCCCTGGGCTTCGAGGACGTGCGGCGCGTGTTCCAGGAGGGCCGCCCCACGCAGCCCGTGGGGGTGGCGCACACCGACGACGACATCCTGTTCGGGAGCCTCCTGGCCTCGCCCGACAGGAACATCGACGGCGGGCGCCCCCTCCATCTGAGCGAGTACAACAAGGTGGACATCTACAACTTGTGAGGCGGCCGCGGGCACCACGGCACGGCACGACACGGTCTACAGGAACAACAAGCTCCCCTGCTCCTCGGCCGGCGCCGCCGCCCCCCTCTTGCGGAAGCCCTGGCCGTCGCAGGATTCCGGGGAGTCCTCGTCTCGCCCCAGCAGGCACGCGTCCATGACCAGCAGCATCCCGTCGCTCTTCTTCCACACGCGCATCGCCGCGACGCGGCCCATCGCGTCCTCCACGATATTGTTCTTCTCCTCGTCCGTCAGGACCTGGAACTCGGCCGCGGTGCGGCCGGCCATCAGGGCGCGCCCCACCGCGCCGTCGGTCCAGCGGTAGACCGAGGCGTCCTCGCGGAACGTGGTCAGGACGTCGTACTTCACGGCCGTGGGGGGGTCACCCCCGCCCCCGCCCTCGCCCCCGCCCTCGCCCCCGCCCCCGCCCCCGCCCTCGCCCTCCCAATCCACCGACTGCGGCTGCTGCGGCTGCTGCGGCGGTCGGGGGGCCCGGGTGTAAGGGAAGCCGCTCTCCACGGAGGCCAGCGTCCCCCACACCATGCAGTCGGCCGGCGGGGACTGGGCCACGGTGGACACGGAGGAGAGCATCCTCCGCACGCCCTCGATGCTGGTCACGCCCGCGGAGCGGTCCCCGGCGTCCCCGGCATCCGCGTCGCGCACGCGCTCGCGCAGTCGCTCCTCCACCTCCCTCTTCTGCGTGCCCAGCTGGAGGCGGCTGGGGCCCCAGGCCTTGAGCCCCATCCTCACGCGGCCCTCCTCCAGACGCAGGTCGCTCATGAAGTCGAGCAGGAAGACGACGTCGCCGGGACGGGCCGCGCGCAGCGCGGGGCCGTGGAGGACGTACGCGTCGAAGCGTCCCCACCCGTACGGGAGGAGCGCCTCGGTGCGGCCGCCGGAGGGGCTGCCGTCGTCCACCGTGACGCGCAGGCCGGCGCCCGGCTTGCCGGCGGGGACCTCGGAGACGGAGCACACGAGGGCGGCGACGTTCACGCAGGTCGCGGGCTGCACGTCGCCCAGGTCCGTGAAACGCGGCGTGAACGAGGTCAGGGCGTCCAGGCGCGCGCACCTCTCCGGGCAGAGGGGGGACAGGCCCTCCCTGCACGTGAAGTTCCTGTCGGCGTAGGCGGTGAAGGGCGACACGGAGGAGTCGAACTGGAGCGCCCGGGGGCGCACCGTCACGGGCCCCGCCTGGACGTGCCGGCCGAGCAGGCGCTCCCACTTCTGCCCGCCGTCGCGCAGGATGACGATCTGTATGAACGAGTCCGGCGCGTCCGCCAGGATGAGCTGCGTGCGCGCCGCGTTCCTGCCCCGGGCGAAGTAGTTCCGCGTGGACACCAGCTTCCCCGCCAGGACGACGGGGCCGGCCTTCTCCTGGGCGTGGGCCTCGGTCAGGGACGAGGGGTAGGCTACGGCGGCGGCCATGGTGAACAAACACTGCGCTGCTGCTGGCTTGTGCCGCTGCTGGCCTGGGTGGTTCTTTTATGTGCAATGTGGGTTTCGCTGAAAAAGATCCACTAAGATTATAACCCTAATATGTCGAACGCCGCAACGACGCCGCCGGAGACGATCGAGCAACGGGTGCAGCAGATACTGGCACGCGAGCGACAGGCACGCGAGCTGCAGGCGGGGACGACGGTGAGTCCCCAGGCGAGTGCGGCACGCGGGCAGGGTCAGAGCAGCCCAGCAAATGCGGCGGCGCAGGCGGCCTCCTCGCGGCGCCCCAACACGGTGAACGCGGCAAATGCGACGGCGCAGGCCGCCTCCTCGCGGCGCCCCAACACGGCGAACGCGGCGAATGCGGTGCCGCAGGCGGCCTCCTCGCGGCGCCCCAACACGGCGAACGCGGCGAACGCGCAGGCGGCCTCCTCGCGGCGCACAAACACGGCAAACGCGGCAAATGCGCAGGCGGCCTCCTCGCGGCGCACAAACGCGGCGAATGTGGCGAATGCGGCAAATGCACAGGCCTCCTCCTCGAGGCGCCCGAATGTGACGAATGCGCAGGCCGCTTCCTCGAAGGTCCCCAACGCGACGAACAAGACGAATGTGACGAACGTGACGAACGCACGCGCGCAGACAAGGACAAACAGCGCCAACAACGCACAGACGCAGCAGAACAGCAAGGGCTTCAATGAGGTGGTGAAGAAGTGGTGGAAGGAGCTCACGACTCTCCCTCCAGAAGATGACGGCGATGTCGGACCGCAGCCCCCCAAATGAGCCGGCTCTTTTTTCCACATGCCAAAAAATGTAGTATGATGTACATCGGTGGGTCAGGGGTCAGGGGTCTTCGTCTTCGTGGTACGCGGTGACGAAGTCCGGCCGGGTCATGCACCTGAAGTACGCATCGATGCGTCCCCTGCGAACGTACGACGGATCGGTGGTGTCCTCGAGCACCCTCTTGGGGGTGTTCGTCGTGCGCAGGACGATCATGTTGGGGTACGTCTTGACCTCGTCGCAGTGCGAGTTGTGACTGCACTTGTCCGTCACCGAGGTCCGGGCCTTGTGGCTCGTCGCGACCCTGCCCCCGTGGATGTTGCGGACCATCACGTCGTACTCGTCCTGGAGCACGATCATCGGCTGCTCGCGCGTGGGAGACACCTCGTCGTACAGACACGACAGAGACTCCCCGACGGCGGTGGGGTTGAAGTGGCAGACGACCCCGTTCAGGCGCGACGCCAGCAGGGGGGCCAGCGTGCTCTTCCCCGTGCCGGGGGGGCCGTACACGATGCACGCCAGGTTGCGGTTGCGGCTCTTGACGAACATGTCCTCGATGACGCCCAGGATCCGATCCTGGTCCGAGCCCGGGGAGGGAGGGGCGAGGACGAGTTTTTTCGCCACCTTGCGGTACTCCGGCCACTGGAGTGATGGACCTATCCTGTACTCGGTGATCTTCACCGTCGTGGACGGCGCCTCTC
>LFIK01004107.1_pt1 | contig 11798 bp, 9 predicted proteins | sample 643401 | NCBI WGS metagenome assembly LFIK01 (sample SAMN03777447, study PRJNA286221) | soda lake metagenome | biome: soda lake; feature: Kulunda steppe; material: water; isolation source: sample T5-Br brine of Lake Tanatar-5 | place: Russia: Kulunda steppe | collected 2010-07 | reverse complement strand
GCCAGGGCCTGGCGGAAACTCGCCGCCGCTTCATCGAGCAGGCCGTGGTTGCGTTGCGCGGTGCCCAGGCTGAACCAGGTTTGCGGATCCGGCCGGATATCCAAAGCCTTCTGATAATGCGCGATGGCGTCGTCGTAGGCTCCTTGCTGCTGCAACACGGTACCGATACCCGAATGCGCGTCGGCAAAGCGTGGTTCCCTGGCGAGGGCCTGCTGGTAACTTTCCACCGCCGCGTCCGGCTTGTCGGTGTTCTGCAGTGCCAGACCGAGGTTGAAATGGGCCACGGCCAGTGCCGGTTTCAGGCGGACGGCCTTCCGGTAATGACGAATGGCCTCATCCGGCTTGCCCAGTTGATCGACCATGACGCCCAGATTGAAATGGATCTCGGCGATGCTTGGATCGATTTCCAGTACCCGGCGGTAGCTCCTGGCGGCCTCGGCGAAGCGTTGCTGCCGCTCCAGCGCGACACCAAGCAGGTTCTGCGGCATGAGCGCGGCCGGATATTTTTTCGCCAGTTGCCGCGCCGCCACCTCGGCCTGCTCCGGATAGCCGTCTTTCAGTGCCTGTACGGAAAGCTGGATCTCGCTCTGGGTCGGCTGCGCCAGAGGATTACGCTTCTTCTTCGCCATTTTGGTACCGCGTTGTTTTGTATTGATTGAGGGTGCCGCAGCTCTGACCGAATCGAGCGTGTCGGCCGGGCACCCTGCGGAAGACGTCAAAGGTGCCTGCCCGTGCCGGGGCTTGCAAGGTGGCCGGAACCGGCATCGGCCTGGCGGGATCAGGCGAATCGGTTTCCCGCAGGACCGCGCCCGCGTATCATCGCCGGCTCTGACGGAGTCCCGACATCATGCAGCCTGTGATCGCCCTGGTGGGCCGGCCCAATGTGGGCAAGTCCACCCTGTTCAACTATCTCACCCGCACCCGCGACGCCCTGGTGGCCGATTTTCCCGGTCTGACCCGGGATCGGCAGTATGGCCGTGGCCGCGTGGGTGGACGACCGTACCTGGTGGTCGATACCGGCGGTCTGGGCGACGACCCCGATGGCGTCGAGGTAGGCATGGAGCGCCAGGTGCTGGCGGCGATCGGCGAGGCGGATCTGGTGATCTTCCTGGTGGACGCCCGCGACGGCCTGGGCGCCGCCGACCAGGAGATCGCCGCCCGTTTGCGGCGTCTCGGCAAGCCGGTGGTGCTGGCGGTGAACAAGATCGATGCGGTTGACCAGCGCCTGGCCACGGCCGAGTTTCATTCCCTCGGACTGGGCGAGGCCCATGCCATTGCGGCAGCCAACGGTCGTGGCGTCGAGCGGATGCTGGAAGACACCTTCCAGCGCTTGCCAGAGCGGGAGGACGGCACCGATGTGGCGGTGGATCCTGCGATCGAGGGGATCCGGGTGGCCATCGTTGGCCGGCCGAATGTGGGCAAGTCGACGCTTGTTAACCGCATTCTCGGCGAGGACCGGGTGGTTGTGTTCGATATGCCCGGCACGACCCGGGACAGCATTTTCGTGCCTCTTGAGAAAGACGGACAACGCTACACGCTGATCGACACCGCCGGTGTCCGACGTCGATCCAGGATCCAGGAGGCGGTGGAAAAATTCAGCATCATAAAAACCATGCAGGCGATAGAGGCGGCCAATGTGGTGATCATGGTGCTGGATGCGCAGGAGGGCATCACCGAGCAGGACGCGCATCTGGTCGGCCACATCATGGACGCCGGCCGCGGGCTGGTACTGGCGGTCAATAAATGGGATGGCATGGATCCCCATGAGCGCGAGAACACCAAGCGGCTCCTGGGCACCAAGCTGGCATTCCTCGATTTCGCCAAGACCCATTTCATCTCTGCCTTGCACGGTTCCGGCGTCGGTCTGCTGTTCGAGGCCGTGCAGCAGGCCTACCACTCCGGCATGCGTGATCTGTCCACCGGGCGGTTGACCCAGATTCTGGAGGATGCGGTGGAGAGCCATCCGCCTCCCCTGGTCCGGGGGCGGCGGATCAAGCTGCGTTATGCCCACCAGGGGGGGCGTAACCCGCCGATCATCGTCATTCACGGCAATCAGGCGGAACGTGCGCCGAAGGATTATCGTCGCTATCTGGCGAACACCTTCCGCCGGGTGCTGCAACTGGAGGGCACGCCGGTGCGGCTGGAGTTCCGCACCAGCGAAAATCCCTACGCCGGCCGCGTCAACAAGCTCAGCCAGCGCCAGATCCAGCGCAAGCGCCGATTGATGAAGCACGTCAAGGGGAAAAAATGAATGGTACCGGTCCGCCTTTCCTTGAAACGGACTGCCTTGAAACGGACTGGAACCCCGCTAGTTTGCCAGGAAATAATCGGCGCTGGGCATGATCAAGCTGAAGGATTCTGGCTCTGTGTCTTGGCAACCATCTGCAGAAGCATATGGGGAATTGTAAGCGCCGCTAACGTAATGAATACCAGTCTGAGCAAAGCAGCTTCAGCGGTAAGACCTGTTGAAAAAAGGATCAGTGCTGCCACGAGGATCAGGCAGTATGTGGCAATTGTTGCTGGCATCACTGCACCCAGTTTTTCACGCCAACCTGACAAGCCAAGGTCCCGCGACGCTAACTCAAGGTGGCGAGGACTGTGCAGGAAACAAAAATAAGCGACAAAATAGGCGAGCGGGTGCAGCAAGAAAGCGGCCACGGCCAGCAACAGGGGGTCGCGCCAGTCACTCATCGCACGCTGCTGTGGTCGCGACCAGAGCGCAGTTGCCAGCAGCAGGCCGCCCGGCAAAAGCATCCAGGGCGCCATGGCCAGAATGTGTTGTGATTGCATGGCGCCGAGCGCCTCGAAAACTGGTATGACGTCCTCGGGCCTCAACGCAAGCGGTAATGCCAGGAGCCATATGCCGTAACCAATTCTGCCGCGTTGCCCCAGCCGCTCGACGACGTCGTCACCAAAATGCGCTGCCGAATAGAGCAGGAAGAGCGCCAACGCAATCGTGGGTGCTTGCCACCAGATCGTAACGACGAGACCCCCGAGGCCTAGATAGCCGGTCATGAAGCACGCAGTATGCAAGGTGCTATGAAGGCCAAGGTGGCGTTTGGCGATCGCAGTATCGAGGCTGCCATGAGGTAGCCCGAAAACGGCGACACCCAATGCCAGTAGCAGATAGAGTAGCCATTCACCGGGTAATGAGGAGGCGGCTAGGAGCAACACCAGGCTGAGCGGGAACAGCCAGGAATGCGGGGTCCTCACTTGCTTGTTCAAATCGGCCTCCGGCAATGTCGGGCTGCTGCTTTCAGCATCGGGGTCATGGGCAGTGCACGAAGTACGTGCAAGATATCCCGAAGCGTGGGCCGCGCCATGAGAAAACGCACGAGGGCATCCGATGGGGTGTTCCGGAAAAGCCTGAGGAATTGTCGCCGGGCGTCAACAGGGTCTTGCCAGAGAGACTCGAGAAAAACCCCATCCAGCCAATCCAGCAGTCGAGAGCGTCTCGGTGGTAATGGGTCGCCGCCGCGACTCATGGATGCGGCACATTCATCCGCCCAGCGCTGAATCGCGTGGAAGGCATATCCTGTGCCGGGCCGCATGCTGCCCCCCGCGGTTCCAATGCGCATCCATCGATCATGTGAAAAGGGTGGCACGGGAGCCATGGGGAGATGGCCGTATTCCTCGCGCTCAACGCTGGCAGAATGCCACTGTCGCTCGTCGATCAGCCGTTCCAGGTCTGCTCTTAACGCTTGACGATTTGCTGGCTGGGGTGAAAACCGCGTGAGTTCCACGAGTCGCCGATCAGCTGCGATCGGCAGTTCATAAACGAACGTGAGGAGCGGCTCCTCGTCGTCGAGAAAGTCCATCAGCCGGACGGTGTCGCTCTCGCCGAAGCAATGCCCTGTGAGTTCAAAGCCGAGAAAGCTTTGCCAAAGCCAGGGGCGCCGCAATGTGATGGGCGGTGGGCGAGCGTCCAGAACCCAGCGTGCCCTGACCTGTTGACCATCATCCAGTGTCAGGAGCCAGCAGTTTTCTTCTCGCTGAGACTGCCGCAGAGTTCGGCCAGGCAAGATCAGCCAGTCGTGCCGCTCCATGATCGCGTGGGTTGCAGCGGCGCGAACGTCCGCCGCTCGAAGCATTTCATACGGGGTGTCGGGGTGTCCGAGGTTGACGCTTTCACCAGGCTGACTGACTGCCCAGCGAGTCCATCGACGGATGATCTGTGGGGCGAACACGTGATCGCTTGGCCCCCAGCCGCACCAGGTACGGTCGTTGACGGGTTCGGTTTGCCGTTCGATAAACACGGCAGTTCCATCGTGACCTTGTTGGGCCAACCGTGTTGCAAGACTCATTGCCGCCGCACCGAGGCCAATGAAGGCAATGTCAAAATCTTTCATGCACCCTGGGGCGGGGATAGATAGCCCGGTCCGAATAACGTACGTAGTGCGAGAGAGATGCGTTCGCGTGAGGACAGTGACACCCGCCCCTCCCAGTAACGGCAGCCCTGATCAAGCACGCGGAGGCCTATCGCACGGTACAACCGCGCGGCAATGCGAATTGCCTGACGGTTTCGGAACGGAATCAATGACATGTTTTCGTCGGCGCGACAGTAATACGACTCGGCGAGCCTGACGGTCTTTCCGATCGCCCGCTGAACAAGTTCAAGATCATCGGATCTTGCTTCAGCGATGGTTTGCGCGGACAAATGTGCCACCCATGTTCCAGGAAGGTAGCGTCGACCGCGTTGCGCGTCCTCGAGCACATCGCGTGCAATATTCGTTAACTGCATCCCGATGCCGAGGGCAGTAGCCGGTCCCCTGGCCGAGGCTTCATTGGCGCCAATCAGTGGGCACATGAGTTCTCCGACCGTCCCGGCAACGTCGTAACAGTAGTCGAGGAGTGCCTCTTCGTCTGCAACAAGTTCTGTTGTCTCCGCCTCTCTGGCCGCCCTTGAAGCAAGTGTTATCAGGGGCACAAGGTCAAGTTGACGGCGTTCTACCATTTCAGCAAAACCGTCCACCGGAATTGCCTCCAGGTCTCGCTGCCTGAGCGCAGTCGTGATCTGCTGGAGCACCTCCGGTTCGTGATGCCCCTCATCGGCGAGATCATCGATCATTCGGCAAGCAGCATAGAGCACCGTTATGTCCCGAGCATCTGCAGGGCGGAGAAGCCTGCTGGCAAGGTAAAAGCTGCTACCGTGCCTTGACAGAACGTCGATTGGTTTCATGCCGCCGTTCCCGATGGCGCAATTCGATCAAGTACTTTTGCACTCGAAAGCACGCCGGGTAGCCCGGCACCAGGGTGGGTGCCGGCGCCAACAAGGTAGAGGTTACGCAAACCCTCGGCCCGGTTGTGGAAACGAAACCATGCCGATTGACGAAACAGCGGCGCGACACTGAATCCGCTGCCATGCACGCTTTGGTAATCGTGGCGGAAGTCTTCCGGTGTCATGAAGAAGGGTGCGCACACGCTTTCGCCAAGTCCCGGCATAATCGACTTGTCGAGGGCCTGGATTATTCGCTGCTGAAGCCTTGGTCCTTCGATGCTCCAGTCGATATCGCCTTTCAGATTAGGCACTGGCGCCAACACATAAAAACTCTCGTGACCCGGAGGAGCAAAGCTCGGGTCGGTAGCAGTTGGCTTATGTAAATAGAGCGAGAAGTCTTCGGAAAGCACCTGACGATCGAAAATGTCGCGAAGTAGTTCCCGGTATCGCTCACCCAGCCAGATCGTGTGGTGAGCCACATTCGGATATAACCGGTCTGTTCCGAAGTAAAGCACGAAAAGACCCATGGAGGTTTTCGCGAAGCGCTTCTTCAGACGGGCTGCGCGCGGAGCCTTGTCCAGAAGCTCTCCGTACAGATGCATCGGATCCAGGTTGGAGACATACATGTCGGCTTTGATGTTTCGTCCATCGTCAAGCGTTATGCCACGTACCGTGTCTTTCTCACGCTGAATGGCAACAATACTGCGACCGTTTTCAACCCGAACGCCGTGACGCTCCAGTAAGCTTGCGAGTGAATCTACCAAAGCACCCGTGCCACCCATGGCGAAATGTACGCCCCATTCGCGCTCCAGATAATGAATCAGCGCATAGATGCACGTCGTCTGGAAAGGGTTGCCGCCCACCAGCAGCGGCTGTAACGAGAGGGCCCGGCGTAGATAGGGGTGTTTGATATGGCTGGCAACCATTTGCCACACGCTGCGGTTAATCCGCAGACGGATGAGTCGGGGGATCTGCCGGAACATGAAAGATGCACGATGGAACGGCTGGTCGCCGAGTTCGCGAAAACCGACGTCAAAAAGCTCCTTGGACTCAGCCAACAGCTTGCGATAACCCAGCACGTCACCGGGATTGAAACGGGCTATTTCGGCCTCCATCCGTTCCAGACAGGGCCCGTAATCAAAACTGCTGTCGTCCGGGAAGCGAAAGCGGTACCACGGATCCAGAGGCGAAAAGCTCACATGATCAGAAATCTCTTCACCAAACAGTGCGAACAGTTCGCCAAAGAGAAATGGAGCCGTAATTACGGTTGGGCCGGCATCATGGCGGTAGCCTTCACGCTCAAAAACCTGAGCACGTCCGCCGAGACGCGTACAACGATCGATCAGCGTAACGTCATGATTTCGGGCTCGCAGACGTAATGCGGCGGCTATGCCGCCAAAGCCTCCGCCCATCACAATGGTCCGCATCAGTCACCTCCGCTGATGCGGCCGGCGTGTTCCGCAAAGGCCCGCTCTGCTTTCCTCGTTAGCGTCTCGATCAGTTCCCGGACACATTCGTCCAGTGGTTTGGGGAGTGCTATGGCGAGGCGATCAGCGCGGGCGAGCGCAGCGCCAACATGCGTCAGACAACGTCTAAAGATGACCTGACTGTCTGCATCGCGGTTCGGTGGTTGATGATGTCGCCATGCGTGCAAGACGTGAAACTGCTCTGCTCCCGTTCCAGGTCGGGTCGGTTTGACGTCATCCAAATCATCAAGAATCTGGTAAGCAAGCCCGATAGCCTCGGAGAGAGTCCTGCAGACGTCGATTTCAGCCTGTCTGCCGGTGGCCCCAACGAAGCCAACGCTCATCGGCAATTCGATCAGCGGCGCCGTCTTGGCGCGGGTTGCTTTCAGATAATGTCTTCGATTTGGAGTCCGGCCGCGGGGATCAGGGCCGAGTTCGACACTCTGCCCGCCGATTACACGTCCGGCCTGCATGGCCAAGGCACGAACCAGGTGCCGGCTCGTGTCCGCATCATGGATATCGGTTGCTGCGTTGAATGCAGCCGTAAGCAACAGGGTGCCGGTACACAGGGCCACATCGACACCGTACCGTGCCTGAACAGTCAGTTCGCCGCGGCGGTATCTGTCCTGATCACTGATATCGTCATGAACGAGAGACGCATTGTGCAATAGCTCACAGGCAGCGGCTGCCGTCGTGCCATCTCTTGCATCGAGCGTGATCGCGCCGCTGGCGATCGCCAACCGGGCTCGCATCTTGTTGCCGCCGGTCTGCAAATGGTAGAGCGCAGCTTCTCTCGCAGGCGTTGCACTGAGCGATGCAATAGCCTCATGCATGTAGCGATCCACTTGGTGCAGCGCAGACTTGTCGGGCTGTCCAACTACTGCTGTTGGGATCGACCTGTCCAGATCGGCCATGAGGTTGGGTATGCCTGTATAAATGGCGGCCAACTCGATCACCTTTCCCTTTGATCCGGACGGACGCTGCCGTGCAAGGCAGTGACCGTCCGGGGGTGGTTTTTAAGCCCGATCAGTTTGACGCGTTCGCGTCATGCTCGGATTTCCGCATCGCAATCGCGAGTATCAGAATACCGAATACTGCCTTGGCCACGATGTCAGCAATCGTATAACCCACCTCCACTGCCGTGATGGCGGCACCTCCTGTCAGACCGATGAGCGGGAACAGGAACACGATGGGATAGAACAGCCAGGAAATCACAACCAGATAGGCTGCACCGTTCACCAGGCCGCGAACGCTCTCTGGCTGCTTGCGGATGGAGTCTTTAAGACCAATCACCAGTTGGTAAACGATGTACACGAACGGAATCATCGAAAGGATCCAGAAAGTGAGGCGCGTACCGGATCCATCTGCCACCTCGCCGGGATACCCGAGAATAATCATGAGTGCTGCTGCACCACCGAGCCAGATGCTTTTGGAAATCGTTTCGCCGCGCGCTAGCTTCATCACGAGAATCAACTCGATGAGCAGCAATGGCACTGTCAGAAGCCAATCGACATATCGATAAGCCTGATTGAACGGCGCGCCTGTGACCTCAAGCTGATCGCCACTTACCGCGAAAGCCGAGTCCCAAGAAAGCATTATCTGCAGATAGTGGTAGGCCGCGATCGCGGTGACCAGGCCACTGATGGTAATGGCCATCCGATACTGCTGGCCTACGTGCCCCCGCATGAACCATAGAAAAATGGTTGTCGCTGCCATGACGGCAAGCCCGAAAGAAAACGCGTTTTGGACGAAATTGAATTGCCCGAGGGTTAATGAGGTTAAATCCATATCTGTCTCTCCAAGTAACAGATTGCGCGTCGAAGTTACGTACTACTGTTGTACAAGTCAATGTTTTGACGTTGTCCAACTTTGAAGCTTTTCAGCAGACAGGGGCGCTGCCTGGCTTGAGGTTGGCTCGCACATGCTGCGGCACTGCCTCGCGTCGTGATGCTTCTGGCCCTGGGCTGACCCAGGCGACGTCGCTCGTCGCGGCAAACGTGCCTCTTCGGCCTGCAAGATGCGTCATCTGGCCTTGGGGGAGGGGGGCATGCTGATCCAAGCCCGCGTTTTCGTGAGCCCCAGCAAGCCCGTCAGAGTGCTGACTTGTGTTGGCGCCTGACCGCATTGCGTCACCAGCGAGATAGCTCGGTTGACTGAACCGGCACCGCGCCCCTCGGGATCAGCAAAGCTAGTCCCGGGTGCAGGCACGGTGATCACCCAGCGTTTCCCAGATGCGTGGATTGGAACTGTCGGCTTCGCAGCACGTACTATTGCGCCGGAGAGCGTGCTGAAGGTTGAGCCAGCCTTTTGAGTTCCTTTGATACGGAGTCGGTTCAGATACCAGCCCGTGGGGGGCAGATGAAAATGGAGGTTCTGCTTGAACAGTCGGCGGTACGAGACAGGGTTATTAGTGGTGCCGGGAGCGAGAATCGAACTCGCACTCCCTTGCGGGAACCGGATTTTGAGTCCGGCGCGTCTACCAGTTCCGCCATCCCGGCAACAGGACCGAGAGTATAAAGACGTGGCACGCCCGCGCCAAGGATGTCATGCAACGCAGTGATTTCAGCTACCACCTGCCCGAGGACCTGATCGCCCAGGAGCCCCTGGCCCGGCGCAGTGATGCCCGGCTGCTGCATCTCGACGCCAGCGGCGCCTGTGTCGATCGCCTCGTTCGGGATTTGCCAGGCCTGCTCGATGCCAGGGACCTGCTGGTGTTCAACGACACTCGGGTGATCCCGGCGCGGCTGCACGGCGAGAAAGTTGAGACCGGCGGCCGCATTGAAGTGCTGGTCGAACGCGTGCTCGATGAGCATCGCGTCCTGGCCCATCTGCGGGCAAGCAAGGCACCGTCCGCCGGCACGCGACTGCGACTGGAGGGTGTTGTTGCGGCCGAGGTCACCGGGCGACGGGACGCCTTGTTCGAGCTGCGTTTTGCCGAGCCTGTGTTGTCGATACTGGAGCGGCATGGCCATATGCCGTTGCCACCCTATATTCAGCGCCAGGACACGGCTACCGACCGCGAGCGTTACCAGACCGTGTTTGCCCGGGAACCCGGTGCGGTGGCGGCCCCCACCGCTGGCCTGCATTTCGACCAGCCGCTGCTGGACGCCCTGGCCGAGCGCGGCATTGCCCACACCACGGTAACCCTGCATGTGGGAGCCGGCACCTTTCAGCCGGTGCGTGTGGAGCGGGTCGAAGAGCATGTGATGCACGCCGAGATTGCCCAGGTCTCCGAGGCGGCTTGTGAAGCTGTCGCCGCCTGCCATGCCCGCGGGGGCCGGGTTGTCGCGGTGGGCACCACCAGTGTGCGCAGTCTGGAGTCCGCGGCTGCCAGCGGCGTCCTGCAGCCGTTTTCAGGTGAAACCCGGCTGTTTATCACCCCGGGTTATCGCTTCCGGGTGGTGGACCGTCTGTTGACCAATTTTCATTTACCCGAATCGACGTTGCTGATGCTGGTCAGTGCCTTTTCCGGTCGTGATCCGCTGCTGGCGGCTTACCGGCACGCAGTGGAACAGCGCTACCGGTTCTTCAGCTACGGTGATGCCATGCTGCTCGATCGGGTGGAACCGGCGGCATGAGTCGCCTGGGGTTTGAACTGCTGGGCTGCAATGGGGCGGCCAGACGCGGGCGGCTGAGCTTCCCTCGGGGCACCGTCGAGACCCCGGCCTTCATGCCGGTGGGGACCTACGGTACGGTCAAGGCCCTGACTCCGGAAGAAATCCGCGCCAGCGGCGCGGAAATCCTGCTTGGCAACACCTTTCATCTGTGGCTACGCCCGGGCACGGAGATCATCGCGGCCCACGGTGATCTGCACGACTTCATGCAGTGGCCGGGACCGATCCTGACCGATTCTGGCGGGTTTCAGGTATTCAGCCTGGGCAAGCTGCGCAAGATCACCGAGCAGGGCGTGACCTTTCGCTCGCCGGTGGATGGCAGTCGCGTGTTCATGGGCCCGGAAGAATCCATGGCCGTGCAGCGCACGCTGGGCAGCGACATCGTCATGATTTTCGACGAATGCACGCCGTACCCCGCGGACCACGATATGGCACGCCAGTCGATGGAACTGTCGCTGCGCTGGGCCCGGCGCAGCAAGGCAGCCCATGCGGATAATGATGCGGCACTGTTCGGCATCGTCCAGGGTGGCATCTACCCCGATCTGCGCAGTCGCTCGCTGGAGGGTCTGCAGGATCTCGGCTTCGATGGCTATGCCATAGGCGGTCTCGCCGTGGGCGAGCCGGAGTACGAGCGGGATCTGATCCTGGATCACCTGCAACAGGCCCTGCCCGCGGACCGTCCGCGTTATCTCATGGGGGTTGGACGGCCACAGGACATCGTCGAGGCGGTGCGACGCGGCGTGGACATGTTCGACTGCGTGATGCCGACGCGGAACGCCCGCAATGGCTACCTGTTCACCCGCAACGGCATGCTGCGCATCCGCAACGCCCGCTTCGCCGACGACACCCGACCCATTGAGGAAGGCTGTGGCTGCTACACCTGCCAGCATTACAGTCGCGCCTACCTGAAGCATCTCGACAAATGCAACGAGATGCTCGGCCCGCGTCTGGCGACAATCCATAACCTTCACCACTACCAGCAGTTGATGCAGGGCCTGCGCGAGGCAATCCATGAGCAGCGGCTGGACGCCTTCGTCCGCGATTTTTACGAGGCGCTGGATACGCCAGTGCCGTAACGCCCGAGATTCTCCGCGCCCTCCCGACCATCCGTCGCGATGGGGCAACACCTCTCGCAGCGTGGCAGGGACAATGGAATATTTCGGCTGGCCCTGTTGGACCGAAGGTAGGTCAGGCCAGACGAAAGCTTGCGCTGGCCCGACGTGATCGGACGAGCACCAGGCCCCGTGCCGTGTGAGGACAAGCTTTTTTCCGTCCTCGCGTCGCTCCGCTCCAAGAGGGCCGGAGAAAAACCGTCTCCTCCCCCGGCACTCTGTACCAACCGGTATGGCGGTGCCGGTGTGGTTGCCGATGAGCCCGGTGGCCACAGTCCTGACGGAGTAACATCATTCCCAGCCTGGCAGGGACAGTGGAAGTTTTCGGCTGGCGTCGTTGGACCAGCGGGACGTCGCGCCAGACGAAAGCTTGCACTGGCCCCAGTAT
>LFIK01004106.1_pt1 | contig 11798 bp, 10 predicted proteins | sample 643401 | NCBI WGS metagenome assembly LFIK01 (sample SAMN03777447, study PRJNA286221) | soda lake metagenome | biome: soda lake; feature: Kulunda steppe; material: water; isolation source: sample T5-Br brine of Lake Tanatar-5 | place: Russia: Kulunda steppe | collected 2010-07 | reverse complement strand
TTTATGGCTGCCATGCTCAGCGTTTTCGGACAGCGTCCAGCAGGTCACCTCACGCCAGAGGCCGCCTGAGGGAATTGTTCAGGATGAACTACTGAGCGTGGCGGCGGCGCTCAGGCGGCCTCGAGCGCGGCGATGATCGCGGAGAAATCCGCCGCCTTGAGCGAGGCCCCGCCCACGAGCGCGCCGTCCACATCCGTGATGGCAAAGATTTCAGCCGCATTTGCGGGCTTGACGGAGCCGCCATAGAGCAGCCGCACGGCCTCGCCGGCATCGCCGAGCCGCCCCGTCAGCGTGCTGCGCAGAAAGCCGTGCACCTCGGCGATCTGCGCCTCGGTGGGAGTGCGGCCGGTGCCGATGGCCCAGACGGGCTCATAGGCGATAACGGTGTTGTCGGCGTCGGCGTCGGCGTCGAGCCCGGCGGCGAGCTGCTTGCCGACCACCTCGATCGTGGCGCCCGCGTCGCGCTCGGCCTCGGTCTCGCCCAGGCACTGTATGGCGATGAGCCCCGCGGCATGGGCGGCGGCCATCTTGGCGGCGATGGTCGCGTCATCCTCGCCGTGATCGGCGCGGCGCTCGGAGTGGCCGAGGATCACGTGGCGTGCCCCGGCGTCGCGCAGCATCCCGGCGGAGATGTCGCCGGTATGCGCTCCGCTCGCGGCAAAGTGACAATCCTGCCCGCCGAGCGCGATCGCCGTGCCCTCGAGGCGCGCGGCGGCGGGGCCGAGCAGCGTCGCGGGCGGGCATACCACCACGTCGCAGCCGGGCACGGAATGATCGGCGGCGAGGCGATCGAGCTCGGAGAGATCGCGGGCGAGGCCGTGCATCTTCCAGTTGCCGGCGGCGAGCTTGCGGGGCATCGTAACCTCCCGGTCGCGGCGTGCGGATCAGCCCTGCTGGTTCATGTCGGCAAAACGGATCGACTCGCCGCAGCCGCAGGCCTCGGTGACGTTGGGGTTGTGGAACTTGAAGCCCGATTCCAGCAGCCCGATCTCGTGGTCGATCTCGGTGCCGAACAGGAACATCTGCGCCATCGGCGCGATCAGCACCCGCGCGCCGTCCTGCTCGACGACCTCGTCGTTCTCCTCGGGCGCGGACACGTATTCCATCGTGTATTCCATGCCAGCGCAGCCGCCCTTCTTGACGCCGATGCGCAGGGCATGGGCGCCGTCGCGCTCCATCAGCCGGACGATCTGCGCGGCGGCACGCTCGGTAAGCTTGATCGGCGGGTTTCCGGGAATGCCGAACATCACAACAGCCCCAGCTCGAGACGCGCCTCGTCGCTCATCATGTCCAGCCCCCAAGGCGGCTCCCAGACGAGCTGCACATTGACCTGCTTGACCCCGGCGATCGGCTCGACGGCATCCGCCACCCAGCCGGGCATCTCTCCCGCCACGGGGCAGCCCGGCGATGTCAGCGACATGAGGATATCGACCTCCGCCTCGTCATTGATCTCGATCGTGTAGATCAGCCCCAGATCAAAGATGTTGACCGGGATTTCCGGGTCATAGACCGTCCGGCACGCCTCGGCGATCTGATCGTAGAGCGGGTGATCCGTGCTCGACGGGCGGATCAGCGGCGCGCCCTCGGCCTCGGTGTGCACTGTCATGGCGACCTCTTCCAATTCCTAGCAAATATATAAGGAATGGCGGGGCCAGCGTCCACCCCGCGTGACACCGCGGCGAAGTTGGCCTATGCGCCGCGATGAAGCAGGAGCCGTGCGGGCGCGCAGCGAGGGAGACGCAGATGACGACGCAGTTCGGGTTTTCGCTGGCGGCCGCTGACGGCGCGGCTCGCACGGGCGTGATCCGCACGCCGCGCGGCGAGATCCGCACCCCGGCCTTCATGCCGGTGGGCACGGCCGGTTCCGTCAAGGCGATGCTGCCCGGGAATGTCCGAGCGACGGGCGCGGATGTGGTGCTCGGCAACACCTATCACCTGATGCTGCGCCCCGGGGCCGAGCGCATCGCCGCGCTCGGCGGGCTGCACCGCTTCATGAACTGGCCGCGCCCGATCCTGACCGATTCGGGCGGCTATCAGGTGATGAGCCTTGCCGGGCTGCGCAGGCTCACCGAGGAGGGGGTGCGCTTCAAGTCGCATCTCGACGGCTCGAGCCACATGCTCACCCCCGAGCACAGCATGGAGGTGCAGCGCCTGCTGGGCTCCGATATCGTGATGGCTTTCGACGAATGCACGCCCTACCCCGCCACCGAGGCTGAGGCGCGCGCCTCGATGGAGCTGTCGATGCGCTGGGCGGAGCGCTCGCGCGCGGCGTTCGGCGACCGGCCCGGCCATGCGCTGTTCGGCATCCAGCAGGGCGGCATGCATCCCGAGCTGCGCGCCGAGAGCGCCGCGCGGCTGCAGGATATCGGCTTCGATGGCTATGCGCTGGGCGGGCTCGCCGTGGGCGAGGGCCAGGAGATGATGCTGCGGATGCTCGACGTCAGCGTGGACATGCTCCCGGCGCAAAAGCCGCGCTATCTCATGGGGGTGGGCAAGCCGGGCGATATCGTGGGCGCGGTCCGGCGCGGCGTGGACATGATGGATTGCGTGCTGCCGACGCGCTCGGGGCGCACCGGGCAGGCCTTCACCGCGCGCGGCCCGGTCAATCTGCGCAATGCCCGCCACCGCGACGATCCGCGCCCGCTCGAGGAGGGGTGCGACTGCCCGGCCTGCACCGGCTATTCGCGGGCATTTCTGCATCATGTGCTGCGCAGCGGCGAGGCCGTGTCTATGATCCTCTTGAGCTGGCACAATCTTTCATACTACCAGAGGTTGATGAGCGGGCTGCGCGATGCCATCAGCCGCGGCACACTCGAGGATTTCGCCGCCGCCTTCGAGGCGGGGCAGCAACAAGGGGACATCGCGGCACCGTGAACGGCGATAACACTGGCGCACCGGGCGCGTTTCGTGACAATCTGACATAGTCGGCACGCGGCGGTGCGCTTGAAAGCCCGTGTATCGCGCCCCAATTGACACTTCGAGAGGGGAGGCCGGGCTGCCGCATGGCGCGGAGCGGGGTCTTCTGCCGAGAACCAGGGAATGAGCATGACCGAGCACACCAGCAACACCCATCCCGTCCTGCCGCTGCGCGATATCGTGGTGTTTCCGCACATGATCGTGCCGCTCTTCGTCGGCCGCGAGAAATCCGTGCGCGCGCTCGAGGAGGTGATGCAGGACGAACGCCAGATCCTGCTGTCGAGCCAGCTCGACCCCGCCATGGACGATCCCGACACCGACGGCATCTATCGCACCGGGGTGCTCGCGAATGTCCTGCAGCTGCTCAAGCTGCCCGACGGCACGGTGAAGGTGCTCGTCGAGGGCAAGGCGCGGGTGCGGCTGACCGAGTTCGTCGAGAATGACGCCTTCTTCGAGGCCCGCATCGAGCCGCTCACGGAAGCGCCGGGCGACCCCGACACCGTCGCGGCGCTGCTGCGCTCGGTGGGCGAGGAGTTCGAGCGCTACGCCAAGGCCAAGAAGAACATCCCCGAAGAGGCGCTCACGGCCGTCTCCGAGGCGCGCGAGCCGGCCAAGCTGGCCGATCTGGTGGCCGGGCATCTCGGCGTCGAGGTCGAGCAGAAGCAGGAGCTGCTGGAGACCCTCGATGTCGGCGAACGGCTCGAGAAGGTCTACGGGCTGATGCAGGGCGAGATGTCGGTCCTGCAGGTCGAGAAGAAGATCAAGACCCGCGTGAAGTCGCAGATGGAGCGCACCCAGCGCGAATACTACCTGAACGAGCAGATGAAGGCCATTCAGAAGGAGCTGGGCGACGGGGATGACGGCCAGAGCGAGGTCGCCGAGCTCGAGGAGCGCATCCACAACACCAAGCTGTCGAAGGAGGCACGCGAGAAGGCCGAGGCCGAGCTCAAGAAGCTCAAGAACATGTCGCCCATGTCGGCCGAGGCGACCGTGGTGCGCAACTATCTCGACTGGATCCTGTCGATCCCCTGGGGCAAGAAGAGCCGCGTCAAGCGCGACCTCGCGCGCGCGCAGCAGGTCCTCGACGCCGACCATTACAGCCTCGAGAAGGTCAAGGAGCGGATGGTCGAGTATCTCGCCGTGCAGAATCGCTCGAAGAAGGTCAAGGGCCCGATCCTGTGCCTTGTCGGCCCGCCGGGCGTGGGCAAGACCTCGCTGGGTCAGTCCGTGGCGCGCGCGACGGGGCGCGAATTCATCCGCATCAGCCTTGGCGGCGTGCGTGACGAGTCCGAGATCCGGGGTCACCGGCGCACCTATATCGGCTCGATGCCGGGCAAGATCATCCAGGCGATGAAGAAGGCCAAGACCACGAACCCGCTCATCCTGCTCGACGAGGTCGACAAGATGGGGCAGGACTTCCGCGGCGATCCGGCCTCGGCGATGCTCGAGGTGCTCGACCCGGAACAGAACTCGACCTTCGTGGACCACTACCTCGAGGTGGAATACGACCTGTCGAACGTGATGTTCCTGACCACGGCCAACAGCTACAACATGCCCGAGCCGCTGCTCGACCGCATGGAGACCATCCGCCTGTCGGGCTACACCGAGGACGAGAAGCTCGAGATTGCCCGCGGGCACCTGCTGCCCAAGCAGATCGGCAATCACGGGCTCAAGGCGGCGGAATTCGCGATCGACGACGCCGCGCTCACCGAGGTCATCCGCACCTATACCCGCGAGGCCGGGGTGCGCAATCTCGAGCGCGAACTCGCCAAGCTGACGCGCAAGGCCGTCACCGAGATCGTGCGCAGGAAGACCGACAGGGTGCATATCAGCACCGACAACCTCGCCGATTACCTGGGCGTGCCGCGCTATCGCTACGGCCTCGCCGAGAAGGAGGACCAGGTCGGCGTGGCCACGGGGCTGGCCTACACGCAGGTCGGCGGCGAACTTCTGTCGATCGAGGCGCTGCGGCTGCCGGGCAAGGGCCGGATGAAGACGACCGGCACCCTCGGCGACGTGATGAAGGAATCGATCGAGGCGGCATCGAGCTTCGTGCGCTCCATCGCGCCGGAGATTGGCGTTAAGCCGCCGCGCTTCGAGAAGTGGGACATCCACGTGCACGTCCCCGAAGGCGCGACACCCAAGGACGGGCCGAGCGCGGGCGTGGCGATGGTGACCTCGATCGTCTCGGTGCTCACCGGCATCGCGGTGCGAAAGGATGTCGCGATGACCGGCGAAGTCACGCTGCGCGGCAATGTGCTCGCGATCGGCGGACTCAAGGAGAAGCTGCTCGCCGCGCTGCGCGGCGGCATCAAGACGGTGCTGATCCCGCAGGACAACGAGAAGGACCTCAAGGAAATCCCCGACAACGTCAAGGAGGGGCTCGAGATCATCCCCGTCTCCAATGTGCGGGACGTGCTGCACCACGCGCTCGTCGATGTGCCCCAGCCGGTCGACTGGGACGAGGAGGCCGAGGAGGCCGCCGCCGCCCAGCGTTCGGCGATGAGCGGCGAGGCGGACAGAACGAGTGTCGCCAAGCACTGACACTGACGCGCGCGCATGCAAGCGGCCGGGGCGCTGACGCCCCGGCCTTTTTCATGACCGCAGATTCCATTCGTGCCCTCTTGCGAAGCCCGCCGCGCGGCGCTAAACGCGAAACCGCGGGTGATTAGCTCAGTGGTAGAGCGCTTCGTTCACATCGAAGATGTCGGAGGTTCGAATCCTCCATCACCCACCATTCCGGCCAGCTTGTTCCGATCGATCGGGCGGCACAGCGCCCGCCCGGGTTGCCGCCCGTGGCGCGATTCACGCTTTCTAAACCCTCCGGTGCTTTCCTCTGCATGACGGCCAGCCGACTGGCGCAGCCTGCAGCGCGCAACCCGGGATGCAATCGATGCCGCGACCCCGCCTTAGCAAGCTCCGCGCCATCACGCGCCTCCTGCACGAGACCTCCGGTGCCGCGGCGCTCGTGATTGCGCTCGCCATGCCGATCATGATCGGCGGCCTCGGGCTCGCAGTGGATGTGGGGCTGTGGTACACGACCGAGCGTCGGCTGCAGAACGCCGCCGACGCTGCCGCATTCGCCGCCGCATTCGAGGACGGGCGCGACGGATACGAGGCGGTAGTCCTCGAGGAAGCCCGCTTCGGGGACAACTTCCGCGGCGAGGCCGAGGATCTCACACTCACGGTCGAAAGTGACGGGGTTAAACGCCTTTTCCGCGTGACGCTTGCGGAGGACCGGCCCGATATATTCGTTCCGATCCTGTCATCGCTGCTGCCGGGCGGACACTGGCAGGCTGGCAGGATCCGCGTGACGGCGGGAGCAGAGCTCGAAACGGTCTCCGCGAATCCGTGCGTTCATGCGCTTGACGAGACTGCGAGCCCGGGCGTGCGCTTTCAGGGCACTCCTCGCGGGTTCTTCAGGAATTGCGACATCTATGCGAATTCCGCCGCCGAGGACGCCATAAGCGCCAAGGGCGCCGCATCGCTCGGCGCAAACTGCGCCTTCAGCCATGGCGGCGTCGTGGGGAGCCTCGATCTCGATTGCGGCGATCCGAGGACCGGTGCCGCGATCCTCGAGGACCCGTTCGAAAACGAACAGCGTTTCACGGAACTCGCCGATGGCGCGCCAGCAGGCTGCACCGGGCAGCGCACCGGTTCGACCCTTACAGCGGGCCGCCACTGCGGCGGCATCAGCTTGCGCAACCAGGATGGAACGGTGCATCTCGAGCCCGGCGTGCATTACGTGGATACGGAATTCCAGATGCGCAACGGCTCCGGAATCACCGGCGAAAACGTCACCCTCGTCTTTCTTGGCGACATTGATTTTCGGGTGAACGGCGGCTTCCTGGACCTGCAGGGTGGCGCCGAGGACCTCGATGAGATGCTCTTCTATTTCGATCCCGGTGGACCGGGTCGGTTGACGCACAACTTCGCCGGCAACGCCCAGAGCCGCCTCGGCGGCGTCATCTATGCCCCCGCGGGCGACATGCGCTACCGGGGCGGCGCCGAGAACAATGACAGGTGCCTTCGGTTTGTCTCCGCAACGGTGGATTTCGGCGGCAATAGCGGCATCCGGAGTCTGTGCGACGCGCAAGCGGATGACGCGGGGGGATCGCGCCGGGTACGGCTCGTGGAGTGACCCTCGAGGCCGTGCGACGGCTTCTTGCCTCGAGATACCGCAGGAAGGCGAGACGACCGACGCCGCGACAGCGCAGATCGAGCCAGCAGGACGCGGAGTGCGATCCGCTGCAAGAGCTCCGAACGCTTGTATCCGGCCGCATGATGGAGCGCGAGGTTGACACCCGCGCCCGCGCGACCCTGGCACGCAACCACTCGAGGGGATCCAGCGCAACGGCGAACGGGAACCGAGTGATACGTGGTCCGGCCGGATCGCGCGGCAGATGGCGCTGGCGCGCATGATCAGTCGCGTTCTGAACACCCGCACGTCGCGCCGGACATCCGGCGGGGCGCCTGCTGGCCTTGGGGTGATCCGGCGTGGGCCGCACGACCGGGCCGAGCACATCATCGAGAGGGTCACTGCCATCGCGCTTCTGCATCCGGATCCGGGGTGATGCCGGCAAGGGCAGCGGCAGCATCGGCACCGTCTGCGCGCGGCCAGCATGTCCTGTGCCCCGGACCGGCAAAGAAGGCCCGCACCGAGGATCCGGCTTGATTTCGTGTCCGGCCGCCTTCCGCTGCGCGTGCTTCCGGCGAAGCGGAACGGACGATCTCGGGGGGGTTTCGGGGTTCGCCCCAACGGCGCACCGCGATCACATCGCGGGATCGGGCGCCGGCTCGGGATCCTGTCGGTGGCGACGGTCGCTGGCACCCGGCGGCCGCGATCCCGGGCCCCGCGCCCGGATCGGCAAGTTCTTGCGCAAATCGCGCCGTCTCGGCGGCATCATGCCGCTGACGGCGCCCGTCAGCTTGCAGCGGTGGAACGGCCCGACTACACAGGATTTGCGCGACGGCGGGCCCAGGAGAAGCCCGCGACGCGCGGCGGGGCAAGCGGGACAGGACAAGTGAGCCGACTGACCGAGACGATCAATAGCGCCGTCGAGAGCTATCTGCCCGAACGGCGCCTCTTCCTCAAGTCCGACTCCGAGACGCGCTTCATCCGGCTGCGCCCGGCGACTCAGGCGGCGCTCCTCGGAAGTGCCGCCGCGGTGGTGAGCTGGTCCATCGTCGTGACCGCGATCCTGCTCGCCGACACCATCGGCAGCGGCAACGTCCGCGACCAGGCCCAGCGCGAGCAGGCGCTCTACGAGGCGCGGCTCAATGAAATGGCCGAAGAGCGCGACCGCAGTGCGCAGGAGGCGCGCCAGGCACAGGAACGCTTCAACATCGCGCTCTCCCGGGTCTCCGAGATGCAGTCGCTGCTGCTCGAGTCCGAGGACCGGCGCGCGGAGCTCGAGACCGGCCTCGATGTCGTGCAGAACACCCTGCGCCGCGTGATGGGCGAACGTGACAGTGCGCTTGCCGAGATCAACGCCCTCGAGGTCGCGCTCGACGAGGAGAGCGACAGCAGCGGCAGCATGGATGCGCGGCTCAGCGAGGCGCAGCAGACGCTCGATTTCGTCTCCGGCGCGCTGCGCCGGGTTGCCGAGGAGCGCGACGACTTTGCCATGATGCACGCCCAGTCGCAGCGCCAGGCGGACCATATCGCGATGGAAAACCGCCTGATGGAGGACCGCAACGAGCGCATCTTCGCCCAGCTCGAGGAGGCCGTCGAGGTCTCCATGGAGCCGCTCGAGAAGGTCTTCCGCGATGCCGGCATCGAGATGGACCGGATCCTCAACGAAGTGCGCAACGGTCGCATGGCCGAAGCGGACGCGCTGCAGCCGGTGTCCTTCTCGACCAAGGGCGATCTCGACGACGACGCGCTGCGCGCGAGCACGATCCTCGAGGGTCTCGACGAGATAAACGCCTACCGCGTCGCCGCCGAGCAGGTCCCCTTCGCCGAGCCGATCCGCAGCGGCGGAGTGCGCATGACCTCCCGTTTCGGAACCCGCAACGACCCCAAGACCGGTGCGCGGCGGATGCATGAAGGCGTGGACTGGGCCGGCCCGCGCGGCACTCCGATCCTCGCCACCTCAGATGGCACGGTCGTGCATGCGGGCACGAAGGGCGGCTATGGCCGCTCCGTCAAGATCCGCCACGCCTTCGGAATCGAGACCTTCTACGCACATCTGCACACTGTTCACGTGCGCGAGGGCGAATCCGTCTCGCGTGGCGACCATATCGGTGATATGGGAACCACCGGACGGTCGACCGGCGTGCATCTGCACTACGAGGTGCGGCTCGACGGGCAGGCCATCAACCCGATGCCATATGTAAGGGCCGCCAGAGATGTTTTCTAAGAGCCGAATCAACGAGCCGGGGCCGAAGAAGGCCGAGGACGAAACCAAGCCCGCCGCACCGCGCGAGGAAGCCCGGAGCGCCGAGGCGAGCGCGGCGCCAGCCTCGAGTTCGGTCAAGGCTAAGCCGCCGGCCTCGTCGCTGTCGGCCGACCTCACGATCACCGGTGATCTGAAAACGACCGGCGATATCGTGGTCGAAGGGGTCGTGGATGGCGATATCAGCGCCCATCTGCTGACAGTGGGTGAAGGCGCGACGATCCGCGGCGAGGTCATCGCCGATGATGTCGTCGTCAATGGCCGCGTCGTCGGCCGGGTGCGCGGCCTCAAGGTGCGGCTCACTTCCAGCGCGCGGGTCGAGGGCGATATCATCCACAAGACCATCGCGATCGAGTCGGGCGCCCATTTCGAGGGCTCCGTGCAACGCCAGGACGACCCGCTCGGAACGGCAAGCCAGAAACAACCGGCCCAGCAGGCCCAGCCCGCCGCGGCCAAGGAAAGTCCCGCGGGCGCGAGCGCGGCGCCGAAATCCGGCTCCGGCGGCGAGGAGAGCGCCAAGCCGGCTGCCGCCCCTGCCGGTCAGGGTGCGGCGAAGAAGGGCTGACACCGCCGCGCGGCTGACCAAGGGCACGCGCGTCCCCGCACGGCGCCGGTACCTGCCGGGTTCCGGGGCCGACTGCGGGGCCTCCCCCGCGACCGGGCGCCTCGGCAGAGCGGGGCGCCGGTGCGAGAGTGAACCGCGGCTGACCCGGATGTGCGGAACGCTTTCAGGCAACGCGGCGTGGCTCGTGCCGTGCAGTAGAGAAGCGCGCCGCCGCGGGGGCCATTCATGAGCGTCTGCACGCCGGCCCCGCGCGCTCCGGGAGAGGCGTCCTGCCGATCATCGCGCTGACCGGCAGGGTATCGGGCGCCCGGGCGCGGGACCCTAGCCGCCGGAGAGTTCCGCGCGAACGATACGCGCCCCGTCGGCCATGGCCTTCATCTTGGCGAAGGCCACGTCGCGCGGCAGGTATTTCATGCCGCAATCAGGGGCCACGATGATCTTTTCCGCATCGACATGCGGGAGCGCGCGGCGAATGCGCGCGGCGACGGTCTCGGCGCTTTCGGGCTCGGGATCCGACAGGTCGAGCACCCCGAGAATGATGGACTTGCCGCGCAGCGGTTCGAGCGTCGCGGTGTCGAGTTCGGATTGCGCCGTTTCGATACTGATCTGGTCGCACGCGCAGCTCTTGAGCTGCGGCAGGAAGGAATAGCCCTCGGGCCGCTCATGGATGATCGCGGCATAGCCGAAACAGATATGCACGGCCGTGGTTCCGGAGACACCCTCGAGCGCGGTGTTGAGCGCGTCGAGCCCGTATTCCTCGGCGGCCTCGGGGCGCGCCTGCATGTAGGGCTCGTCGATCTGCACGACATCGGCGCCGGCGGCGAACAGGTCCTCGATCTCCGCGCGCACGGCGCGGGCATAATCCCTCGCCGCCTCGGCGGGGGTGGCGTAATAGTCGTTCTGCGCCTGCTGGCTCATCGTGAACGGCCCCGGCACGGTGATCTTGACCATCCGGTCGGTATGGGCACGCAGGAATTTCAGATCCTCCACCTCGACGGGATGCTTGCGCCGGATGGGGCCGGTGATGCGCGGCACCGGGTTGGGATGCCCGGAGCGGTCGAGCGCGGTGCCCGGATTGTCGAGATCGACACCGTCGAGCGCGGTGGCGAAGCGGTTGGAATAGCTCTCGCGACGGATTTCGCCATCGGTGATGATGTCGAGCCCGGCCTCCTCCTGCGCACGGATGGCGAGCAGCGTCGCATCGTCCTGTGCCTCGGCGAGGAAGGGCTCGGGAATGCGCCACAATTCCTGCGCGCGGGTGCGCGGCGGGAAACGTCCAGCGAGCTTATCACGGTCGATCAGCCAGTCGGGCTGGCAGTAGCTGCCGACGAGGGATGTGGGGAGAAGCATCAGGGCCTCCTTGTGGTTGCTTCTGGAACTGCGGGCCCGCGCGCAGACCCGCGTCGGATCAGCCGAAGTAGTCGCGCGCGACGCCCGCGGCCTCGAACAGGTAATCGCGGCTCGCCTCGAGGTCGCTGCGCAGCCGGGCGAGATCGACGCCCTGAAGCGCGCCGCGCCATTTGCGCACCTGCCCCGCCACCAGCACCGTCTCGACATTCGAGCGGTCCATGAGCGTGACCACGGCACCGGGGACGAAGTTGAGCGGTGCGACATTGACCGCCGTGGCATCGAGCAGGATTATGTCGGCCTGCTTGCCGGGCGTCAGCGTCCCGGTGCGATCGGCCAGCCCCAGCCCCTCGGCACCGCCGACCGTCGCCGTGCGAAGCGCATCGCGCGAGGTCAGCAGTTGCGGATAATCCTCGCCGGCGAGGGCCTTCTCGTTGGCGAACATGCGCTGCAGCGTCATGTAGCCGCGCATCTGCGTGAACATGTCGGCAGACATCGTGCACTCGACATCCGACGACAGCGACAGGCTCATGCCGTGATCGATCGCGGTCTGGATCGGCGGGGTGCCGTGG
>LFIK01004105.1_pt1 | contig 11798 bp, 7 predicted proteins | sample 643401 | NCBI WGS metagenome assembly LFIK01 (sample SAMN03777447, study PRJNA286221) | soda lake metagenome | biome: soda lake; feature: Kulunda steppe; material: water; isolation source: sample T5-Br brine of Lake Tanatar-5 | place: Russia: Kulunda steppe | collected 2010-07 | reverse complement strand
TCCCTCAGGAGCTCGACCTTGAGGAACGGGAGCTGGCGCTCCAGGGTGGCGCGCCAGAAGTGGTGGGTCTGGTTGGTGACCGTGACCGTCAGGTGGGACAGCGGGCGCGGGTCCGGTGGAGACATCAGCGCGGCGGGGTCGTCAAGGTCCGCGACCGAGCAGAACGCGCCGAGACGCAGTCCATGACCGGCGGCGAACTGGCTGAGCCCGATCTCGAACCACTGGATGAGTCCGAGCTTCGTCGGGTCCGGGTGGATCAGCGTCCGACGCGCGAGCTCAGGCACGAGGAGTTCGACCGCCGTCGGAGCCAGCGCGAGGAAGTACGACTGCAGGTGGTAGCGGCCCCCGGAGAACGAGTCCGTCGCTGCCCAGACGTCCTCCGTCGCACCGCGCATCGCGGTGAGGAATGGCTCCGGATCGCGCACCGGGAAGTAGGTGCTGTCGTTCGCGAGGATGACGCGCTCGAAACCGTCGAGGGCCTGACGGCCCAGCCGTTCGAGCACCAGGTGCCAGGCACCGAAGTCACGCAGTGCGTCGTTGCTCGTCCGGAGATGGAGAATCGCTCCTCGGTCCGCGAGGAGCGCGGTGGACGGTGCGTCCACGCCGCTCGACACGACGTGCACCGCGATGTCCGCGTCGCGGTACAGGTCGAGCGCGGTCAGGACATGTGGGTCGACGATGCCATCGATGTCGTGATGCACGAGCACCATGAGGTCTCTCGCTCTTGCCCCCGGTCGCGTGCGCCCGGCCGACGCAGGAAGGGGGTGAAGACCGACGCTGCTCGGCGGTGGAGCCAGGTCTCGACGCCCGTCGAGCACCTCGCGATGGCCGACGGAGAAGAAGTGCGTCACGCCGTCGGCGAATGTGCCCGCCTCGACCGCTCCAGCGACGTCAGGGTTCGCGGCTAGGTAGCGCTCCTCGGAGTACTCGGCCCGTTCGCTCCCCAGTCGGACCGGCAGCAGAAGCGCCGCCCGTGCTACTTCCGCATGTCCGACCGCACAGAAGTGCTCGAAGCCATGCAGGTGCTTCCCCATGCCGAGCGCGAAACGGACGTACTCGTTGGTATCGAGGTAGGCGGTCTCGTCCCAGGCCGGGTGAGGGAAGTGCGCGAGATGCTGTCCGAGTGCCGTGAAGTAGGTGAAAGGATGCACGCCACCCGAGGCGATGTCCGGGATGCGGCGGGCGTAGCCGGTGAGCTCCAGGAACGGTCCTGGCGCTCGCCCAGAGGGGACCCCGACCTCGATCAGGTGTCGGAGCGCGGCCGTCGGTCCAGCCGGGATAGCAGGATCGGTGGCCGAGTACCAGGCGAGATCCACGTAGGGGCTCGGGCGCCGACCTGCGTCGAGCCCATGGTCGAGCAGCTCGAGGAGGAGGGAGAGCCCGTCGGGAGGCGCGCCACCGCCCTGCGTCCTGACGAACGAGAGGTCGACGAACGGGCCCGGGTCGCGGCCCTCTGCGAGCCCCGGGCCGAGGAGATGTTCGGTGGCGTCGACCCCGGCCCAGAACACGTCGCGGTAGCGCGCCGCGTACCACGCGGGGTCGACGACGAGCGCGAACAGCGGATGGGAGCGGAGGGCGTCCCGCTTCCGCTCCTGTTCGCGTCGGGCGACGCGGCCCTGCAGGCGAGCGCGCATCGTGCCTCCCTCCGCCTCACGGAACGCTATCCGCTGAGCGCCTAGAGTCCCCGGGGGCAGCGACCGGACGTCCGTCCGATGCTGCGCACCCTGGAGGGGCGATGTCGGACGTCACGGTGATCCTCGATCGGTTCGCGTCTGAGCGCTGGACCGCGGGCGTCATCGGCCTCGGCTACGTGGGGCTCCCGCTCGCGATGACGGCCTCGCGGGCCGGCCTGGACGTCATCGGCTTCGACGTGGCTGCCGACCGCGTCGCCGCGCTCAACGCCGGCAGCTCGCACATCGATGACGTGCCCGACGAGGAGCTCAGCGCGGCGCTCACGGCCGGCACGCGCTTCACCTCCCACGAAGCGGACCTCGCCCAGGCCGACGCGATCTTCATCGCCGTCCCCTCGCCGCTCGGGCGGAACCGTCAGCCGGATATGTCCTACATCGAGGCGGCTGCCGGCACCGTGTCCCGAATCGCCCGAGCGGGGCAGCTCATCTCGCTCGAGTCGACGACCTACCCCGGGACCACCGACGAGCATCTCGTCCCGGCGGTCGCCGCCGCAGGCCTGACGCTCGACGTCGACGTGTTCGTCGCGTTCTCGCCCGAACGCATCGACCCGGGGAACACGCTCCAGACGCACGAGATCCCCAAGATCGTCGGTGGGGTGAGCGAGACGTCCGGGGCGGTCGCTGCCGCGGCCTATGGGCGGATCGTCGAGCGCATCCACCGGGTCGGATCCGCGCGCGCCGCGGAGCTCACGAAGCTGCTGGAGAACACCTACCGGTCGGTGAATATTGCGCTCATCAACGAGCTCGCGCAGCTCGCGCACGCGTTCGACGTCGACATCTGGGAGGTCGTCGACGCGGCGGCCACGAAGCCGTTCGGGTTCCAGCCGTTCTACCCGGGTCCCGGTGTCGGTGGCCACTGCATCCCGCTCGACCCGCAGTTCCTCGCCTGGCGGGCACGGGAGCTGCGAGCACCGACTCGCTTCATCGACCTGGCTGAGGACGTCAACATCCACATGCCTGACTACGTCGTCTCCCGGGTCGTGGAACAGCTCAACACGGATGGACGCTCGGTCCGAGGCGCACGCGTGCTCGGGGTCGGGGTCGCCTACAAGCGCAACATCGCCGACGACCGCGAGTCGCCATCACGGGACGTCCTCGAGCGGCTCGCGACGCGCGGCGCAGAGGTCGGGGTACACGATCCGCTCGTCCCGGTCGACCGTCTCGCGCGGGACGGCTACCGCGTCGTCGATCGCCTGGGCGACCTGGAAGGGTGGGATCTCGCCATCGTGCTTACCGACCATGATGCGGTCGACTACGCGGCGCTCGCAGAGCGTGTCCCGCTCGTGTTCGACACGCGAGGCGTGTATCGGCGTCTCGGATCGCGACCGGACAACGTCGTCACGCTCTGACGCGCGAAGGCCGAGAACCGGCTCGTGATCAGGGTCAGGCGAGCGCGCGGAACAGCTCGCTGCGATCGAGCAGCTCGTCGTGCGTCCCGACGTCCTGGATGCGGCCGTCAGCGACGACGAGGATGCGGTCCGCATCCTTGATGGTCGAGATGCGGTGCGCGATCGCGATCAACGTGCGCTCGTGGGTCGCCTCATCGATCGCCGCAACGAGCGCGCGTTCCGTCGCCCCGTCGAGCGCGGACGTGCCCTCGTCCAGCACGAGGACCTCAGGCTCGCGGTAGAGCGCGCGAGCGATCGCGACCCGCTGGCGCTGCCCACCGGACAGCCGGACACCGCGCTCGCCGACGATCGTGTTGAGCCCGTGCTCGAGCTGGTCGATGACCGGCTGCAACTGCGCACGCTCGACACAGCGTGCGACGCGGTCCGGGTCGATATCTCGGGGCCCCTGGTCCCCGAACGCGATGTTGTTCCGCAGGGTGTCGTCCGTGAGGAACACGTTCTGCGACACGACGCCGAGTTGATCCCACCACCACAGCGGGCGTCGGCCGAGCGGGACCCCGTCGACACTGATCGTTCCAGCGGTCGGCTGGATGAGCCCGACCAGCAGATCGACCAGCGTGCTCTTCCCACCGCCCGTCGGGCCACAGATGCCGATGAACTCTCCGCGTCGGATCTGAAGGTCCACCCCGTCGAGCACGGTCGGGCCGTCATCCGTGTACGAGAAGCGGACGCCCTCGAGTCGGATCGAGGTCAGGAACGGACCAGGTGCGCTGCAGGAATGACCCCCGTTCGACTCGGTCGCAATGTTCGCGTGCCACTCATCGATGAGTCGACGATCTGCCATCAGGATCTCGACGATGGCCTGCGTCTTGTTGAGGGTGTTGAGGAAGCCGATCATGCGCTGCAGGATCGGCTGGAGCCGGAGCCCCACGTAGGCGAACACGGCAAGGGTGGCGAGCGTGCGCTCGACACTTCCGTCACCGGTCGTCGCAAGGACGAAGACCGCGACGATCGTCAGGATCAGACTCGTCTCGATCGCGAGCGGTGAGAGGCTGGTGAGGACCGACGACTTGTAGCCGGCCTTCGCGATCGTGAGCCGTGCACGGAGGTGGACGCGCGCGAAGGCATCTTCGCGCTGCAGGAGCTTGATGTCACGGATCCCGCCGAGCGCCTGCTGGATCGCCGCGATGCTCTCCGACGAGGCGGCTTCTGTCTGGCGGCTCAGCTCCGTGAGCTTTGGTCGGACGAAACGCTGGATGACGACCAGCGTCACGGCGAGCCCGACCGTCGTAAGCAGCATCTCTTGTGGAGCGAGCAGGATCAGCGTTCCCAGCAGGGCAGTCGCGAGCAGCAGTTCCGTCGCCATCGAAAGGACGGGGGTGACGACGCCCGCGACCAGCTTCGTCGTTCCTTGGTAGGTGTTGCGGATCAACTCGGCGGAGCTGCGCTGTGTGTGGAACAGATAGGGCAAAGAGAGGTATCCGTCGAGGAACTGGCCGGCGACGAGCGCCTTCGCATTGTTCACGATGCGTTCCGTGATGTAGCGCTGTGCGAGTACGACGCTGGCACGGAGGACGAAGAAGACTCCGACCCCGAGGGCGAATGCAATCTTGATCTCGCGTGGGGTCCACCCCGGGAAGTAGGAGGCGAGGTCACCGACGACCGGCAGCGTGATGGAGGCGTCGGGTGTCGAGATCAGTGCGACGAGCAGGTAGACGAGCGCGGCGCCGACCGCCTCGAGCGCGGCGTTGAACAGCGAGAAGAACCCGAGGAACCACCAGCGCCAGCGGCGCTCGCCACCGATGAGCCCGAAAGCCTGGCGGATGAGCGCCCAGTAGCTCTGCATCGTGCCCTCGGTCCTGGTCCCGGGAGGCGTCGTCGCGCCCGTGCCATTCGCACGCGCGACGCCCATGCTCGCCTGACGAGCGCCCGGCTGCTGCGCGGGGTGGAAGGGTAGTGGCGGCTAGCGTCCGCCTGAGGACCGACGGACGGTGGGATGACGGTGAATGGGCGGGCGGACGACGAGCAGTACAGCACGATGACGACGCGTCCCGTCCTGGTCGTCGACTACGGCGCGCAGTACGCGCAGCTGATCACCCGGCGTGTCCGCGAGGCCGGCGTCTACGCCGAACTCGTCGCGCACGACGAGCCGCTCGATCAGCTCCTCGCCCGTGACCCCGCGGCCGTCGTGCTCTCGGGCGGTCCTGCCTCGGTCTACGTCGAGGGGGCGCCCTCGTTGGACGCGGCGCTGCTCGACAGTGGCGTGCCCGTGTTCGGGATCTGCTACGGCTTCCAGCTCATGGCCGACGCGCTCGGCGGCACCGTGGGCCGCACCGGCACCGCGGAGTACGGCGCGACACCGCTCGAGGTGCTCGACGACGCGGAGGCCGCGCTGTTCGCCGGGCTCCCTGAGTCGTTGTCGGTGTGGATGTCGCACGGGGATGCGGTCACCGCCGCACCCCCGGGCTTCCGGGTGACCGCGAGCACGGCGGTGACGCCCGTCGCCGCGTTCGAGGATCGCGAGCGGCGACTCGCCGGCGTGCAGTTCCACCCCGAGGTCCGCCACTGCGAGCGCGGGCAGGACGTGCTCGAGCACTTCCTGTTCGACATCGCCGGCCTCGAGCCCGGATGGGACACCGCCGGCATCGTCGCCGAGCAGGTCGCGGCCGTGCGTGAGCAGGTCGGCGACGGCCGCGCCATCTGCGGCCTGTCCGGCGGCGTCGACTCCGCGGTCGCGGCGGCGCTCGTGCAGCGGGCCATCGGCGACCGGCTCACGTGCGTGTTCGTCGACCACGGGCTGCTCCGCGACGGTGAGGTCGAGCAGGTCGAGCAGGACTTCGTCGCGGCGACCGGCGTGCGGCTGGTCACCGTCGACGCGCGCGAGCGGTTCCTCACCGCGCTCGCCGGAGTCACCGACCCGGAGGAGAAGCGCCGCATCATCGGTCGCGAGTTCATCCGCGTCTTCGAGGGGGCGGCTGCTGACGTCGCTGCGGAGGCCGGTGCGCTGGGTGAGGAGGTCGCCTTCCTCGTGCAGGGGACGCTCTACCCCGACGTCGTCGAGTCGGGTGGTGGGAGCGGGACCGCGACGATCAAGAGCCACCACAACGTCGGCGGGCTGCCGGACGACCTGCAGTTCACGCTGGTCGAACCGCTGCGGTCGCTGTTCAAGGACGAGGTCCGTGCGGTCGGGCGCGAGCTCGGCCTGCCGGACGCGATCGTCGACCGTCAGCCGTTCCCCGGCCCCGGACTCGGCATCCGCATCGTCGGTGCGGTCGACGCCGAGCGGCTCGCGCTGCTGCGGGCGGCCGACCGGATCGTGCGGGAGGAGCTGACCGCCGCCGGGCTCGACCGTGAGATCTGGCAGTGCCCGGTCGTGCTGCTGGGGGACGTGCGCAGCGTCGGCGTGCAGGGCGACGGCCGGACCTACGGACATCCGATCGTGCTGCGTCCCGTCTCCAGCGAGGACGCCATGACCGCCGACTGGTCGCGGTTGCCCTACGACCTGCTCGCCCGCGTCTCCAACCGCATCACCAACGAGGTGCCCGGGGTGAACCGGGTGGTGCTCGACATCACGTCGAAGCCGCCCGGCACCATCGAGTGGGAGTAGACGGCCAGCGGTATCTTCGAGCCACGGCACGTGCTGAGTCGGCACCTGCCGACGGGAGGGAACGCCGTGGACCTGTCACTCATCCTGCTGCTCGTCGTCGCCGTGCTCGTGGTGCTCGTCGTCGCCGCGTACAACCGGCTCGTGCGCTCGCGGGTCCGTATCGACGAGGCGTGGGCGCAGATCGACACGCAGCTGCAGCGACGCCATGACCTGATCCCCAACCTCGTGGAGACGGTCAAGGGGTACGCGGCCCACGAGCGCGAGACCTTCGAGGAGGTCACCGCGGCGCGTGCGAAGGCCATCAGCGTCCAGGCGCCCGCGGAGCTCGCCGAAGCGGAGAACGGGCTGACGCAGGCGCTGGGCAAGCTGCTCGCGATCACGGAGAACTACCCGCAGCTGAAGGCCGACGCGAACTTCCGCCAGCTCCAGGAGGAGCTCGCGCACACGGAGAACATGGTCGCCGGGTCGCGGGGCAACTACAACGCGTCGGTCCGCGCCTACGACGAGCTGCGTCAGGTCTTCCCGAGCTCGCTCATCGCGTCGACGTTCGGCTTCACCGGGCGCGAGTACTTCGAGGTGGAGACGGTCGACGTCCGCCGTGCACCGGACGTGAGCTTCTGAGCGCGCCGGTGAGCGTCGACTGATGTCGGTGGTCTACGACGACCTCATCCGGCAGAACCGGCGAGCGTCGCGGCTGCTGCTCGCCGGCGCGTTCGTGGTGCTCATGGTCATCGTGTGGGTGCTGATCGGGCTGCTGATCGGTCCGGACGTGCTGCTCGATCCGGTGTCGGGGCTGGCGGTCACCGCGGTCGGCGCAGCGATCGGCCTCGCGCTCACCTACGCCTCGTTCCGGTCGGGACCCACGCTCGCCCTGCGGGCCGCGAAGGCCCGGCCGGTGGCCCGTGAGGAGGCCCCGGACCTGCACCGTCTGCTCGACGAGGTGTGCGTGTCCGCCGGGCTCACCACCCGCCCGAAGCTGTACCTCGTCGACGACCCGGCCCCCAACGCGTTCGCGACCGGACTGTCGCTCGAGGACAGCCACGTGGCGGTCACGACCGGTCTGGTCGAGCGGCTCCCGCGCTACGAGCTGCGTGCGGTGCTGGCGCACGAGGTCGCCCACATCGTCAACGATGACATCCGGGCGGTCACCATCGCGGTCGCGACCGCCGGGCTCGTGGCGCTGCTCGCCGACGTCATCATCCGGGCGACGATCTACGGCGGACGGCGCCGGTCGGGCGGTCGCAACGACGGTGGAGCACAGGCGCTGCTGATGATCGTCGGCTTCCTCGCCGTCCTGCTCGCACCGCTCGCCGCCCAGCTGATCCGCTTCGCCGTGTCGCGGCAGCGCGAGTACCTCGCCGACGCGACGGCCGCGCAGATGCTGCGTGACCCGCAGTCGATGGTCGATGCGCTTCGCCGCCTCGATGAGGACCCGACGCCGCTCACCCGCTTCGAGTCCGCGAACGCGCACCTCTGGTTCGAGGAGCCGAACGACCTGAAGGGCCGCGGGCAGGCCGCGAACCTCGCCCGGCGCTTCGCGACCCATCCGACGCTCGAGCAGCGCATCGTGCGGCTCGCGCAGCTCAACGCCGGGACGGTCGACCCGGAGCGTCCACTGCGCCCGAAGGGCGCGTGACGCGTTAGGCTCCTCCGGCCCGTGCCCGGGAGGTGTCGGGCGGACTGGGACGAGGGGGGCACGTGCTCGTCGTCGAGAACCTCGAGGTCGTCTACGAGGACGTCATCCTCGTGCTCAAGGGTGTCTCCATCGAGGTCCCGGACGGGTCCATCGTGGCGCTCCTCGGCGCGAACGGGGCCGGGAAGACCACGGTCCTGCGGGCCATCACCGGACTGCTCGACGTCCACCGTGGGGCGATCACCAAGGGGACGATCACGCTCGACGGGAAGCCGATCCACGAGCTGGACGCGACCAGCATCGTGCGCGCCGGGGTCGGCCAGGTCATGGAGGGTCGGCGCATCTTCACCGAGTTCTCCGTCGAGGAGAACCTGCGGGTCGGTGGGCATCTCGCGCCGCGTGCGCTCGTCGGAGAGCGGCTCGAGGGCATCTACGAGCTGTTCCCCGTGCTCGCGGAACGACGCAAGCAGATCGCCGGCTACCTGTCCGGAGGCGAGCAGCAGATGCTCGCCATCGGCCGGGCGCTCATGGCCCAGCCGCGGCTGCTGATCCTCGACGAGCCGTCGCTCGGGCTCGCGCCGCTCGTCGTGCAGCGCATCCGTGATCTCATCGTCCAGATCAACCAGCAGGGCACGTCGGTGCTGCTCGTCGAGCAGAACGCGAACATGGCGCTCTCGATCGCCGACCACGGCTACATCCTCGAGACCGGCAAGGTCGTGATGGACAAGCCGGCCGCGGTGCTGCGTGAGGACGAGGACGTGCGCGAGTTCTACCTCGGGCTGCGCGAGGAGGGTGCCGGTTCCATGCGCGACGTGAAGCACTACAAGCGTCGGAAGCGGTGGCTGTCATGACGACCCGCATCCTGTCCGAGGCGCTCACCGGCACGTCCGTCGACCTGCCGGCCGGGGTGCCGCTGCTCGAGGTCGACGGCATCGAGCTGCGCTTCGGTGGCACCCGAGCGGTGGACGGCGTCAGCTTCGACGTCCAGCGTGGTGAGCTGTTCGCCATCATCGGTCCGAACGGTGCCGGGAAGACCTCCATCTTCAACTGCATCTCGGGCGTCTACCGGCCGCAGGCCGGCGGGATCCGGTTCCTCGGGGAGGACCTGCTGGGGGACCGGCCGGACCGGATCGCGAAGCGTGGTATCGCCCGCACCTTCCAGAACATCGAGCTGTTCGACAACCTCACCGTCGTCGAGAACCTCATGCTGGGCCGCCACCAGCACCTCGACTACGGCGTGCTCGAGGGCATGTTCTACGTCGGCCGTGCGCGCCGTACCGAGCTCGCCAACCGGCGCATCGTCGAGGACATCGTCGACTTCCTCGAGATCGCCGCGCACCGGAAGTTCCCCGTCGGCATGCTGCCCTACGGCGTGAAGAAGCGGGTCGAGCTCGGCCGTGCGCTCGCGATGGAGCCGAAGCTGCTCCTGCTCGACGAGCCGGTCGCCGGCATGAACGCCGAGGAGACCGAGGACATGGCCCGGTTCATCCTCGACATCCGCTCGGAGCTGGACACCGCGATGATCCTCGTCGAGCACGACATGGGCCTCGTGATGGACCTCGCCGACCGCGTCATGGTCATGGACTTCGGCCGCCGCATCGCGCTGGGCGGGCCGAAGGAGATCCAGGCGGACCAGGCCGTGATCAAGGCCTACCTGGGGGAGCCGGAGGTGGCACCGTGAGCCAGACGTTGACCGCGCCCTTCGAGACGTCGGGTGCCGGGGACGGTGTCCTCACCCTGGCGACACGGGTGCGCCGCTTCGCCGAGCAGGACCCGTACCGGGTCTGCATGCGGGAGAAGCGCTTCGGCATCTGGCAGGACATCACCTGGGCCGACTACTGGGACAAGGTCGAGCTCGTCGGTCACGCCCTGTACGCGCTCGGGATCCGTCCCGGGGACCGGGTCGGTGTCCACTCCGAGAACCGTCCGGAGTGGCTGTACGCCGACGTCGGCATCGTCGCGATCCGTGCCATCACGATGGGGCTGTACCCGACGAACCCGGCGCCTGAGGTCGCCTACCTGCTGCAGGACTCCGGTTCCCGCATCCTCATCGCGGAGGACCAGGAGCAGGTCGACAAGGCGCTCGCCGTCGTCGACGAGTGCCCCGACCTCGAGTGGATCGTCTACCTCGAGCCGCGCGGCGTGCGCGACTACGACCATCCGAAGCTGATGTCGTTCGACGACTTCCTCGCGCACGGCCGGGCACACCGCGAGCAGGACCCGGGCCTGCTCGGCCGCATGGCGCAGGACGCGGAGGACGATGACGTCGTCACCCTCATCTACACCTCGGGGACGACCGGCCCGCCGAAGGGCGCGATGCTCACCAACCGCAACGTCAGCTTCGGCATCGACGTGCTCGTGTTCTCCGGTGGCCTGTTCGACCCGCCCGCCTCGCAGGATGACGTGACCGTCTCGTACCTGCCGCTCTGCCACGTCGCGGAGCGGGCTGCGACCGTGTGGAACAACGCCGGCGCGGGCGTGACCGTTCACTTCGCGGAGTCGATCGAGACGGTGCAGGCGAACCTCAAGGAGGTCCAGCCGACGCTGTTCTTCGCGGTCCCGCGCATCTGGGAGAAGATCGCGGCAGGCATCCAGATCAAGATGTACTCGGCCTCGCGGCTCAAGAAGCTCAACTTCGCCCTCTGGATGAAGGTCGCCTCCATCATCGGCGCACGACTGGTCGCGAACGACGGCAACCACACGCTGCTCACCCGGACGCTGTATGCGCTCGGCTACCCGTTCCTGTTCCGCGCGCTGCGCGACCGCATCGGGATGCGCAAGGTCCGTGCCGCCGGATCCGGCGCGGCCCCGATCGCGCCGGAGGTGCTGCAGTTCTTCTTCGGTATCGGCGTCCCGATCTACGAGATCTACGGCATGACGGAGAACGCGGCCGTCGCGACCGTGAACCGTCGCGGACGCGTGAAGCTCGGCACGGTCGGTGAGCCGCAGCCCGGCACCGAGCTGCGCATCGACGAGACGACGGGCGAGATCCTCACCCGCCACCCGGGCGTGTTCGCCGGCTACTGGAACAAGCCGGAGCAGACCGCGGAGACGCTCGACGCCGACGGCTGGCTGCACACCGGCGACGTCGGCGAGTGGGTGGACGGCACCCACGTCCGCATCGTCGACCGCATCAAGGACATCATCATCACGGCCGGCGGGAAGAACATCTCGCCGTCGGAGATCGAGAACCACCTGAAGACCTCGCCGTTCATCAAGGAGGCGATGGTCATCGGTGACCGGCGTGCCTACCTGAGCGTGCTGATCGGCATCGAGCTCGACACGGTCGCGGACTGGGCGCAGCGGCGCCGGCTGCCGTACACGACCTACCGCGACCTCACGGAGAAGCCCGAGGTGCTCACGCTCGTCCAGGGCATCGTCGCCCAGACGAACGAGCGGTTCGCCCGCGTCGAGCAGATGCGCAAGTTCCGCATGATCCCCAAGGAGCTCGACCACGAGGACGGCGAGCTGACCGCCACCCAGAAGGTCAAGCGCAGCTCGCTGAACGACATGTTCGG
>LFIK01004104.1_pt1 | contig 11799 bp, 7 predicted proteins | sample 643401 | NCBI WGS metagenome assembly LFIK01 (sample SAMN03777447, study PRJNA286221) | soda lake metagenome | biome: soda lake; feature: Kulunda steppe; material: water; isolation source: sample T5-Br brine of Lake Tanatar-5 | place: Russia: Kulunda steppe | collected 2010-07 | reverse complement strand
TATCCGGGAAATCGAAGAAATCCGCCGCGCGGCGGGCGTCGAAGGCTACCGGGTTGCGCCGGTCATCCTCGATGCCAGGATCACCTTTTACAGCCGCTTCGGCGATGTGTTCGCCCAGGCTCTCGTCGGGACCTTGATCCTGGGGCTGATTCCCGGTTTCGGGGTGCACAAGGGGCGCAGGGAGCGGCGGCTTTAGCCGCCGAACGCCGGAAAAGCCTTGAACCACGGGGGCGACTAAAGTCGCCATTCCCTGCGGGCTGCGCCCGTTCTCCCGGTGTGGAGCGCCGCAGGGAGCGGCGGCTTCAGCCGCCGAGCGTCGGAAAAGCCTTGAACCACGGGGGCGACTGACCTGTCGCGGCGTAGCCCGTAGGGCGAAGACGGAAGTCGCCATTCCCTGCGGGCTGCGCCCGTTCTCCCGGTGTGGAGCGCCGCAGTCCTCCCCGGGGGAGCAAGCGAACCGAATCCCCCCCGCCCGAAGGTGGAATAATTGAATGTCGAGGTCGCTTATGTATTGAGAGATTCCTGATCTTGGAGGGCCGTTTTCAGCACGCCCTCCTTTAGCGGGGTTCCTAGGGAATTGTGGTGGACGAGTTCGTGGAGTGGCAGGCGGGTGCGCCAGCCTTTCGTTTGAAGCTCGGGTTGGGAACCAAATTCATCTACATAGCCGAGGCAAAGGTAGGCGATGGGATAGACATCGGGGGGAAGCTGGAGGGTCCGGGCCAAATCATCCTGGTCGAGAATACTGACCCAACCGACGCCAATGTTTTCGGCGCGGCCGGCGAGCCAGAGATTCTGCACGGCGAGGCAGGCACTGAAAAGATCCATTTCGAGGATCGAATTTCGTCCCAGGACGTGGGGGCCGCCGCGGGTGCGGTCACAGGTGATGCAGAGGTTGATCGGACTCTCGATGATGCCTTCCAGTTTGAGTCGCCGATAGAGATCGTTCCTTTCGCCGGAATTATTTTCCGCCGCTTTCTGATTCTCCTTTTGGAAGATGGCTTTCATCTTTTGTTTAATCGCGAGGCTGTCGATGACGATGAAGTCCCACGGCTGCATGAAACCGACCGACGGCGCATGATGGGCGGCTCGCAGAAGGCGGGCTAAAACTTCGGACGGGATTGGGTCCGGCAGAAATTGAGAACGAACATCCCGTCGTTCACGGATGACGCGATAGATGATTTGTCGTTCTCGCTCGGAAAAATGATGTCCCATTCTTATCGGTTCGAAGGAGTTCGCGGCAACACCACGATGCTCAAATCGCTGAACTCTTTGGGGTTTTCCCCGAGTTCTTGTAAAGTGCCCCGGGTGATGCACTCGTCGTCGCAACTCAGACGTTCCATGACTGTGACGGGACGGCTGGAGTCGTGTCCATTTTCCATGAGAAATCCGGCGATCGCAGCGGGCATCATATCGAACGTGTGCGGAATGATGAAAAGATGTTTTTCGTTTTCATTGGCATGCTTCAGCAATTCCTTTTGTGCCGCATCCAATCCGTTTCGACGGTGGAGGGTGATGAAGAGGCTTTCTTCAGCGGAAAGTCGCGCCCGGGTGAAGGCGAGTTGCAGGCAACTGATGCCGGGGACGTATTCGAGGGGAACCTGGCAATCGCCGCAACTTTGCTCGATTCTCTCGACGAGTTCGTTTCCGGAAACGTTGAAATCGCCCCAGGCGGTGAAAACGACCTTTTCTCCCCGGGCGGCGAGACGGGCGGCCGCAAGGATCCCTTCTTCCTGATCCGTGTAAGTCAGATCGATGAAACGGGTCTGGGGGCGCGTCCAAGCTTCGGCGATACGATTTACCGTCTTAAACCCTGCGACGCAGTCGGCGTCTTGAAGGAGCTGTTGAGAGGCGATGGGAATGAGTCGGTGGTCCCCCGGGCCGACGCCGATGATGTGAGCGATCTGACGATTCATGGTTGTTAAACTGAGAGGTCCGGCTGTTCGGTGGCAACAGGAAACAAGGAATGCCGTCGGTGGACACGTTTGTTGGAGCCCCGCAAGTCCGGGTGCTTGGTTCCTCCGCCGGCGGATATTGGGCAGGTTCCTTCGTAAAGTGCGTGCGCGGAGTCGATCGTCGCCGAGCAACTCGAACGGAAGGTTTTGGTCCGGTTCGGCGGCCAGGTCAGCGGCCTTGAAGCAGCAGGATGCGGTTTTTGCCCGTTTTGGTGTTACGCCCTCTGGCTCACCCCGTGGACCAATCGCCAAGAATTTGATCGATTTGGCTTCGGACTTGGGCGCGGGCGTCCTGGCGGTCCACGCCTTGCATCAGGAGCGCGTCGTAGCCCGTGTGGGAGTGTCGGATGTGGGCGGCGACCGCCAGTTCGACAGCCCGGGGGGAGAGGGCGCGGCCGGCGGCGGACCGGCCGACGCGTCCGCTGCTTCGCAGGCCCGCGTGACTGGCGATCCGGGCGGCTTCTTTGGCGGGGCAGCCGGGATATTGCTCGCGAATTGCTTGCGTGAGCGACTCGATGAATTCGCGGTCTTCCGCCGTTCGGGCTTCAGCGGCGCGGGCTCTGGCGGCGGCGCGCTTGGGGGCGTCGGCGACGCATTCCTCTTCGGCTTGTGCCAGCGCCTTCTCTGTGACGAGAACTCCTCGCCGCTCGTAACGTCTGCGGGACCGGTTGAACCGCACGACTACCGCCGACAGCGGACTGTGCTTGCGCGCGCGCCTCGATAAAGCGGCGTCGCCGGATGGAAGGAACACCAGGTGGCTGAGATCCGCGCACTCGAGGCAGATGGGATTGTCTCTCTCCATGACGAGGAAACTGCCGCGATTCAGTTCCGCGTTGCATTCGAGACATTGGGTCTGGTCGTGAACGGTTGCGAACACGGTCAGGTCCGGGGCTTTCGTCAGTTTATCAGTAAGTCGCGCCTTCTTTTTCGGGGGCAGATCCGTCGGAGCGTAGTGAGTGCGGTAGAACTTTTCCCGTTCCGGGGCACCGTCTGTTGTGACTTGGAGTTCTTCGGTTCCCTTCGACGTGCGGATGGTGTAGGAGGCTTTAATAGGATGGAGACCGCGTTCCCGGACCCACTCGTGAAAGTGACGAAGGATTTTTTCGTATTTCGCGGGTCCGACCTGGATGTGCTCTTCGAGGATCCGGTAATAGGCGCTGCCCTTGCGCCAGCTATGCATGTGGACCGGTTGCAACAGGAGCATCTCCCGGAAGAGTTCCAGCGGGCCGACGCTGCCGTCGCGAGCCAGCGCACTTTCAGCGGCCTCGGTTACCCGGGCCTTGAATCGGTCGGGAGGCGCGTGGTTCGCATTGCGAATGACGGGTTCCTTGCTCATGGCTAATGGTAGAAACCTATAAAAGATAGGCGGCGGCGATGGCAAACCCGGATTTGATTTCACCGGTTGATATTCGAACGCGGAAAAGTAGATTTTATCAGACAGCAAGCGGCTAAAGGCTCGCTCATCAACGGTCAGTGACCTCGGCTTTCCGGCAGACTGTTTTTGGCCTGATCCTTAAGGTATGGGCTGAATCGGGGCGGAATTAATCGCGTCTGGAATGACTTGTGAATTCCGAAACATTTTTTTTACGCATTTTTCGTAAATTTTCTCTCGCGCCGAGTCACCATTTCGTCGCATGGGTAGGGGGAGCACCTATCGCATTTTAGTGGTTTTCCTTACGGCATGAAATATATTCGTTTTATTGGTCTAGCTTTATCATGGTTCGCTGTCTCCTCTCTGACTTCCGCTTCGGAAGAAGGATCTGATGCGGTTTCGCCTTCCGAGGTGATTGCGCGGGCTTTGCAGCACAATTTCGATATTCAGGTTCAGCGGCTCGATGTGGATATCAGTCGGGACCGAATTCAGGGGGCGCGCGGGGAGTTCGATCCGGTGTTCTCCGTGAATCTCGGTTATGACCGGACGCAGCGGGCGCAGAACGCCCGTGATTTGATCACGACGCAGGAGGAGATTTTCGACGAGGAATCGTATTCAACGACGGCTGGGTTGAGTGGTTTGTTGCCGACCGGCACGCGTTATGAGGTGACAACCGGGGCGGTGCGGCGGCAAAGCAGCTTTACCTCCCGTCCGACCGCGCGATTCGATCCGGAGTATCAGTCCACCTCCCAATTGACCCTGATTCAACCCCTGTTGCGAAATGCGGGTACGGACGTGAACCTGGCCCAGATACGAGTGCTTAAATCGGAATCCTTGAGCGCGAAATATGAAGCGCGGGTCGGGGTGGAGAGCGTGATGGGGCGGGTCTTGGCGGCTTGTTTCGATTTGGAGTTTGCCGTGGAGAATATTCGGGTGAAGGAGGAGTCGCTGGAGCTGGCGCAGAGCCTCTTGGCGGAAAACACGCGGCGGGTCGAGGAAGGCCGGATGTCGCCGATCGATGTGACGCAGGCGCAAGTCCGGGTTTCGGAGGCGAGGGAAGAATTGATCGAAGCCCACGATTTTCATGCTGAGCGGCAGAATCTGCTGCGGGAGCTGACCGGAGCGGATTATGATTTCAATGCTCCTTACGTGGTGGTTCGAGGTGTTGGGGACGTTTTGCCGGAGATGGAATTGCAGCGGGAGGCTTTGGTTGGCGAAATGTTTTCAAAAAGCCCTCTTTACCAGTCGGCCATGGAAACGGTCGAAGGCGAGCGCCTTCGTTTGATGTTTGCGGAGAATCAACGGTATCCGCAGATCGATTTGCAATTGTCCCTCGGTTACAACGGGTTGCGGGATTCCGCCGGCCGGGCCTATTACGATTACAGCCGCCGGAATCGGCCGGATTGGGGGGTAGGCCTGGAAGTCTCCTTTCCCATTGGCAACAGAACGGCGCGGGCACGGGTCAGTGAAGCGGACCGGCGTCGCCGGCAGGCTTTGTTGAAGGTGAAGCAGACGGAGGTTCAGCTTTTGGCGGCTTTGGACAATGCGGTGCGCGAGGTGGAGTCCGGAATCGAGCGACGCGAGTTGATTGAAGATTCGGTTCGTCTGGCGGAGGAGGCGCTGACTTCGGAAGAGCGCCGCCTCGACGCGGGACGCACCACCAGTTACAACGTTTTGACTCAGCAACGTGAGTTGTCGTTCGTCCAAACCCGGGCACTTGCGGCGGACGCGGAAGTGCGTCGGTCGATGACGCAATTGCTCCTCATCCAGGGGAGTCTGGCGGATTCGCTGGGCTTCGCAATCAACGTGGAATGACAAAGGGGGTTATGCGGGACACATTTATTGAAACCTGGCAGCAGCGGGCTTTTTCGTTGCGTTTGATGATTTTGACGGGACTGGTGGTCTCCTTGACCGCCGCCGGAAGCTATGCGGAACGCCCCGTGGCGACCGGGCTGGTTTTGCCTTACCTGGAGGTGACGGTGGGCAGTCCGGTTCAGAGTCACGTGGAGGAACACCTGGTTCGGGAAGGGGATCTGGTGGAGAAGGGAGAATTGTTGACCCGCCTGTTTTCCCGTATCGAACAGTTGGACATGGAGCGGGCGAAAGCGGCGTTGGAGAAGCGGGAGTTTGATTTTGTCGGAACTGAGAATCTTTTCAGGGATAACTTAATCAGTGAAGACGAAGCCCTCGCCAGTCGAATCGAACGTGATTTGGCCAGATTGCAGTACGAAATCGCCAAGGAAGGAGTTTCTCTGCGAGAGATTCGGGCTCCGATCGGCGGCGTTGTGGTGGAGCGATTGGCTGAAGTGGGGGAGTCGGTGCGGTCGGCGGATCCGGTGTTCGTGATCGTGGATATCGATCAAGTTTACGTACAGGTATTCGTGGAGGCGGACCAATTGCGCCATCTCCGGCAGGATCAGGAAGTAATCGTTCGTTTTCCCGAGCTCGACATCAGTGAGCCGAAGACCGGTTTGATCGATTTCATCGACCCGCGGGTGGATCCTGCCAGTGGATTGTTGCGGGTGAAAATTCTGGTCGAAAACCCGGATCGGCGGATCAAAGTGGGGGTGCGGGCTGTCACAGAGTTCGTTCCGGAAGTTGAGTAAAAGAAGAATCCCGCCGGGGGATCGTCATACGGCGAAACCGTCATCAATCATTTTTTAAGGCGCTACTGACAGATTATGTCTCTCGAAAGTTATCAATCACCATCGCCATCCGCCCTCAAGCTCTTGGAATCCTGTCGGCTTTTCAATGGGGCTCCTCCTGAGTTTTGGCATCATTTTTCGAAGGCCTTCCATGAGCTTTTTCAGGGGCAGCGGGTCCGGATGTTATTGCGGGGATCGGACGGGTGGAAGGTTCTGGCGGTCTTTCCGGAAGAACGCCCGGCGCCGCTCCCGATTACCGAGCCTCAGTTTCAGGCGCTCAGTGACAACGCCTTGGCGGAAGGGTGGGCGCAAATGCCGATCACCGGTCCGCTCGGCCGTTTTCTTCTCCTGGTCAACCTGAAGACCGAGGACACGGAAAAAAGCTGTTTCGCGGAAGTGGTGTTGGAGGAGGATCCCTCGGGTGACGGAGGCGCTTTGCGCGGCGTGGTCGCGATGGTGGCGGATACGCCGAAGATGTATTTGCGCAACCGGGAGGTTTTGCGTTTGCAGGAGCGCTTTGATCACTACGCTCGGGCGCTCGACATTTTGACCGTCGTGAACAGTCACAAGAAGTTTTCGCCGGCTTCGATGGCGTTGGTCAATGAACTCGCCGCCCGTTTCCAGGCCAGCCGGGTCACCTTGGGCTGGCTTTCGCATCCTTACATCAAGGTAGTCGCCGTCAGTGGGACGGAAAAATTCGAGCGGAAGATGGCGGTGATCCAGGAGTTGGAAGCGGCGATGGAAGAGTGCCGGGACCAGGATGAAGAGCTGGTGTGGCCGGCGAACATCGGAACGGACGCAGTGTTGCGCGACCATCAGGCGTATTCGAAGAGCTGTGGTTCCGAAGCGGTCGTGTCGATCCCCATTCGTTATGACAACGAGGTGGTTGCCGTGATGACCCTGGAGAGGGAGACGGAGACCTTTGATGAGATGGAAGTGCGCGGGTTGCGGGTGGTCGCGGATCAAACCGCGCCGCATCTGGCCACGGTGCGCAAGCACAGCCGTTGGTTTGGGTGGCGATGGGCGCAATCGTGGAGGGCCGGATTAGCCAAGGTATTGAGCCCTCGGCATACGTGGTGGAAGTTCGGGGCGATTGTGGGGTGTGCGTTCCTGATGTTTTCGTTGTTGGTGCCGTTCTCCTACCGGGTTTCCGCGACCTTCATCATTCGTCCCGACAGCCTTGCCCACATGCCGGCGCCCTTCGATGGATACATTTCGGCTGTGTATGCCCGCCCCGGAGACCTTTTGGAAAAAGGGGCTGTATTGTTTGAACTCGAGGATCGCGATTTGTTGATTGAGGAGGCGGAAATCCAATCCGAAATTCGCCGACATAACGCCGAGGCGGAGTTGGCCGAGGCCGAGGGCAGGCTGGCGGATCTGCGGGTTGCCCGGGCGACCCGTGAGCAGGCGGAGGCGCGGTTGGAGTTGATTCAGCATCGTCTTTCCCGGGTCCGGGTGGCGTCGCCTTTTGACGGGGTTGTGGTGCAAGGCGATTTGCGCGAACGGTTGGGGGCGCCGGTCAGTCAGGGCGAGGTTTTGATGCAGGTGTCGGAACTCGAGGGACTGTATCTTGAGGTGCGCCTTCCGGAGCGAGACGTCGATTTGATTGAAGACCGGAGAACCGGCGCGGTTATTTTCGCCAGCCGACCGGACCTTCAGTTTCCGATGGAGATCGAGATGATCGCACCGATGGCCGTTGCCGACGAGGAAGGGAACGCCTTTCTGTTGCGCGGGCAGTTGGAGGATGACGCTGAGTGGTTGCGTCCCGGCATGACCGGTGTGGCCAAGATCGATGGCGGTGACCGGACGCTCTGGTGGCGGGCGACGCATCGGATCGTTGATTTCATCCGTATGAAACTTTGGATTTAGGGGATCGTTATCCGACCGATTTATGGCTTCCGAACGTCGTTTATTCAGTGAATCCTGGCACCGGGTAGCTTCCCAGAAGATCCGGTTGCGTCCGTCCGTGAGGGTGCGGAAACAATTCTTCCGCGGGCAGAACTGGTTTGTCGCGAACGACCTTTACGGGGATCAGTTCTTCCGTTTCCGGCCCGAGTCGTGGGATTTCATCGCGCGGCTTGATGGAACGCGGACCGTGGATGAAATCTGGCGCAGCTGCCTTGACCGGAACAAAGACGAGGCGCCGAGTCAGAACGAGGTGATTCAGATGTTGGCCGAATTGTATTCGGGGAATCTCATCATCTCCGATTTCCCGGCCGACGTGGCGCGACTCTTCGACCGGCAGAAGAAACGTCATGCCCGGGAGTGGAAGGCGCGCCTGTTCGGGATCTTCTTTCTTCGGATCCCGTTGTGGGATCCGGATATGTTCCTGAATCGGACGATTCGCTGGGTCAGTCCCTTGTTGTCGATCTTCGGGGCGCTTCTGTGGGTGATTTTAATCGGCACCGCGTTGGGGGTGATCGTCTCCAACTGGGAGGCGCTTTTCCAGCGCACCCAGGGCGTGCTCGATCCCGGGAACCTGCCGTTGTTGCTGTTGGCTTTTGTCATCGCGAAGTTATTACACGAACTCGGGCATGGTTACGCGGTTAAGCGATTTGGCGGGGAGGTCCATCGCATGGGGATCACCTTCCTGGTGTTCACGCCGATTCCGTATGTGGATGCGACTGCGGCCTGGGCCTTCCGGGAGCGCTGGAAGCGGGTTTGGGTCGGTTCGGCCGGAATGATTGTCGAGCTGGCGGTGGCGGCGGTGGCCACCTTCGTCTGGGCGGCGACCGGACCGGGACTTCTCAACGCGTGGTGCTTCAATCTGATGGTCGTTGCCTCGGTGTCCACCATCTTGTTCAACATCAATCCACTGCTCCGCTTTGATGGTTATTATATTCTGTCCGACCTTACGGATACTCCCAACCTGCAGCCCCGTTCGGGAAAGCAATTGAAACATTGGGTGGAGGAGTATGCCTTTGGCGGCCGGCATTCGCAGAGTCCGGCGGAAGGGAACGGGGACGCCGCCTGGTTGGGTTTCTTCGGGGTGGCGAGTTACTGTTACCGGGTCTTCATTACCTTCACGATCATTATGTTCGTGGCGGATCGCTATCTCGGGCTCGGTTTCATCGCGACGGTTCTGACGGTCACCGGATTTTTCATTATCCCTTTCTTCAAAGGAATCAAGTACTTGATTTCGGAACCGCGGATTGAGCGGGTGCGAACCCGGGCCTGGTTGGTGACCGGCGGAACCCTGGCGGTGCTTTTCATTTTGCTCGGGGTGATTCCGGCGCCGCGTCATGTTCGAGCTCCCGGGGTTACCTTTGCGGAGGCGGCTCAGTATGTGGTGGTGGGTACGGACGGGCGGGTCGAGACCTACGCTGGAGGGAGTGAAGTGGAAGCCGGGCAAACGCTGTTGCGGTTGGAGAACCCGGAGCTCGCCTTGACGCGGCGGCAGTATGAGGCGGAGTCGGCGCGACTGGAAGCCGTGGAACGTGAGATGCTCTCCACCGGCGGCGCGGGGCGGGGCGCTTTGGAGGAGCGAAAGCGGGTCAATCAGATCCGTTTGGCCGACCTGGCGAGGGAGGAACAATCGCTTGAGTTGAACGCTTCGATTGGGGGAAGGTGGGGCGGCCCGCAAGCGGCGGATCTGACCAATCGCTGGCTGACGAGGGGGGAAGTGCTCGGCGAAATTATTCCGACCGGAGATTGGCGGTTTTTCGCCGTGGTCCGCCAGGAAGACGCGGGGCCCTTGTTTGAACAGCAAATCCACCGCTCGGAAATTCGATTCCCCGGAAGTGCCGAGCAGGCGGTCCGAGCCGCCTCTATCCATTTGGTTCCTGGACGCCAGGAGACCTTGCCCAGTCCGGCGCTTGGATGGCCGGCCCAAGGCAAAATTCGGACGCGGGCGGACGACGACAGTGGTGTCCGGGCGGCTGAGCCCTTTTTCCTGGTAATCATGGACGTGGAGGATGTGGGGCGTCCCCTTCATCACGGTCGGGTCGGAGAAGCTCGCTTCCAACTCGATTCCGAGCCGCTGCTTCAACAATGGTACCGGTGGTTGCGGCAACTGTTGCAGAAACGGTTTCAGCTTTAATATGAAAAAAAGAAGAGGCACGGACAGGAATTTGGGCGGGGGCCAGGCGGCGTTGACTTGGGTGCCGTCCCGGCGAGCGCCCGCCACCGGTCGGTTCCTTTTTTTCAGTCGATCCCAGTTGGCAAATCCTTATTTCCGATGAGTTCAACACCAGCGCGAAAGTTCATTCCGCCGCGCATTGAGGCGCGGCAAACGGAAGTTCCCGATGTGGAGGAAGTGCCGCGTGGCTTGGACGGTTTGGTGCATGATGCGATCGGTTTGTGGCGGTCGCGTTCGTCGCGGAGTCGCCGGTTGTGGGAGCTTTCCGCGACGGTGGATCAGGACATTGATGGATTGCGAAAGTTGTCGGAGCGTCAATTGCGATCCCTGATGCGCAAGCAACGGGAAGCGGTGCGGCGGCGGGGAGGATCGAGTTGGGCGGAAGAGTTGCCGGCCTGTTTGCCCCTGGTGGTGGAAGCGGCTCGGCGGACGGTCGGGTTGCGCGCTTACCGAACTCAGATCATGGGGGCATTGGCCATTGGGGAAGGGTTTTTGACGGAGATGGCCACCGGGGAGGGGAAGACCCTGACCATCGCGTTGGCAGCCGCGGTTGCCGGGTGGACCGGCCGTCCTTGTCACGTCATTACAGCGAACGATTATCTGGCGGAACGCGATTCGAACCAGTTTTCATTGTTTTTCGGGCTGTGCGGTTTGCGGACGGCGGCGGTCACGGCGACGGTCGAGGGGGCGGACCGGATGCAGCGTTACCGGGCGGACGTCGTGTATTGCACCGGGAAAGAGCTGGTGGCTGATTTCCTGCGCGATCAGATTTTACTCGGACCGATGGCCGACGCCGCTCGTCGCGCGGCGGTCCGTCTTTCCGGTCGAGTGCAGCGGACTCAGACGATGTTGCGCGGGCTGCATACGGCGATCGTGGACGAGGCGGATAACCAGTTGATCGACGAAGCGGTGACGCCATTGATCATCAGCCGCAAAGAAGAAAACGACGTATTGAAGGAAGCCTGTGGCGAGGCGGAGAATTGCTCCGCGAGTCTCCTTCCCGGGGAGCATTATGAACTGAATGAGCGGCACAAGGAAGTGCGGCTGTTGCCGGAGGGACGTCAGATGATCCGTCAATGGTGTGCGGATCGGCAGGGGTTTTTGTCGGCGGCCGATTGGATGGCCGACCTTGTGACCCAGTCGCTTCAGGCCCGGCATTATTTTTTGCGCGACAAGCAGTATGTGATGGTCGATGGAAAAGTGGTGATCGTGGACGAGTTCACGGGACGGCTGATGCCGGGCCGGAGTTGGCGGTTGGGCTTGCACCAGGCGGTCGAGGCCAAGGAAGATGCCGAGCTGTCGTCGCCGTCCGAGACCCTGGCGAGGTTGAGCTTTCAGAAATTTTACCGATTGTTTCCGCACCTGGCCGGAATCACGGGAACCGCCCGGGAGTCCGCGTGGGAGTTTTGGCGACTTTATGATCGGCCGATGGTGGAAGTGCCGCGGGATCAGCCGAACATCCGCCGCGATTTCGCTACCGCGTTCTTTTATCGCGAGGAGGATGAGTGGATGGCTATTGTGGCGGAGATTGCATCGATCCATTCGGAAGGACGTCCGATCCTGATCGGGACGCGCAGTGTGTCGGCCAGTGAGCGGTTGGCGGGAATCCTGTCGCAGCGCGGTTTGGTTTTCTCCTTGTTGAACGCCGTCCGCAATGACCAGGAGGCTGCGATTATCGCTCAGGCGGGAGAGAAAGGGGCGATCACCATCGCGACCAACATGGCGGGCCGCGGAACCGACATTACGATTAAG
>LFIK01004103.1_pt1 | contig 11800 bp, 7 predicted proteins | sample 643401 | NCBI WGS metagenome assembly LFIK01 (sample SAMN03777447, study PRJNA286221) | soda lake metagenome | biome: soda lake; feature: Kulunda steppe; material: water; isolation source: sample T5-Br brine of Lake Tanatar-5 | place: Russia: Kulunda steppe | collected 2010-07 | reverse complement strand
GCTGGTGCTGTCTGCCAGTTGTTCGTCGATGCGGAGGACTGATAGCCGCAAGACGGTGTTGCGCCGGTCGTCTCCACCCATCCGTGCCAGTCGCCGCTCCAGGTGGTGGGGGATCTCCCATGTCCCCGTCTCGGGGTGCTGGGTAGCACCTCGGGCGCGCAGGGTGGTGCCGACAGGGTCGGTGGGGTGGTCGGGGTCGATGACGTGGCCCAGGGTGCGTGCGGTGAGCAGCCGTTCGGCAGCGTCGTTACCTCGGGTCAGCCACTCGGGTGGCTGTCGGACGGTCAGGGTGGGAAGTGCCGACAGTGTGTCGACCAAAGGTTCCTCCTCGTTGGTTCCAAGGAGGGACTGTCGGCGCGGTGTGGTGGCCGGCAAGCGACCGGGCAGTGGGGGCCACCGGTTTGGCGGGGGGTTGGGGTGGGGGACGGTTCCTGGGGTGCGAGCCGACTGGTACCGGCTTCTGGCTGGTGTGGGGTCAGGTTTATGGCGGCTGCCGGCCGGCTGCCGGCCGTGGTTGCACGCGTCCGGGCGGTGCGGCAGGTGAGCGCGCCTGCTGCGGGTTTGTATGTGCTGCTGGGTGTGCGGATCCGGCTGCTGTCGACATAGGTCGGTGGGCGCGGAACGGTCCTGCGCCCGCCCCGTAGCCGGCGTGTTCCACCGCCTCCGCCGATCCCTTGCCCCGGAAACCTGCTGGAGGTGGCGGCCCGCCGGGGACGGGAGGGCAGCGACACTGACATTTCGGCTGCGTCTACCGACATGCCCGCTGACAGCTGCCCTGCGTCGCTGGTGTGTCTGCTGCGTCGGGTCGGGGGTTAGCGGCCGCTGCGGACGATGCGGTGGTAGACGATCGGGTGCCCGAGCTTGCTGAGGGCTTTCGTCTCGATCTGGCGGACCGCTTCGCGCGACAAGCCGAACGCTTCCCCGATCGATGCGAGCCGCTGGCGGGGCTCACCATCGAGCCCCCAGCGTCGGGTGATGACGTGATGTTCCCGCTGGTCAAGTGCCGGCAGGCCATACCGGATCACTGCCGACACCGACATCGCGGTCAGTACTTCGTTCTCCACATCCTGTGTCTCGTCAGGAAGTAGATCTCCCAGCTCGCCGTCCGAGTCGTGGTCGCCGACCGGCGCCGACCAGCTGGTCAGCGCTGGTGCGTTCCGGATGCGTCGCACCTGCTTCAACGTCAGGTCGGACACCATCGCAACATCCTCATCAGAGGGTTCGAACATCTGGTCGTCGCCTCGCAGCTCACGGACCGCGTCCTGCACCGCCTTTCGCTTCTCGAAGTCGCCCGGCTGGAGCACCTGATGCTCCAGGTCACGCACAGCACGAAGCACCTGCCGTTTGATGGGCTTGAACGCCCACACGGCGAACGAGCTGCGGTCTGGATCGTAGGTTTCGATCGCGTTCGCCAGACCGAGACGTCCTGCCGCTTCCAGGTCCTGCCGGTCCTCCGGCGACGACCGGCGGGAGAACTTCCCCACATACGAGCGGACCAGACCGAAGTTGAACTCGAAGATCTCCTCATTCTTGTCGTTCAGCGCCCGTTCCAGGCGGCGGCGCCGGGCGCGGAGCCGGACACGCTCCTCTGATGACGCATCACCGGCGGCAAGGGTGGACACCACATCGTCAAGTCCTTCACGCAACGCCTGCCGTTCGTAGAACAGCTCGCGGTTCCGGACCGCGTAATCGACGTTCTGCTGGCGGGGCTCGCGGGCACTCACAGGGTGGACCTCACTGGTCGGAAACGGGCGGGGCAGTGGACGTCGGGGCAGTGTGGTGCACGGCAGTGACACCACAGCGTGTAGAGGTGGTCACGGTACGTTGCGGCGACGCGGACGGGTACCCACCAGATGGGGGGTTCTCGCCCAGTGTCGGACGGCTACCCGCTGCTGTGCGCACAACCGACATCTCACGCCGCTCCCGCGTCGGTCAGCGGAAGCTGCGGTGCAGTCTTGGGCCCCACGACCGCTTCAAGCAACGAATCGAGGGTGACCTCCGGTGCTGCGGTCACCCCGGCGGTGCGGTCACCGGCCCCGGTCTCGTTGAACACCTGGTCCATCAACGACGCTTTGTGCGACACCCGCTGCCAGATGCCTTCTTCGATCGTGCCGCGCAACGTCAGGTTGATGACCAGGTAGCGGTCCCCGGTGCCATCGACCCGGTGGATACGGTTCGAACGTTGCTCGAGCCGGGTGGCGGTGTAGGGAAGGTCGACGTTCACCAGCGTCGAGCAGGTGCGTCCCAGGTTCAAACCTTCAGCGGCCGCATCGGTGCACAAAAACGCGGTCACGTCCTCTTCCGGGTCGGTGAACCGTTCGGTTGCCTCATCTCGTGCCGCCCGGCCGGTGTCGCCGGTGTACGTCACGAACGGCACACCGTCCTCTTCGAACCGTTCGGCGAGTAGATCCACCATCGTCTTGAACGCGGAGAAGATCACCACCCGTTCCCCCGCTGCCCGCAGCTCGGCGACGAACGCCCGCAGCTGTTCGACCTTCGGGCCGTCCGAACGGGGCACCAGGCCGGCGTCTACCAGGGTGCGGGCAGCGGGGGAGTCGCTGCGGTGCAGCAGCTCGGGGGAGGAGCACAGCATGCGCAGCATCCCAACGGCGGTCATCTCCGCTGCAGAGGAGACCTCGTCCCAGCCGTGCACATAGCCGAGCGCCTGGTTGCCGTCCCGCCGCTGTGCGCTTTGTTCTAACTCGTCGCGGGCTTGCTGGTGGACCCGCCGGAGCAGGGAGCTGTAGGCTGCTTCGGTTACGTTGAGAGGCAGGTGCTGCACCCGCAGCGGGGGCAGATGCTGCGCCACATCGGTTTTCAGCCTGCGAAGGAAGTGGGGGGCGGCCCTGCGGGCTAGGTCTGTGAGGTTGCGGGCACCTTCGAAACCGCCGAAGCGGCCGGGATACATGTAACGTTCGGCGAACTCGCCCCAGCGGCCCAGGACGCCTGGGTGGGCGAAGGAGAGGACCCAGTAGAACTCGTCGGGGGCGTTCTCGATCGGTGTTCCCGTCAGAGCCACCCGGGCCACAGCTGCCTTCCCGAGTTTGCGGACCGCTTGGGAGGTGTTCGTCGTGTGGTTGCGGATCCGGTGGGCTTCATCGACGAGTAGGATCGCCCCCTTGGCTGCCGGGGTGATCTGGGCCAGGTCCCACTCGCGACGCAGCACGTCGAAGTGGACGATGACCCAGCGCGCTTCGGTTGCCGCCTCGTAACCGCTGCGACGCTGCGACTTGTCACCGTCGATGACAACGATGTGTTCGTCGCCGGTGAACCGGACGATCTCCCTCTCCCAGTGGCTGCGCACCCCGGCGGGGCAGATCACGACGACACGTTCACCTGACTGGCGGTTGGCCAGAAGTTCGTGGGCAGTCGCGATCCCGGTCGCGGTCTTACCCAACCCGGGCTGGTCGGCGACAACTCCGCCGCTGCGGGCGGTCAGGTAGCCGACGGCAGCACGTTGGAACGGGAACAGATCGAGCAGCAGACCCTCTGGTTGGAATCCGCCGGCAGCACGCGACAGTTCCCCGCGATACACCTGTTCAGATAGCGGGTCGGTGAACGCGACCTGGAGGCCTTGGGACCGCCACCCGGCGACCGGATCCCGAGCGGGGAAGTAGTGGTCGAACGCCGCTTGTGCCTGACGGCGCGGCTCGTTGCCGCCTTCCTGGGTGCGTAGCTTGAACCTGCCATCGCGCGCGTCGAACGCCACGGTCAGCGGTGCGGGGGTGAGCAGCTGTTCGGGGTCGTCGAGAACGCCGGCATCGACCAGTTCCCCAAGGGCGACGGCAGCCTGGGGCGCATACGTCAACGCCTGCTGCTTCTTGGAGTATTCGGCGGTGGTCACCGCCGTCAGCCGGCTCCACAGCCGGTCGTCCCGCCACGCGGTATGCACCACGAACGGGCGGGCCCGACCCCCAGGGCGTACCAGCGCCTCCCGGCACATGTCGGGCACTTCGTCGGGGGCGAGGAGGGTGTCGGGATGGTTGACGACCAGCCCTTCGTAATGCCACGCCCGGAGCAGCTCCAACGTCTGGGCGCACAGGTAGGTCAGCCATGTGCGGGATGCGGTATCAAAACGGGCGTAGGGCAGCTTCCGTGCCCGGTTGATCAGCGTCTCGTCCCGTTGGAACGCAAGACGGATGAACTCACCTTCTCGGGTGAGGTAGACCGGGCGGCTACTCGGAGTTGTAGGCATCCACAAGAGGGTTGTGCAGGAACGGCCCTGCGCACTGGACCGGTGCGCACATCCGACGGTTTGTCAAGGCGGTGTCCTCGCAACTGACCGGGGTGTGGCCGCCCCGGGTCCGACACTGCGGGCATGGAGATACGCGAGGCGACCCGGTATGGCGCACCGGTGGACGATCTGCAGACCGCAGTCGCACCGCTGCGGGCGCATGCGGCTGCCAGCGGTGTCCTCCTCACACCTTTCGAACGTCTCGACCCGGTAGACGCGGCCGCTGCGGTGGTCGGGGTTGAGCTGCTGCTGTGGGTGGTGGATGGAGACACCCTCGGTGTGCTGGGGCGCCGTGGGCGGACAGTTGCCACCGCCTACGCCCAACTGTTGCACCGTGCCGCAGGCCGCCCCCTCCCCGCCGGCCGCAGCTCCACCCCACCCTCGTCTCTGGCGCTGCCGCCCCACCTGCTGGGAGAGGTGCGGCAGGTGGCGGCCCAGGCCGGCTGTCTGCTGCCCGCCGCTGACGTTGCAGAGGTGTTGGAGCGGGCTGCCGAGGATCTGGGCGGAGGGGGCGATGGTGGGCCGGTGGCGGCACTAGCTGATGCGTTGCGTACGTCACTGCCACTGTTCGAGTGAGGTGCGCAATTCACCCAGCGCTTCTCGTTTGGCACGGCGGAGCACGCTGGTGGTCATCCCCGACCGGCGGGAAGCTTCGGTGAGGGTGCACTCCTCGAGCACGAGCAGCTCAACTGCTGCCCGCTGCTGGCTCGGCAGTTCCGACACTGCCGTCCGCAGCGCATCTGCGAGCACACGGTCCTCTACCAGCGAGCTCGGGTCAGACCCGTGGTCTACCAGGTGGACGGTGGGGTTGCGGACCGGTTCCTCGCTGTCGTCATCTGGTGGGGTAAGGGGACGGGGTGCATGGAGCCGTTGCAGCTCTTCGAGCTTGGCCAGCGACAGGTCGACCGCGTGGGACACCTCTGAGGGTGTGGGGGTGCGCTGCAGTCGCTGAGTGAGCGCTTCAACGGCGTTGTTGACCTTCCGCAGCTGCGTGGATGCACGTTTGGGGATCGGAGACTCGGCCCGCATCCCGTCGCGGATCGCCCCGTTGATCCGATACATCGCATAGGTGGAGAACGCTTCTCGTTCGGGGTCGTAGCGGTGCAGCGCCCGCAGCAATCCGAGATAACCGTGGCTGAACAGGTCATCGGGATGCACGTCGTCATAGGTGCCTGCAGCGACGGTCCGGTCGACCCGCAGCCACACGAGCCGGTAGTGCTTGAGGCTTTCGAACCGCACGGCCGCGTCGGCGAGTGCGGCCCCATCAAGTCCGCTGTGCGACGCGGTCCGTGCAGTCTCTTCCACCGCGGTCCGGGAAGCGGTCCCAGGCCGTGGGCTGCCCCGCAGGTAGGAGGTGAGAAGCGCCCCATACACCGTCCCGTCCGCCAGCTGCCTCTGGAACGTGACCCAGCGGCGCGCGGTCGTGACCGCCTGGACGGTGGGGGAGGAGGGGTAGGTGGTGAGGAGTGCGGCGACCGGGTCCCCGCTGTCAGCAGGGGTCGCTCCGGTGCCGGCCTGCAGCGCCTGGAGCTGTGCGTCGGTGTCGCGGACGGGGACCGGTTCGGCGACGCCGAGCGCGGCTCCCACGTCTTCCTCTGCCGCAGCAAGGTGGGCTTCGGCGATCAGTTCCAGCGCACCGACGAGGCTGTCGAGCACGACCAGTTCACACGGGCCGGGGCTCCGGGCGGCAGCGAGTCCGGCGGCGACGGCTTGGGAGAGGTGGGTGACGTTCGCCTGACGGAAGGGGGTGAGCCGCACCGCTGCACGGCAAGCAGCCGCGCTCCGAGCGATGTCGCGCGCGATCTGCGGTCGGTATCCGGTCTCGACGGTGTAGTCCCGCCAGCTGACCGTGGGACGGTTCGTTCGCTGCATGCACGACACCGTGCGGGCAGCGGACCCGGGGGCAACGGGGGGTGGGCCGGAGCCTGCGGGAAAACCCCCCAGATGGTGGATACCGGTTCCGGTTGGGCGTCGAGGCGTGTTGGAGGCGGCACGCCGTGCCGCTGCCGGGCCTCAGGTCCGGCATCCACGACCGAAGGATCGGTTGTGTCGACAAAGAGGGAAAACACGACGGCGGTGCGAGGCTCAGTTGCTCGCGGGCAGGCGTTTCGGAACGAGAAGCTGCGGCCTGGTGCCCGGGTCCCGGTGAGCTGGCTGTCGGACGGCAGCACACTGGGACTATCACTTCCGGTGCCACCCGAAGCGGTAGCATGCAGTTTCGATGAGCAGCGGCGCACATGGGTGCGGGCCGGGATCCGGCTTGCAGGAACAGCGCTGGACGGCTCGCACCAGTTCTCGCTGTCCATGCGTGGGAGGTCCGGGGGGAAGACCACCTCCCAGGTGCTGCTACTCGCACCTGCGTTCTTGCCTGCGGCACTGCTTGGCGGGTTGGTCGCGATCCGAAAGTCGGCAGCTCGTTCGCTGCGGGGAACCGGCCATTCGGCTGCGAAGCTGCTGGTCCGACCTGAGGGGGAGACCGCCACGCTGCTGGTAGACGTCCCTGCGACTACCGCTTACCGCACCGGCGGTGTGACCGTGCCACTCCCGGCCGCTGGGCGGGCTGGGAACCTGTTGCCCACCTGGATGAACGGGGCCTATGCGGCGGTTGGCGGCTATCTGCTGCACCATGACCTGTTGGACGGTGGGTTGCGCCCGCCGGTGGCGGCGGCGATGACTGCTACCGCGGGATCTCGCCCGCGGAACTGAGAAACGTCTTCGATGGGGACGGCACTGTGCCGTCCCCATCGCTGTGTCTCACCGTTTCTGCCTTGGGCGGCATCCCTGCCTGGGGTGTCAGGGTGGGGTACCGACCGTGCGTTCGTCGAGGACGCGGCGTGGATAGGTAACCGCTGTCCCGTCGGGGCGTTGGACCCGGACGAGACGGTCGGTTGCTCCCAGTAGCGTGCCGAGGACGACGCCGGTGCTGGTGCGGACCGACTCCTCCCTGGCCGGTGCCATCTCGCTGTCTCCCGGACCGGTGTGCGGGCTGGACCACTCGACCCGGAGGCCGCCCTGGTCGCCGGGGTCGCCGAGCACTTCAACCACCGTCCCGTCCAACTTGGTGTGGCCGGCTGCCGCAGCGCGGGACGCGAGGTTGCGTGGGAGGTAGCCGACCGTTGCACCATCGTGACGGGCGATGCGGAAGGCGTTGGGGTCGTGGGCGTTGTCCGGTTCATGGACACATCGTACCGGTTCACCATCGGTGACTGTCGCTGCGGCGCGGCGGTAGTTGGAGATGCCCCGCACGGGTGCGACGAACGGGAACGGGAGGGTGGTCATCAGCTGCTCCTTGTCACCAGAAGGGTGGGGCAGCGACGGGGCGCGACACAGCAACGCAGCGCCGGCGGGTGCCGGCGCTGCGTCGGTGTCAGTTCATGGTGTCGGTTGCGGGGGCCACAGGGCTCGTTCGACCAGCAGTGAGAGGCAGTCGGTCAGGTCGAGACCGTCCGGTTCGGCAGGTTGTCGCTGCCCGTCGATGGTGGTCGAGCAGCGGCACTCCTTCTGGAGGAGTTCATCGAGGTGGAACAGCCGTTCCTGGGCCGGGTATCGCCACGTGGCTGCGAGGCAGGAGGACCGGTGGGTGCCGGTAACCGGGACGTCGAGCAGTTCGAACAGTTCGGCTCGCTCTTCGGCGTTTTTGATTCCTTCACCGTCTCCGTCGAAGCAGATGGCCAGCTGCAGTTGCCGGAGCGCTTCCAGCGCTTCGTCGCTGATGGCGGCGCCGGTGCCTGCAACCGCACAGACGGGAAGTCCGAGGGTGCGTCCGGCAGCGTAGTCCTTCCCGCCTTCCACGAGGGCGACGGTGGCGCCGGGGTGTTCTGCGGCGTACCACTCGAGGAGCGCCTCCCCGAACCCGGGCTGTTCGGCGATGCCGACGGCGTTCATCGTTTTCGGGGGGACTTTCTCGTGGAGCTCACCGTATTTCGGGGGGCGTCCCAGTTGCGCGGTCAGTCGGTCTTTGGCAGCGCCGATCTCTTCTTCGAGTTGGGCGCTGGCACGCACCTGGAAGGTGCGGGGGCGGCCTTGCCGGTATTGCATCTCGACGATGGCATGCCGTTCCGACACGGTTCGCCAGTATCGGCGCCGTGGGGATTTGCTCTCTCCGCGGTCTTTGATCCAGCCTGCCCGCACGAGCAGTTCGACGCCGAACTCGGCTTCCATCGCCTGCCACCAGGTGTTCGGGTCGGTGACCTGGAAGAAGCCGATGTTGGCGATGACGTCCGGGTCGTGACCCCAGCGGGCATAGTGCTCCCCGGCAGCGTCGATGGACGCGCCCGGAGCGGTCCGGGCGTACTCGTAGGTGGCGATCACCTCTTCGGGGACCTCGGCAAGTGAGGAGCCTGCGAGGGTGAGGTCGACCGGTTCAGGTGGTTCGAACCCATCGGTGTGTTCGCCAAGCAGGCGGGAGACCGCGTCGGTGAACGACAGGTCGCCGAACACCTGCAGCAGCCCGATCGCGTCGAGCATCACCGTCCGTGTCTCATCGTGGGGGCGGTCGGTCCGGCCCGTACATGTGCGGACCGGCCGTTTCCTATCACCGTCCTTCACCGGACGGTAACGGGTTCGGCAGGTTGGGCAGATCCGGTGGCTGTCGTGGGCCCTGCACTTCACGCACGTCCAGCCGGGGGTGGCGTCCTCTCCGCCGAAGACCTTGACGTGCGGGGTGTTCTGGCGGCATCGGCTGTCTGGGCAGAACACGCCGGCGGGGACCTCACGATCTCCTTGGCGCTTCATCGCCACGAGGCCGAGCAGCTGGAACGCCCACGCGTAGCGGACACGTGCCGCGTCGGCACGTTCACGGTTTGCCCCTTGTGGGGGTGGGGTGTCAGGCACTCCGACTCCTTCATCGTTTGCCCTCACGGTGGGCGCGGCCGGCAGCTGCCAACAGGTGACGGTGCATGAACGGTCGTCACGTGCCGCCTGTGGCGCCACCAGAAGGTGCTGCACGGTCCCGGACCTGCGGTTGCACACCCACGGCCTGCCCTCACGGTGCACCGAGGAACCATCGCCAACAGAAGGAGTATCCGTGGCGACGCGCACACTCGCTGTCCCGGTAGGGGACCGCGAGGTTGAGGTAGACCTCCATACAGACACTGCCTCTGCCGTGGCCGCGCTCGCGCGGTTCGTGGAGGCTGCTGGACGCTACGACGACTTCAAGGTTGGTCTCGACACCGAGACCGATTCGTCGAAGCTGGAGTACACGGTCAAGAACCCGGGGCCGCTGCGCACCATCCAGGTCGCAGGGTCCGCAACAGTCGAGGATGGCAGCCGGTTCACCCGGGCGCTGGTCCTCGACATGCGAGATGTCGACGTCACCGAGATCGCACCCCTGTTGGTGCAGCTCCCGGCCTACGTCTGGAACATCGACTTCGACTACTACGTACTGGCGCGTGAAGGTGTGTGGCTACAGGACGTTCGCGACCTGCTGTACACCGACCTGCTGCTGCGCAACGGCAAGACCGGCGCGTACTACCGCGGACTTGCGGTGGCCGCCCGGCAGTACCTCGGCGTCGAGATCGGCGGGAAGGGCACCACCCAGGTGTCCTACGACAGCCACTCCGACCTGAGCGACGAGCAGATCAGCTACGCCGGTCTTGACGCGGTTGTCACCGTCGATCTCGCGACACCGTTGGAGGAGGCGATCGCCGCCTCCGGCCAGGAAACCGCGAACGAGTTGGAGTGGCGCGCATCACGTGGCCGGATGGTCATGCAGCTGCGTGGCATCGGGTTCGAGTTGGACCGCTACACCGAAGCGCTCTTCGACGTCGAAGAGCGCAGAGACGCGGCCTTGGCTCGCATGGCGCAGCTGTGCGGCCGGGGGAGAGGGACGTTGGATCTGGGCAACACCGGGTCCAGCCGGCTCCGCCCGCCGTTCAACCCTGACAGTCCCGCCCAGGTGCTCGAGGCACTCAACACCTACGCCGAGGAGGACCTCCGCGAGTTCTTCGCCTGGTACGACCCGGTGTTCCTGCCCTCCTGGGCACGGTCCGGTGGCGGGGAACGCAAGCTCGGAGATCACGAGTCCGCTGACAGCCAGACGTTGACCCTGATCGTGAACCAGACGGGCAACGAGCTGGTCAGCCAGCTGCTGGAGTACCGCAAGTGGGCCCAGGTGCTGAAGAACTTCTCGGACGAGACGTTCGCGGAGTTCGCCAAGGTCGATCCGACCACCGGCAGGCACCGCATCCACGGCACCTTCACCCAGCTGGGTACCGAGACCGGACGTTGGTCTTCCAAAGACCCCAATATGCAGAACCAGCCGAAGTTCACCAAGCCGTTCTTCACGCCCGACCCGGGCAAGCTGATCGTCCAGGCGGACTACTCGTCCGCCGAGATCGCTCTGGTGGCGTATCTGGCTGGCGACGAGTCGGTCGCTGAACCGTTCCATCTCAAACGGCTCGCTGCGCGTGCCGTCCCGTTCAACACCGGCGGGCTGACCGCCGACAGTGGTGCGGACAGGTGGAAGCTGGTTGCCTCACAGATGAGGGCCGGCGGCGCTGATCTGGGCAGATACGCAGACCTGGACGTTGACGCGCTCGCCGAACGGCTCCAGGCGGCCCATGGGGTTGCGGCGGACCCGCACGGGTCCACCGCACTGAAGATGTTCGGTTCTGCAGAGGGCGATAACCGCAAGGCCGCCAAGGGTGTGAACTTCGGCATCAACTACGGCCAGGGACCTCGCGCGTTGGCGTTGGGGTTGACCGAGCGGGGCACAATCACCACCCCGGATGTAGCCAAAGAACATCTGGAGAAGCACGCCAAGGCCCACCCGGGCCTTGCCGCCTACCTGCAGGGGCGTGACGAGCAGATCGCGCAGATCGCGAATAACCCGGTGGCGTGCGATTGGAAAGCGACCTTCGAGCTGTGGAACGTGCACCGCGACCTGACAGAGGTGGGTCGGGAACTCACCGATCTGCCCTACAAGCCCGGTCCGGACGATTTTGCAGACAAGATCGTGGAGCTGCTGGACGCTGGACGCGACCTGCGGGCGTTCCACCTGCCAGAGGACGGCGGGGATGGGGACCGTGACACGCTCAGAGCGCAGTTCGAAGAGCTGGTCGCCTGGGCACAGCGGTTCGATGGCGCCATCGTACTCCAAGCGTTGACCGGTGAGGAGCAGGACGCGGGCGTCTCCCGCCCGACCACGCCGGTGGGGTTCGCCTCGGCGACGGTGTCTGGCCGGCTGCGCTACTACCAGCTGCCGACCACCTCGATACTCACTTCCCTGGCAACGACGTTGGGGACCGGCAAGTCCGGGACGATGCGGGCACAGCTGCGTGAGCAGTTCGCCCAGGAACACGGCCTCACCCTGTCCCGTCCGGGCCGGGGAAGCCGTCTCCAGCCCTTGTCTCGGGATGCGTTGAAACGGCGGCTGGCTGACAAGGACGTGCTCTACCAGTTCGTGAAGTTCGTCCTCTCCTCCGCGCCGGCCGAGGTGCAGCACAAGCTGCTGGCAGATGCGTATCGTGATGTGGTCATGGGGCATCGGAACCGGTTCCGGAACCACGGCGTCCAGGGCGGGGTCGGCGACATCGTCGAAGCGGCGATCGCTGACATCGCAGACAT
>LFIK01004102.1_pt1 | contig 11803 bp, 20 predicted proteins | sample 643401 | NCBI WGS metagenome assembly LFIK01 (sample SAMN03777447, study PRJNA286221) | soda lake metagenome | biome: soda lake; feature: Kulunda steppe; material: water; isolation source: sample T5-Br brine of Lake Tanatar-5 | place: Russia: Kulunda steppe | collected 2010-07 | reverse complement strand
GTTGGCCCACAGGACACATGTGTGCACAGGTGAAGGGGAGTGGCTGCCAGCACCTCAGAGGACATGTGTTTACATAGGGAGTGGGGAGTGGCTGCCAGCACCTCAGAGTGCGCATGCAGCCAACTCCTGAGCGTCCAGGAAGCCCCCTCTTAAAGGCACCCGCGTGGAAAGCCCTCTTGAGTGGTGCACTCACGTAGAAAACGAAGTCGTTCTTCTTGGTTTCCTTGTCCCGGATGATAGTGTGCATCCCACGCATTTGGAAGTTGGACGGAATGACCTGCTCACACACGCGCGCAGAAAGTGGGCACACGTGCACAAGATTGGTGCTGCCCACACCCTGCACGTGCTGGTGCTGGTACCGAGGGGTTGATGCCGAGGGGCTGACATTGAGGAAGAATGGCCAGCTCACCCATGAGCAATTGCGCGCAAAGCATAGGTGCGCGTCCCAAGGATGCAGAATGGCATGAAATTGCAAGCGCGACCGCCCCTTTCAACAGCCACCAGCTCCCAATGGACGCACTGGTTCACACGGACATGCTCACGATCACACGGACATGCACACAGACATGCACGCATTCCAAGCATATGCCAGGCGCGCGCCAACAGCACCACAGATGGGCGTGCGTGTGGCAGGCACAGGATGAGAGCACCATCAGGCAAGGCTCCTGCTAAAGGAAGCAAGCAGCCTGGATGGGAAGAGGCTGCAAGGCATGTGCAGGCTGCGCTTTGAGTTTTCGCTATGCATGCGCGAGATGGACAGGCGTGCTCGTCGCACCTCGAGGTTGTTGTAGATGCGCAGCAGGTCGTGCTGCTGGAGCTTCAGGCGGATGTGCTCTGCAAGGGTGCGGCGGGAAGGTGGAGCCGTCTCGGCGCTGGTTGTGCCTCGCAATAGGATCTTAAGCGGCAGGCATGTCTGCCGCAGGGCGTCACAAGAGACATGCATGTCAGCCATGGGGCATCACAAAAGGCACACGTGCGTGTGCCACGGCGCGTCCCGGGAGACACTGCCTGCATGCCACGGGGCGCCACAAGAGCCTGCACCTGTAATCAGGTCAATGCCCACCAGTGCACCTGTAATCAGGTCAATGCCCGCCAGTGCACCTGTAATCAGGTCAATAGCCACCAATGGTCAATGGCCACCAATGGTCAATGGCCACCAATGGTCAATGGCCACCAATGGTCAATGGCCACCAATGCACCTGTAATCAGGTCAATGGCCACCAAGTTGTCGCCTCGTTGCCAGGGGATGATGATGTCTGCGTACCTGCGCAGCGCGTGTGGGGGGTGCGGCAGGCGTTGGGCGGAGCCACCAAACAGGACACAGGCATGTTATGTGCTCAAAGCAGGGCACAGGTATCTTGTGTGCTCAAAGCATAAGGTACCTGTGTCCTGCTTGAGCACACAAGTGGTTTTCACACAGGGGTGTGCTTGCCTCTCCCGGCAGGGGCTTTTGCTTAGCTTGAGAGCTATTGCTTACATTTGGGGCACCCAGGCCACCCAGGCAGGCGCTGGAGGCACATGTGCCCATGCAGAGCGTGCAGGTGCTGCGCGCGCGCACCTCCTGGACGGCCCAATGAACTGGTCAAAGGCGGGCTTCACGAAGCGCGTGTACTGCTCGATCACGCTGGCCACGTCGCGGCCCCTGTGGGCGACGTCGCGCTGGATGCGCCGGGCCAAGCGCACATCATCGTCCGTGTCCACCTGCGCCGCGCATGTGCGGGGTCAAGGTCAGATCAGGCTCAAGGGTCCGGGGTTGATGCTTGGGGTCTGTGGTGCAGGGTGTGGTTGGTTGGCTGAACTCGCCAAATGAGGGTCATGCCAACGGTTCTAGGGTTGGGCGAGGTCATAACATCCCCTGCGTCCCGCTGCATGCATGCGGGCACAGGCACGCTGCATGCATGCGGGCACAGGCACCAGAGGGGGCCCGGGCCTTGCGGGGCTTGTGTGTGTGTGTGCGTGGCCACACGCATGCTTGCACAGGGCTTGTGTGTGTGCGTGGCCACACGCATGCTTGCACAGGGCTTGCATGCGTGGCTGCAAGCGCCGCGGGAGCATACCGAGGCATAGGTTGCGCAGGCAGACGCGCGCGCGTGTGTGTGTGTGAGAGTGTGTGTGTGTGTGTGTGTGTGCGTCTCCCTGAACACATGCACACATGCGCACGTCTTTCGAGTGACACGCGCAGGCGCCCATGCGGTGCGGAGGCAACAAGTGTGTAGCATCAAGGACCAAGGCGGGAGAAGCTTATACGAGTTCAACGGGCACATCTAACTGGCGCACCCAGATGGGACGCCCAGGAACGCAGGGGTAAAAGCAGGCCTTGATCCATGTTATTGCATTAACGCCGTTGACCTGGGCTGGCCTGGCCGGCCCCCTTTCTGGCAGAAGGTGGACACGTGGCAGGCCCTCTGCACGCGCCGCCCCTGGGCACTCAAACACAGACCTCAAAATGTCTAGACACACTCACACAGACGTCAGAATGTCTGGGCACTCACATAGATCTTCATGTTCAGCAGCCCTCGCAGCTCCTCCAGCGCCAGGACCAAGATGCCTGCACATGCACGCACGAGGACACGCGCACATGTGCACGCGGCGGGTACATGCGCGAGCTCACATGCATGCGAGGATGCACGGTCTGTGGCCAGCGGCACATCCACTGGACCAGGGCATGTTGCTTCCTAGTCTCGTGGAGGCAGACTGGTCACGGCCCAGAGCAGTTTGACTGGCTTAGATTTCTTTTGCTGCTTGGCCTGAAGGTGTTCGGCAGGGGTGGATGGTGTGCCGCAAATCTGCACGTAGTGGGGTGGATGGGTCCCCAGCGGCGGCGGCCGGGGCCACAGAATTGCTGAGGAAGACCCTCTGCACGTTTGGTTGGGGAGTCTCTACGCTGTGGGACAGGCGCACAGAGACACCCTCGCAGCTCTGGGTCCATTGCCCTCAGGGCATCATCTCCCAGCAGCGCTACACTACAGAATCTCCAGCAGAGCTACACTGCAGGATCTCCAGGAGAGCTGCACTGCAGGATCTCCACCAGAGCCACGCTGCAGGATTGCCACCGACTTGCCCTATAGGGCTGGACCCTGGAGTCCCCAGGGGGCCTTCTTTCAATAGGCGGTGCCAGGCAGACCCGATGAGAGTCACCTGCCGGGTCCATCGCCAAAAGCTTTGCGCCTCGAGCTCGCTGGCGGTGGTAACCTTCTGCAGAGAGGTTGGTTCCCTGAAGCATGGCCTGCCTCATGAAAACCCCGCAAGCCCGCACACCCGGCTCAATTTTTGATTGCCTCAGGCAACGCGGTTCACCTAGTCTTCGATTTGTCTTTTCACCAAATCTCCCACTGAGCTTCACGTATGTGCAGCGCGCCACACCCACTGCCCTGCTACCGGCCCCCCCCTCCTTGGCTGCAATACACTCGCTGTCCTACTGCCAACCCTCTGCTGGGCAGCACACGTGCAGCGCACCTCTTGCAGCAGCAGCCGGCTGCTGCACCAGCCCCCAAACCCAAGAGTCCACGGGCTCCACTACGACTCAGGCATGCGCGCCCTGCACTTGAGCACCCTGCAGCATCAGCCTGCATCGATGCAGGCCTCCCCCCCGAGTGCTCCCTCTGATTGTCACGCTGCACACACACACCCTGACCACACACCACTTCAGGCCGTCCCTTCAATCCAGAATGGGCATGCCTGCATCCAACAGCCTCACAAACCAAGCTGTCCATTCAATCAATGTCCCGACCACTCCCGCAGTGCCTGACCCACCTTCCAAGATGATAACGTCGGCGGGCTCCACGTGCCGCGTCTCATGAGAGCGCTTGTGGGTGGCAAAGTTGTAGACTGGCACCTTCACGCTCTTGCCCTCCTGTGCAAGCATACAAGGCATATGAGGCAAGCAAACATGAGAAAAAAAAGCAATCACGCCAGACACAGAGCACACTTCATTCCTCCTGTTCCATGCTGGAAGCTGTTCCATGCTGGAAAGCCCCCTCCGGCTGGTGCTGTCTTGACAGCAGAGCACACGCGCTGCCACACAGTGCAGCACGCAATGTGGCTTGGCCACCAAGGCCGCGTGCTTTTCTCTCTGTCACACAGTGCACCCAAGGCTGCGCGCGTTGCGAGGTGCGCTTGCACATGGACACTGGGCTCAAAATCATCTTCCTGAAAAAGCCCGCGCTTTTTGGTTGCCCGAGGGCGTCCTCAGGATGCAGCAGCACAACACCACATAAGTGGATGCGCTTAAGGCTAAGGTTTACACCAAATAGGATTGCTATAGCATGCGTTGCAAGTGTGTGCACACATCTTTTGTTGAATAGCTATGAAGGGCAAGTGGCGTAGGAACTGCTGTGGCCCAGGAGTGCACACCAAGACAGGCCGCGGCACCAGAAGCACACGCAGCAGTGTGCACGCAGGGCATCACATCAAGTGAAGGGTGTGCCCTAGTGTGTACATGCCAGCAGTCCAAATATTCATTGTGGCGAGGGATACTGGCGCCCACCGAGCAAGCAGCTCTGTTTGGCATTCAGAGGTGGGATGGGAGACAGCAACAGGGGGTGACCGACGCTTGTGTCGTGCCCCCCTTCCTATTTTTTGAGCTCAACACAGTTAGTGCAATGCCCGGACTGTTACATTTGCTTGCAAATAGTATTCAGTGATCCAGCGAGCCTAACATAGATGCTTGCCAAGCTGCATAACACACACACTAATTTACATTGATGGGCAGCCTTGCTGTGCTCGTATCACCCAGAGTGCACGCACCTTCAGCTGCGCTACTGTTGCCATCAGCTGTGCGCGGTCAATGGCGTCTGCACACATGCGAGCAGTTGGCGGCAAGCATGGCATCAAAGCATTGGGTGCATTCTTGCACACATATACATATGCAGGTGCGTGCACCAGGGATGGTGTGACTCGCGCATTCAAATAGAATCAAAAATCATTTTCTTTGCTCAGAAACATTGATTCGATAATTTCAAAGACCCTCCCCAAAATGGGCCCTGTGATGCACCCATTTTGCCCTGTTTAGCACCTTTGAGGTATCCCAAGCCAATCCCCTAGACTTGAACATTGTGATAAATGTAAGAACGTGGAATCAGGGGGGTGGGGAGGGTCTGTCGGAGCCTCCCTCTTCTCCCCCCCCCTCTAGTAAGCCCACTGGCAAATGCAAGTTCAAACAATTCAAAATTGCTTTGAAATTTGCTGGATCATTTGCGCACTGTCAATTCAAAAACAGGCAAATCCTCCATCTCTAGCGCACACGCACACACTACTGGGGCAGCCTCGGGCATAGATAATGCTATTGCATAGATAATGCTATTGCATACCTGGCAGGTTTCAAAGGTCCTAGAGTTGGCATGCCCCTACACACTACGTAAGCTTGTTGCCCTTTGTTATGATGCGCTTCTTTTAGGAATCCCACAGATCCTCTCAAATCAATCCATCAGGATACACATTCTATGCTGTGAATATCCCTCCAATAAGCAAGCTGGTGCTGTGTGGTAAAACCCACAGCGAAGGAAGCAAGACTGCGCATTCAGCAACCTTGCGCATGCCTGCCTCCCCTATGGCTATTCTGCCAACAGCCCTGCTGCGCCAGCCGCCTGCCAGGGTGGTCAAACCAGTGCAGTCAACATGCCTCAGCTCGACCACCCCTGCCCCTGCCTGCGCAACTGCTGCGCAAGCGCCCTGCAACAGCCCACCTGGGTGGTCAAAATTGTAGTCCTTCACGTTTGCCATCTCCTCCTGTGTCAGGCTCCGGTAGAAGGAGTCCTGCAAGCACAGGTACGAGTTAGGCGCGGATAAGCCCACACTGCAGCGCAGCACCAAGTCAGGGCACAGGTTCGCACATGCCACTACGAGGGGCGCTCAGATCAGGCGCAGGCAGTTAAGGCAGGTTAGGCAGTTGAGGCACAGGGGCAGGCCATCCTGCAGGGCCGAGGTCACAGGCGCAGGCCGGGGCATAGGGCCAGGTTGACGCGTAGGCTGGCACAAAAGCGGCGGCTGCCACCATTGGGCACAGGGGCTAGAGCCACAGGCGGCGCAGGCCTATAGGTGGCAAGGCTGCGCTCAGCTGCGAGCCCCAAAGTTTTGGGGCAGCCTCCTGGGCAGGCTCTTACAGAGCCCATTGCAGGCACGGCATGGCACTCAATTCACTTCAGCTTCAGACAGGAGTCATCATCAGGTCAAGCAACCGCGCCAGGCGAACGCCTGCACTTTCCTGTGCTCCTGTATGCTCAACCCACTCCTGTGCTCCTGCACTCCTGTGCTTAACCCCACTCCCATGCTCCTGCACTCCTGTCCCCAACCCCACTCTTGTGCTCGTGTGCTGCTGTATGCTCAGCCCACTCCTGTGCTCCTGCACTCCTGTGCTGAACCCCACACCTGTACTCTTGTGATTTAGTTGACGCTCAACCCACCTGAGCCAGCATCACCACACACTGGTCGTGCAGCCGCTGCATGATGCAGTCGCACACCTGCGCACAAAATGCAGGCACATGCAGTGCGGTTGCTGCACGGTGCTTGTGCACGCCTGAACATGGAGCAACAGCCACAACACACTCCAGCTCACCAACTCCAGAAGCCCCGCCAGGCACATGCATGCACAGAACAGGCTTGAGCGCTGCTTTTGCTTCGAGGGCTCAGTTGCCATGGCATGCATGCACACACATACACAAATATATGCGCGTACACACGCTAAACGCGCACACTCACACAACATAAACACCACCCACAGTGGTCTTTCCGCTGGCGGTGCCCCCAGCCACGCCAATGATGAAGGGGTGGCGGTTCTGGCGGAAGTTGGGGCTGGGCGGGAAGGTGCGGCTGCTGGCGCTGCCGTGCTGGCTGTTGGACTCATACTCCCGAGCAAAGTTGCAGTTGGCAGTGGCCGCCGAGTTCTGGGTGACCTGCAGTGTGTGTGTGTATATGTGTATGTGTACGTGTGTATACGTGGGTGTGCGCGTTTGTCGCGTGTACGTGTGTGCGTGTATTGCGTGCGCTTGCGCGCATGTGTGTTGCGTGTGCACGTGTGTGTTGCGTGCATGTTGTGTGCTACCCCCTAAGTAGCTTAGCCGTGATGCTTTAAGGGACACGAGTGGGGAGCACACACGAGCGCACCAGCGTGCTGCTTGCATTCTATGCAGATCAACTGGTGTGGCTGCACGCACTACGAGTGCAAAGCCAAACACAGCCCAGGCCGCTGTTTTCATGACCTAGGGGTGCCACACAGGCATACACTTGAGCACAGCACAGGCAGGCATCCCTCTGTGTGCCTTGAGCATGCCTTGCCATTCGAAGCAGGCTCCAGGAGTTCCCTCCCTGCCCCACCATGCCCCCCACGCTCCCTGACACTGCCTGTGCCGCGCCACACACAGCCTGGGGCGTGGCGTGCTGCATGGAAAATCCCATGGGAAAATCCATGCCTCATGCGCAGCTGGCCGTGCCGCCACAGGGAATTGATTGGCAGTCCTGCCGAGCCGTGCGTGCATGTCCCCACCTGCAGTGAGCCTCCCTGCCCCACCCCCGCTTTGACACCGGCGGCCCCGAGTCAGGGAGGGTGTGCGCACAGCAGGCAGAGGTAGGGTCCCTGCCCAGCCCCAGCACCTACCGCACTGAGGCTGCTAGCAAGGGCGTCCATGTTGAACGAGGGGCTGCGATCTGCGGGCACAGAGGGCTCACGGGACGCGGGTCCGGAGCTGGGCGGCTTGGGAGGTGGGCCAGGCAGGCGCGGCTCGCTGGGCACTGCCAGGTTGGGGTGCAGCTCCCCGGACATGGCCCTGCAAGCAGAGCACGCATGCCCATGCTTGTGTCGCAGGCAGCATGGAACCGCAATGTGCATGCCAAGACACACTTCAGGTCTCCCTGCCTTTGCAGTTGTGTGTTCAAATCCCTTACTGTCCAAGTTTAAACAGCCGAAATCTTGCATGCAGAAGGTGCATGGTTCAGGAGAGAGAACCCTTCCTGGACTGAGTCCTCTCTCTCCCCAAGAGCAACCCATGCCTAAGAAACATGCAGATCAGCACCGGGTAGGTGCAAGCTTTACTAGAGGCAGCTCCAGGAATTGCCCTCCTTCCCACCCATGTGTGAGACTGAGAGTTTTCATGGGGAAGCTCACCTCGTCACCTGTGCACGCTCCTCCTTGACTTCAGATCAGTCAATGCAGTTTCCGACTAAAGCATTGCATTTCATTGCTTTACGCTTGCATTTGATTCAAGATCTGGTCGAGCGTCAAGTACTTCTATTATAATATTCTTCAAAGTATTTTTCCCAATCATGAATGATTTCGCACCTATTTACGCTGCAGCGTGGTCGAGATTGCAAGTTTGTGCTCGCATCGACGCTTTGCATATATTTAAATGTGTGTTATACATGTGACTTGATTCTGTAGGCAGCAAGCTTTCATGGCGTCATCTATTTTCAAGCACTTGCACGGCAACGATGTGCCGGGCGTGCGCAAGATCTTGTCGATGTACGAGACTGCCGTCACCATCAAAAATAACCAGGTGCGGACAGCCCTTGCACGCGATGCCTCAGTGAAAAAGTGGGTCAGAAAGTTGTGGGCCAATTTCTGTAAGTGAGCACAATATGCTGCTGTGCTAGGAGAAGATCAAGGTGGTCGCGCAGCCTGTAGCAAGTGGGAGGCTGAGATTTTTGAACACAGGAGGAACTTGCACACTGGAGGTTTGCGTATGGCAGGCAGGAGCAGCACCTGCCCTGATGTTGGCTGTAATCCAGCTTGATGGACATGTTCTGATGGTTGATGATGCAAGCTGAGGGCTCACCCAGAGTGTGCACCCACAACATTGACCTGCCTCCTAAAAGGAGTTCACAAACCCAGTCCTGCACCTACACCCTTGAGCAAAATCACTTTTGTATCTGGCTGATATAATTACTTTCCATGGGCTGGACAGATCTCATGGATCACAAATCCATTGAGTGCCTGTGTGCCCGACCCACTCCTTAGACGCGATGTTCACGGTCTCACAAATTTTGGTCGCCTGCATCTCCAACTAAGAGCATAATGGCGTGCACATGCATCATCGGCGGCTTGAAAAACTTAATTGTGCTAATTCAAATTAGAGAAATCTAACTGTGCATGGGTGTGGAAGCGCGTTCGCACATGCGTGCACACAAGCGCGCATACACACACACACACACACACACACACACACACACACACATACACACACACACGCACAAACGCACACACACACTTGTACGCGCACATACACACACACACTCATGCGCGCACACGCGCATACACACATACACGCACACAAATACACTCATCAGACACAACACTAACATACAGACACCTAGCACATGCACCCACACATGCACAACGCGCATTAGGACACAAGAATCTCGTCCTTCTCAGGCGTGCCCTGACTCATGTGCATGTGCACCTGCCTGCACGAGCACTCTGGGCGCAGGAGCACACCGCGCTGCACGTTGCGGCCCTGAAAGGCAACCCGGATATGGTGCGGGAGCTGCTGAGAGCACGGGCGCCGCACGACGCGCTGGATGCGCAGGGCAACACGCCCATGCACCTTGCAGCAGAGGCGGTGGGTGCAGCCTCTGCGTGTGCGCGGTGTGTCCGCAATCACTGCCTGACCACCCCCTGGCCGCTGTGTCCCTCTGTGCCCCACTTATGCACCACCTGAGTGGCCCCCCTGAACCTCCATGGCTCTTGAAGGGGGTTGCCCATTCGCTTTCCTGCTGTGCTGCTCTGCGCCTGCCAGCCCCGTGTGCATCGTCAAAAGCACGCCGCTTGAGTAGCGCCAGCCCCAGGTCCTGTATGCCTGCTTGCATGCAAGCTGCACGTGCATGCGCGCACGTGCTTGAGCAGATGCATGAGCACATGCAGGAAGCTAGCACCTGCACACGCACATACACATGAACACCCACACAAACACAAACACCCACACTCACACTGACACATATACATAGGTGCACACACACGCACACGCACACATACACACGCACGCAGACACACACGTACACACACTGCGCGTAATGCAGGGCTCTGTGGAGGTTGTGACAGAGCTCCTCTCGGGCTTGGGGCGCCGCACCGTGCTCCGCATGAAGAACAAGGAGGGGCGCACGCCCCTCCACATGGCTGCCAAGGCCCATCAAACGGGCGTGGTTACCGCTTTGATGCAAGCAGGGGCGTGCGCGGCCATCAAGGATAAAGTGAGCACCTGCGTGTGCCGTGCGCATTCTGTGTGTTCATTCGTTCTTGTGCATGTGGTGGGTGGGAGGGGGGGGGGGATGCAAGCATGGCCATCAAGGACGACATGAGCAGCTGCCCACAAAGCGCGCTGTGAGCTTTTCGTACGGTTTGCCCTGTCCTTGCAAGTCCTGTCCTTGTGAGCGCACAAGTGCTTCCTGTCCGTGTATGCATGCGTGCGTGCGCGTGCATTTGTGCATGTTGCAACTTTTCCGGGCACGCACTCGCAGTCCGGCCACTTATAGGCTCAGGTGGCTGGACGTGTGGGCGCACTAGACTTGGCAGCCTTAAGTCAGCCAATTAGTTAGCCAATGTTACCAGCCGTTGACTGACGCCCTCCCCTTTGCCCTGTATGAGGGCACAAAAGATCGCCAAGGCTGTGCAGCATGGCCGTATTAAGGACGGGCAAAGCTTGCTGTGCTGTGCGCACCCCTGCGGCAAGGGGGCAGCTTTGATCTGCTCCCATCATCAGCAGAAGCAGCAGCTGCAGCGGCAACGGCGGCGGCAGCAGCAGCAGCAGCAGCAGCAGCAGGACGCAAGTGCTTCTTCGAGCTTCATGCTACCCCCACAGGCAGCAACTTTACACCCTCGCTGCCTTACGGCTCTGCCGACTGCATACTCATCTGTGTCTGCCGGTCAGCCATAGGACGTTTGGAGTGTGCAGCCTCATGCCTTCACACACACACACACACATACACACACACAACTCACAAAAAACACTCACTAAAAGCAGATTCCAAAGCCTTTGCCAGGCTGCTCGCCCAACTCAATGCACCCTTACAAGCAACCCCTGGCCCCCCGCCCCCAGCACCTGTGCCTGCCCACAGTCAGGTGCTGTGTTGGTGCACACACACGCATGCACACACGCACGCACACACGCACAAGCACGCACCCCCGCCCTCTTCACCCAGCACAAACATAACCCAACACGACGCTCAACACACCAAACATGCATGCGTGTCAACCCATGCGCGCGCACCTGCAGTCAGGCGCCACGCCTGTGGAGCTGGTGCCCAACCTACATCTGGATGACCCATGCGTGCAAGCGCTGGTGGGACCCACTTCCGCGCCCTCCCCCAAGAGCCCGGCGCCCCTGAGCGCGCAGAGGAGCAGCAGCAGCATGCACACAGACGCCACGCCGCCCTCCCTCAGCACGCGCGCCTCAAGAGGTGCGTGCGCCCATCGCACGTGTGGGCTTGTCTGGGTGTGCGTGCGCACGTATGTGCTTAACAGGCCATGCTTGCACGTGCGCCCATTGTGCGTGCATGTGAGGGCAATGCTTGCCGACATGCTCTGTCTGTGGGCAGGTGTGTGTATTTACGGTTGGGAATAAAGAGTGGGCGGGCGATGCTGGACAGTGCATACAATCACTCGTGCACACACACACACACACACACACGTGTGCACATACCCACAGACCCACACACATGCACACATGCACGCATGCATGTACTCGCAAACACACAAACACATGTGTGCGCATGCAAACACACAGTTACGCAACACCCACCCACCCACCTCCAGCCAAATTACCCAATGTCTCCCCCTGCCCCCATCCCAATGCGCTGCACAGAGGGCCCTGTCATCAGC
>LFIK01004099.1_pt1 | contig 11805 bp, 11 predicted proteins | sample 643401 | NCBI WGS metagenome assembly LFIK01 (sample SAMN03777447, study PRJNA286221) | soda lake metagenome | biome: soda lake; feature: Kulunda steppe; material: water; isolation source: sample T5-Br brine of Lake Tanatar-5 | place: Russia: Kulunda steppe | collected 2010-07 | reverse complement strand
TCGCGATCGCAATCCAGCCACAGCACAAGCCATTGGCAGTTCCTTGCTTCTCTTTGCAAGGTTCCTTCGATCTGCTTTTTGTCTTTGGGCACTTGTTTGTGAATTGGCGCTTGAAACAGGGCTCTTGGTGGATGGGCGTTCCACGATCGATAGGCCTCGTCGAATTGGATTTCCATCAGATGTCCTGCCACCGAAGTGACATACATGTCGCATGGCGTGCCGTTGATGGTGTAACGAAACTCGTGGACAGGATTGTACCTCGATCGACCAGGACGAGACGTGGATTGGCCATGCGACAAGATCCTCGACACTTCGCGTGCCACGCTGGGCTTCTCCGCCACGTTCAACACCCGAACCGCCATCCACGTCTGCTTCCTGTAACCAACGTGGTTCGAGCCGTGCGTTCAGACGCGACCTTCGAGCGAGTCGGACGCGTCCATGCCGTCGTGTGCGATGCGCGCGAAGTGAGTTGGAAGAATCGTTCCACCACGTTCGGTTACGAGTGGTGGGATTTCATATGCACACTGCAACCGCCAAAACAAAACGTACCATCACGAATGCTCGTCCATGCAAAGGTGCTTCCAAGGTGCCGTGTGCGTGAAAAACAAGCAACAATGGGAGAGGAAAAGGGATGGGAATGGATGTGGACGTGCATTGAGCAGTGGCCGGCCAAACATGTAGGAGAAGAAGATCAAGCGGGAGGACAAGACGAAAGTGTTGGAACCAATGCAAGTAAGTACACAATGACGTTTGGATGGTTTTCAACGTCATATCATCGTGATGTTGTGCAAAGAGGAAGCAATCCGGTTTTGTTTGGTCAAATTTCCGAAAGTCGACTCGGCAGATTGTCGTGAGAACCATGTCGAGGAGTTGTCTAAAGGACCATGTCCTTCATACCTTGCCAGCCATGAATGAAACGAACGATGTGCAGCAAACTAGAAGGTTCAACCACTCGAACATGCCATCGAAAGGTTTGTTTCGTTGGCTGTGTGCATGCTTTGCTACAGGCCATCTCCGCCTATCCTCTCCACCGCTTCTCAATGGAGCAATGTGTTGTGGTTGGATCGAAGCAAGATCGTGTCTAACGGGGAGCGCACAGGTGTAAAGGCTAGAACACAGCTTGAATGCGAGAAAATCTGTGAATTTTGGTGCACACAGACTTAAAAGTTCCATTACTATCTCGGTTATGTGAAATACCTAAATTTCAGCATTGCTGGATATTCCCATGCAACAATGGCCACCATTGTAAATCAGCGCACCTTTCGTCCGTACGGAGATGGCTCAACTCGAAAGTTGTACGTTCAGATACACGTGCAAATACGTGGACGTTCGAGATGAGGGAGAGTATGAACGCGGTCGGTGCACCTTTGGAGCCATTCACCGTGCGTGTAACACGATGCCTTTCGCGAAGCCACACATGACGACGAAACGCGATTTGCGGCTCGGACGCATGTTCCCCTTCGTGCAAGAAGGAGCTATGGGTTGTTTTGGTTGCATCACGCACCATGTTCAACCTTGCTCCGCGGCGGCAAGATGCGCCTTAAAACGCCATGGTTCCTTGCACGCCTCTCCACTTCCGTCACAACCGGTTCACAACCCTGCGGATGCCCTGCAGAAGCACTCCACACTACCTGTCCCTACGATTGGAAGCTTCGTTCGGGTCTGATTGGGACTTCGATTCGGTTTCGATAAGAAATTCCCCTCGGGTTTGTTTCGGTTTCGTCTTCCTTTTGGGTATCTTCAAAGCCACGTCGAGGCGCGCTTGTCGCCACGAATCGCGCGCAGCTCGCGGCTATGGCGTCGCACGTGCTCCGCTTCGACGGGAAAGATGGTGCGTTTCACGAGACAAGAGAGGACCAGGAACGTTGGTGGAGGTGCTGACGCAGCTGGACGACGAACTGCAGCCGAAGAAACTGGCGGGAAAGACTTTCGAAGGTGGTTCGAAAGCTTGCCTCGCAACGAGGACGTGCTGCGCATCTTCGACCGCAAAGGACACTACACTTTGCATGGAGAGGACGCTTACTTCGTGGCAAGGGAGTATTACAAGACGAACGCCGTCGTGAAGATGCATGGCGAAGGAACGGACGCACTCGCCAGTGTCGGATTGAACGAGAACATGTACGAAGTGGTCGCCAAAGACCTGCTCCTGGGAAGAGGGGATCGAAAGATCGAAATCTACGAAGGCAACGGATCCAAGTGGAGTTGCAGAGAAACGGCATCTCCCGGAAAACTCGGAAGCTTCGAAGATCTGCTCTTCAAAAGCCAAGAGGTGGCAGACGCACCAATCAGCATGGCAATCTTTGTCAAGGAAACCGATGGGCGAAGCACGGTAGGAGCGGCCTTTGTGGATCCGACGAATCGTCGGATCGAAGCATGCGAATTCCTAGATGACTGCCAATTCTGTGGGTTGGAAGCATTGGTGGTCCAAGTGGGGGTGCGGGAGATGGTGATGCCACAGTTGAAAGATGCTGAAGATGGAAGCACCCTCCGGGATTTGTATGCACGCTGTGGTGTGCTCTGTTCCGAATCAAAGAGGAGCAATTTTTCGACAAGGGACTTGGAACAGGATTTGTCGAAGCTCCTCAAATCAGGCTCCGTGGAACACCATAGAGATGTGATTGACTGTCAATGTGCCGCCGCGGCTTTGGCTGGCCTGCTGCGTTTTTCAGAGATTCTGAGCAACCCTGCAGACCTCGGCAAGTACACACTCCAATTGCACAATACAGGTCGCTTCATGAGGCTAGATGCTGCCGCAATGCGGTCTCTCCATGTCTTTCCTACCAGCGCTGACAGAGACTCAACTTGCAGTTTGTATGGAATCATGAACAAGGCACGGTCAGCAATGGGAAAAAGGCTGCTCAAGGTGTGGCTGAAGCAGCCCCTCTTGGACACAGAGCTTATCAATGAAAGGCATAGCATAGTTGAGTTGTTCTGCAACAATGTGGAAGTTCGCACGTCCCTCCGAGATGCCCACTTGCGCACTTTCCCAGACACGGAACAGCTAGGTAGAAAGTTGGAGAAGAGAAAAGCTACGTTGCAAGATCTTTGCCATCTGTACTGGGCTAGCAAGCAATTACCTCTCATCACAAACGTTCTCAGAGAAGCCTCTGATGCCCTCTTGGATGCAAAATTCACCAAGAAGCTGGAAGTTCTGCACAATGAAGAACACCTGAGCAAGTTTGAAGGTCTCGTAGAGGCATCTGTTGACCTCGAGAAAATTCCTGATCAGTATCAAATAAACCCTTCCTACAGCGAGGAACTGGCAGAGCTTGCAGAGGAGCAAGCAGGCATCGAGGAGAATATCGTAGGCTTACTCGAACAGGCGGCAAATGATCTCGGCCTTGCAGTGGATAAGACGATTAAACTTGATTGGTACCGTGCAAGCAACTCCAGAACGCGTTGTTTTCGAATTACTCAGAAGGAGGAACGCGCAGTTCGTAGCAAGTTAAATTCCCGGTACCAAACCTACAAGATAAGCAAGGACGGTGTGTATTTCACCAATGCAAAACTCAGGAATGCTGCCGATGAACTTCAGTCCATTTCCACGCAGTACGACCAAAAGCAGCAAGAACTTGTCCAAAGCGTGGTAGAAATCGCACAGACTTTCCTTGAGGTATGGAGGGAGGTCAGTGCTATTGTTGCAGAATTGGACATACTACTGGGGTTTGCAGAACTGGCTGTCAGTGCTCCAACTCCCTACACAAGACCCAAGGTGAGTGCCAATGGCAACATCATTCTAATTGGATCTAGGCATCCTTGCGTGGAAATGCAGGAAGATGTCCAGTTCATCAAGAATGACTGTGTGATGAAGAAAGGAGAAAGTTGGTTCAACATCATTACTGGTCCGAACATGGGAGGAAAATCCACTTTCCTACGCCAGGTTGCAGTGTGCGTTCTTATGGCACAGACAGGATCCTTCGTACCATGCGATGAGGCGGAAGTCGCAGTGAGAGATTGCATATTTACGAGGGTTGGTGCCGGCGATTGTCTACTGAGGGGGGTGTCGACTTTCATGGCAGAAATGCTCGAAACAGCAGCCATCCTCCGCACGGCGACAGAGAAGAGCTTAATAGTTGTTGATGAGCTGGGGCGAGGAACATCCACATACGATGGATTCGGACTTGCTTGGGCCATATCTGAGCACATGCTTCACGAAATTCAAGCACCAGTGTTGTTCGCAACGCACTTTCATGAATTGACGAACTTGAAAGGGGGGACTGGGGTGAAGAATCTACATGTCAAAGCAGCAGTGCAAAAAGACAGCGGCAAGCTCACCATGCTTTACTCTGTCAGAGAGGGTGCATGTGACCAAAGCTTTGGCATTCATGTCGCTGAGCACACCCATTTTCCCAAGTCTGTGGTTGACTTGGCTAAACGAAAAGCGGAAGAGGAAGGGACGGGCTGTATGGCCCCTTCCGACTCTGCAGGTCCAGTGGTCACAAGTGCCATCCGTAAACGTTTGAGGGTAGACGATTCAACCGGTGCTGTGGTGGGGAAGCATGATCGTCGAGGGATCTTGAGGGAATTTGCATCCATCGACATGAAGAACCTCACTCCGGCATCCGCAATCAAGGAAGTTTTGGACTTGCAAAAACGCTATGCATTGGAGGCTTGATCCGCTTGGAGTTCGAACGACGTCTTTCCAGCCTTGCATGTGTGCAATAGATGACTCTGACGGTGAGGGGGGACAAACAGGTTTCACAAGCTTTTGGAACATATTTTTACTGCTCAGAACATCACTTTTCATTGGACCCTTCCTCTTCTTCTGCATCCGGAGTGAAGAGCTCCGCGAAGGGAGCGGACAACCCAGCTGGTGGCATTGTGTCCGAGAATCTGCCAGACGACATAGCCGAAGCCATGGACTGCTGTGGCTTGAACGGTTTGCGTCCACGTCGTTTGCGTAGCTCCTTGTCCTTGCGCTTCTTGATGTCTTGTGTGTTCTCGAAGTACCTACGGCGTCGCACCTACGTTATCCATCCACAACGCAACACGGACGGGACCCAGGTCAGCCTTCTTCCTCCCGTACGTCCCTTTCAATCCACGTGTGCATCGTTTCTCCTCCACGTACCTCTGGGATGACGCCAGAGCTCATGACGGCGCGTCGGAATCGCCTCAACGCCGACTCTGGCGGTTCTCCTTCGTTCACCACCACCTGGAGCACGCGTGTTTCGTCAGCACGTGCCGTCCATCCACGTCCGCGTCGTCTTGCCTTCCATTCGTTCCATCGTTTCTCCTCTTCCTTTCGCGATCGCATCGCTTCGTTCGAACACACGCCATGAAAGCACACGTGTGGGCCGCCGCCTGCTTTTTCCTTCGACGTGGCTTCCAACCATCCGCACGCTTCCGCACCTGGCACATGAAGCTCTTCTCCTTCATCTGCACCTTGTTGCCGTTCGTGGGACACGTCGACAAGCCGCTGCCACCGCGCATGCTGCCGTGCACAGAAGTGCGCGCCATAGCTCCGCGCATCGCCATCGACGCGACCACGTGCTCTGAAGGACGTCCCACCCGCAGACACACCCCCTTTCGGCAGATGCACCGCCGGAGGCGACCTGGAGGGGCGGAGCAGATGCACCTCCGAAAGCAGATGCACCCCACCGGGAGAGAGGCGAGGAGGGAGTTTCTTCTCGGATGGATAAGGAGGGGGTGTGGCGCATGTGGACGGGCATGGGAGCGATGGAGACGACGTGAAGCGACGTGGTGCGGTGGATGGAGCAGGTGAAAGGCATGCGGAAGGATGCAAGGGAGATACGAAAGGTATCCCTTCGAAAAAATACAAGCGTTCGTCTTCCGGCACATGGGACAACCTGAGGTCTCTGCCAAACAAGAAGCAAGCACGTTCGGAAAAATTCTCGTCCTTGTCTCAAATCATGGACACGGGTGGATCCGAAACTCGTCAAGCGAGTTGGATGTCTGCCATGGAACTCTGCATTCCCGTCCACGTCTACTGCTTGCGAGCATCTCGTCGGCAAACACCCAAATTGCATCTCCCTACATGTACTCTTTCCGACTTCCACGCGCTACGGAAGATTGATTCTTGTGAGCACCAAATGGAGCCTAGGGATCAATTGGAAGGAGGGTGTCATGAGTTTGGGACTTGCAAGGATTCAACACGCGTGCGAGGACGGCGCAGTGCATGCATTTCACATTGCTCATCGCAAACGAAAATCGACGTCATCACGAGAGGCGGTGCTTGGAATTACGAAGCGTCTCTTGCATGAAACCTCGTCCTTGTGTCGAATGCCTTCCCATGAAGGAGACGGAGTCCTTCCATCGAAGCGCCTTCTTGAGCGGACGGCATTCCATTGCGTGCGTTTGTGCATTTGGACAATTTTCGTAGGAGTGAGTTCTTCGTTCGTGAACGGACAAGAGAGATGTGGCGACGTGCACCTGGTGGACCTTGCATGCACTTGCACACAAGAGGCGCACGTGCTCACCACGTCTTCGCTTCCACGTGCGTCTTCGCTACGCACACGTTCGGTTCCTCCTCGCAGGCAGCAAAGGACCGCAAAAGACCGCCATTTCAGCTGTACTTTCACGGTCCAAGACGTGGTTGGGCGTCGAGGACGACCATCGGTGTCACGACGACGTGCACGTCGGCCGACTGCGCGAGATGGTGCGCGGTAAGCAGCTCACCGACATGGCCACGACTCAGAAGATCAACCTGTCCGTGCTGCAGCGGATGGATCCAGACGTGGTGGACGTGCTGGCCAAAGCAGGGCACGTGACGCTGTACGATTTCGACACGGCAACCAAGACGTGGGCGAGGAAGCAGGTGGAAGGCGCCCTGTTCGTCGTCCAAAGGTGCGTCGAAACGGATGCGAAAGATGCGGAACGGGAGATTCGAGGATCGAAAAAGGACGTCGCTGATCGTTGAAACCAACTCTGGCTCGAAAACGGCGCAGGAAGACGGCGCCAGAGTACCAGTTCTGCGTCCTCAACAGGCTCAGCACCGAAAACGTCGTCGAGGACCTGCAGGACGAGTTTTCCTACGAAGTGAGCGAGCCTTATCTTCTCTACAGGAATCGAGACAACCAAGTGATAGGCGTGTGGTTCTACGAGAAGAAAGAGCTGGCTGCCGTGGTAGATTTCCTGCAACGAACGGCAGGAAAGGCCGTCCAGGTGGCGTCGGCGGTGGAAACCAAGAACGTGGTCGCACCCTCGCCTGTTCAGCAGATAAGGAAGGAAATAAAGGTGCAGGAATCTGGAAGCGATATCATGAGGTTACTTTCGCAAGCCAAAGTGGTGGCGGAACCAGAGAAAGTTCATGTACAGGAAGAACCCAAACGACTCAGCCCTACAAAGGCCAGTCTGACAACTGGCACGGGGACACCTCCAAAGCTCCTCACTCCCTCCTTCTTCTCCACAGCACAGGGCACGCCATCTACCGCAAAGCTCACCAAGGAAAAATTACGCTCGGCAATGCAGAAACTGGTCCAGAATGACCAATTCATCGAAATGCTTTACAAAGAGCTCGTAGAATTGTGATCTTGCTTCTGCTCCTTCGCTGGAAGCCAGCGATTTTCAGACAGGGACCACAGCCCCCACACCACGCTGGCCTGGTCCATCTGCCTTCTGCAATAACTATTCTACTCCACGTAGGGTGCAAAAGCTACAACCGAATTGTGTCCCCCGAAGCCGAAAGAATTGGAAATCCCCACGGTGATGTCGTGGGCTTGCTTCACTCCGGCCACGGTGTCAATGTCTACTCCCTCTTCCAAGTCGTCTTGATTCAGGGAAGGATGAACATAACCTGTCTTGATGGCCTGGATGGTAGCAATGGCTTCAAGGCCACCTGCAGCACCTAGGCAATGTCCTATCATGGACTTGGTGGCATTCATCTTCATATGGGACCTTTGGGTGAAAACACTCTGTATTGCTGCTACCTCTGCCATATCTCCTGCTGGAGTGGAAGTGGCATGTGCATTGACGTAGTTGACTGCATCAGGCTCAACCTGTGCGTCTTGCAATGCGAGCTTAATGCAACTGCTCACTCCAAGTCCATCCTTTCTGGGCTCAGTCATGTGGTGGGCGTCACATGTAATCGCACCCCCCAGGTACTCTGCGTGAATTTTTGCACCCCTCTTCAAGGCGTGTTCTAGCGTTTCCATGACCAGGACACCTGCGCCTTCTCCCATAACAAATCCATCACGGTTTTTATCCCAGGGTCTGGATGCCTTTTGAGGCACCTCGTTCTGGCTAGACAACGCCCTGCAAGCAACAAATCCTCCCAGGCCCGTTGGGTTGATAGGAGCCTCGATTCCTCCAGCAACAATGATGTCTGCCTCTCCTCTGCGCATATGGTTTGCTGCTGCATGGAATGCATAGTTTGCAGTGGCGCATGCGGTGGAAATGGAATAGTTCGGTCCCATCCATCCATGCTCGATGGCAAGCAGAGCACCGCCCATGTTGGTGATGGCATAGGGGATGAAGAAAGGCGACATCCTTTTGTACCCCTTCTGAACCAGGTTGGTGACACCATCCTGGAAGACGGTGATTCCTCCCATGCCGGAGCTGATCAGCATTCCTGCACGGGTCTTGTCAATCTTTTCTTGCCCTGCAGCGTCAAGCCCAGCGTCCGCAAGCGCCTTGTTTCCAGCGACCAGACCGTAGCGAAGCACAGCATCGAGACGGCGATCGTTCTTCGCATCAATGAGTCCTTCGTTGTCGAAGTTTTGGATCTGAGCTGCAAATCTCGTGGGAAAAGCCGACGCATCGAATCGATCGATGTTGATGACTCCGCTCCTTCCTTCCAGAAGCTCTTCGTAGAACTTTTCGTAGTCGTTGCCGAAGCACGAGACCAGTCCCATTCCGGTGATGACGATCCTCTTTTTGGGATCGGTTTCTCGGACCACCTTGGTGGCACGTGCGACGGTCGCCGTGCGTCGCATCGGCGCATCTACGAACACCGAGGTGACGGACGCATCCATCCAACGTCAGTCCCATCCTCCATCCGCACTTTCGCGTCCTTCGGTTCGTCTTCCATCCTGCACGTTCCACTGGCCTGTCCGCCGCCGTCCGACCTCGCCTTCTTTCGAGCTCGCTTCCGCACCGTTCGTCCTGGGGTTTCTCCTGCGCGTCGTGCATCCTTTCCACGTGCACGTGGATCCTGCGAGGGTCTCCATGGCGATCCGAACGCCGCGCTTCGAACGCGAAGTCGATGCCGACGCGGATGATCCGCCGAAATGGCGTCCTGGTCTGTCCCTGACCCCACTTGCACCCTTTCGATGCAGTTGCACCCCACCTCCGCCCCTTCGGCGCTTTGCAAACTCGGTGGAGGAATCCGAGTCGGACGGACCCGATCGATGGCAGATGCACCCTGCACCGGTGTTGGCTCGACAGGGTTGGATAAGAGAGACGGCCTTCCTTCGTGGTGGAGTTGTGCACTACTTACCAAGCGTGGTCAAGTGCAATGCGCACGTTGCGTCTTCGGCCATCGCCGTTCGATTTGTCCACGAAGCGCACGCCGAGGTAATGGACGGGTCTTGTGGAGGGTGCTGTGCGAAGGCGGATGGATGGTGGTTTTCATGCAGCGGTCTTCAAGGGGAAGACTTGGTAGTGTGGACGACAGACATCGAAGGAAGAGGAAAAGGACAGTTGCCGCATTCGTGCCACGATGCCCAAGTGCATCGTGTTCGAGGGATGAGATTTCGCATCCCAAAACCATGTCGGTAGGAACACATGGTCATGTGAGTCATACCCATGCACCACCTCGCCTTTCCATCCCACCGTGCGTGGTCTTGCATGTCCCTTTGCTTCCTAGCGTCCCACGATCGTTACACACGTGCGGATCCCGTCCACGCCGTCCACCGTAGCAGCACCATGTCGCCTTTGGCCATGGCCATGGCCATCCCATCCATCCACGGTTCATGTGAGTCCATCCCACGTGTCCCGCACGAGTGGTCTCGGTTCCACCATCCCGGTCGCATTGGGAACCTTTGAAAGGGACCTCGGATTCGCTCGTCCAACTAATCGAGCTTTTCAAACCGGGTGTTGCTGGGGAAGAGGACGGGATTCGCACCAAAGAGGTCTTCGCGAAGGTCGTCGAAGACGCGACACGTGCGTTTGCAGAGCACGGTTCGAAGCGAAAGGACAGGCGTCGCGAAAGCGGACGTTGGGAAGCGAAAGGGGTGGTCCAGGACGCGTCCAAGGGTTGGGAAGGGATGCGTGCGACAAGGTTCAAGCACACGTGCGAGGGGACGTGGAGACGTGTTCCCCGTGGAAGCGTTCGACCGAGGACGTCCTTCCAGGAGCCCTACGTCAACCTCTTCGACGACATGGAAAGACAACTCTACACCATGAGCAGAGAGTTCGAAGCACTCGATCGGAGAATGGAAGAAGACACGCAAAGACTGCTCGAACAGTCGCGAAGATTGGAAGACAACCTGAGCACCAGGGACGGATGGAAAAACTACAAAACAGAAAATCACAGCGAAGAAACATTTGGACAACACGGATACAGGAAGACGTACACCATGCAAAGCGTCACTGTGTACGGAGGTAAGCTTCCAGCCAACAGACACGTGGCAGGCGGGGCGCACGGACCTCCTGGAACATTCGCACTGGCACTCCTGATCGCAGGGGCGTATAGCACTGGGGTGTACACTGTGAACAAGCTGTATCCATGGACGAACCTTCGTCTTCGCAGCCGTCTACTAATCGCTGCACAGTGGCCGTTCCTCATGCTTTTTAGTGAACGATTTCGCACCGAGCTCAAGAAGGCACGGGCCGTGAAGATCGCAAGCAAAAATCAAGACATGGCGCACTAGCAAAGAGGAAGCAGTACGACTGGACTACGTGTAACAATAAAATCTCTTGTGCTACCAATCATCTTCAGGCTCCCCCTTCGCACCAGGGAGGATGGGTAGCCCACCACGCTTGACACTAAAGTTGTCTGCGTAACCTTGAAAGCGTTGCGGGCGTGTCTTGGAATTCTCATTCGGTTCCACCACCTCGTATGCCCAACCGTATTTCTTGCAGAATGCGATGGCTGCATCTTTGGTGTCGAATGTCAGGGTTGCGTTGCCCACACACGCGACTGGATCCCCTGTAGACACCCATCCCATCAGAGGATTTTCCCACTTGTCTTTCACGCCGAAATCAATCTTCCATTCCATCGTATTTCCCAAACCCTGCTGAGTGGCCACGCGGCTTGGTTTGAATATGGTCACCTGCAATTGCACCGTTCGAAAGGTTGGGCGTTTGGTCAGCTGGTCGTGCTGTAGGGTTTTGTTTGGCCTTCGACCGCCTTCCCCGCACGCGAGTGCGTGCTCGCTTTGGCACACGTAGTATCTTCCTGCTACGTGTAGGACAAACGGAGTCTCGTAGCGCGCCGATGGACGGCGCCTTGTCGATTCTACTTCTTGATCGCACCTTTCGTTCCAGGACTTCTTCTGGAACGCCGGAACAGGCGGCCACGGAGGGCTCTCCGTGAGCTCCACGCGTCCCGACTTGGGCCCACCTGCTTGCTCTCTGTCCCGCACACGCTTCGCTTTGGACCAACGACGTCCTTAGCGCCATCGCGGCGCACTTCCTCGCGGCCATGCGCGACACGGATCGCACGCACGACGTCTCGTCCGTTGTGCCAACTCCCTTGCTCTCCTTTTCCATTCCTCCAATCAAACCCACACTTTGACCCGAGCACCTTCGGGTTTGTCCGATCAAACGGTTCGGTTCGAACCCCGGTCCGCGCCTCCCAGGAGAACCTCCTCCTCGCCCGAGAGGTACCTATCTCAACCAACCCAGATGTTGAGCCAGTCTGGGTCGTGTGATGGGACCTTGTCCCACCCAAATATCCCTGTCTCC
>LFIK01004098.1_pt1 | contig 11805 bp, 5 predicted proteins | sample 643401 | NCBI WGS metagenome assembly LFIK01 (sample SAMN03777447, study PRJNA286221) | soda lake metagenome | biome: soda lake; feature: Kulunda steppe; material: water; isolation source: sample T5-Br brine of Lake Tanatar-5 | place: Russia: Kulunda steppe | collected 2010-07 | reverse complement strand
GTGGAGCTGGCGGACTTCCAGAAGATGGAACGAATCCGTGCCCGGGTGGACGAGATTGTCCGCGACCCGGCGACTGCGGAGGCGCTCAAGCCCTGGTACAACGCATTCTGCAAGCGGCCCTGTTTCCATGATGAATACCTGCAGAGTTTCAACCGGCCCAGCGTGACCCTGGTCGACACCCGTGGACAGGGTGTGGATGAGATCACCGAGGATGCGCTGGTGTTCGACGGTCAGGCTTACGAGGTGGACTGCCTGATCTATTCGACAGGCTTCGAGGTGGGTACCAGCTATGCCCAGCGCACCGGCTTCGAGGTTTATGGTCGGAACGGGCTGACGCTGACGGAGAAGTGGCAGGATGGCGCGGAGACGCTGCACGGCTTCTTCACGCGCGGTTTTCCCAACTGCATTCTGGTGACCACCACACAGACGGGGCAGAGCGCCAATTTCCAGCACATCCTGGACGAGCAGTCGCGGCACCTGAGTTACGTCATTGCGGAAGCCCTGGCGCGAGGGGTACGAACCCTGGAGCCGGCAGCAGAAGCAGAGCAGGACTGGGTCGAACAGGTGGTTCGAGCCGCCCGCGGCCGGCAGCAGTTCCTGCGCGAGTGCACCCCGGGTTACTACAACAACGAAGGCGCTGGCCTGGATCACCGCAGTCTGAAGAGTGGTCAGTACTGGCGCGGGCCGAACGCGTTCCTGGCGCTACTGGATCGGTGGCGCAAGGATGGCCGTCTGGAGGGGCTGGAGCTGACTTTCGGAGAAACCGTCTGATCCTGCCCGCAGGCAATATGCGCCCTGGCCTTGAATCGAAAGCGCTGGCCCTGCCTGCGGCCACGGGCAGAAAACCGCAGACAGGGTGGCGCGATGATGACCGCGGGTCCCCGGAGCGAGGGGGAGGGGGATTGGAGACCCGCGTACTGCACTTCAGGTCGCCCCTTTGGGGGCCACCTCGATCATCCGATATTCATCTTCCGGCCCTGTGGGCGCTGGGTGCGGAACCACCCTGCCCAAGGGCGCCGCTGCCCACTCCCCGGAGGCCACGGGCGATAACCTCGATGGGGAGCGGGAGCGACCTTGAGCGCCGCAGACCGTGCTCCGACCCGGGCCACGGGCGGAAACCCGGATCGGAGCACAGCGCGACAGGGCTGCCGCTTCGACTCTGCCTGGGGCCACGGGCGGAAAACCCCGGGGCAGAGCGAAGCGACAAAGGGGGCGCGGGAACCACCCGGGGGAGGAGAGGGCAGGGGGAGAAGTGATTCCCGCGCTTGAACTGTGTCATAGCTGCGACCGCCTTGTACGCTTTATGTCTAACCTTTGGTGTTACCATACGCCCCACTTCGGCCCTGGTCAACGATATGTATAGAATTTGTTCTTGGTTTTTTGGCTGAGATAAAGATGGTGTCCGGGCCGATGGGGTTTTTCGGTTGTCTGTCCAGAGTTTGCGCGTTCGTCATGGTGCGTGAGGGTGCATGCCGCGGCATTCGTGTCTGCTGAGGCTGGGCTGCGAGGCTGATCAGGCTGCAGAAGTACCGTGCCAGCCGCGGCTGCGGCGACGTGCGCAATACCGCAGGAAGGTGGGGGCGAGAGTGTTGTCGCGGTCCTGGAGTGAAGAGGGCTGGAGGCCCGATCGCTACACTTCAGGTCAAGCCTTTCGGGGCCGCCTCGATCATCCGATATTCATTTTTGCGGTGCTGTGGGCGCCGGGTGCGAGTGCTCACACTCTCAAGGGTGCCGCGGCCCGCTCCCCGGAGGCCACGGGCGATAACCTCGTTGGGGAGCGGGAGCGGCCTTGAGCGTCGCATACCGAATTTCGGACCGCGCACGGGAGAAACCCGGAACGAAAAACGGCGCGACAGGGTTGTCGCGTTCACTCTGACGGCAGCTCCGGGCGAAAGCTTCCGGTCAGAGCGACGCGACAAGGGAGCGCGGAAACCACCCGAGGGAGGAGAGGCAGGGGAGAAGTGATTCCCGCGCTTTGACTGTGGCATGGCTGTAACTCGTCCTGTATCGGCCTGTCCCGTCACGCTTAAAAATATACATAATATGAATCTTTTTAGTCAAGTCTCTGTACAGATAAGATTATCCATCGCCCACGCTGGGTTGCGCAGGTAGAGACAAAGTCTGCGTGATCTGCATCCGGGTCGGGTTCTGTACGGCTTCTGTCGTGTTTGCGCAAGTCGAGCGCTGATGCGCGCCAACGTTGTAAAGGCGACGCGTCGTGATGCCGGCGGAGGGATTCGGGAGCGGGTTATCACGCCATCCCCGTCTGCGGCCACGGGCAGAAACCGCAGACAGGGTGGCGCGATCTTGCTCGTGAGCTCCCTTGGGAGGGGGAGGGGGAGAGTTCGGCAGCTCACGTACTGCTCGGGCGAACGATCCGGCCTGGATCGCTCCTGTTGTCAGGGCTTTCGTTTCACACTGTCAACGGGACGCTCAAGGGTGCCGCTGCCCACTCCCCGGAGGCCACGGGCGATAACCTCGTTGGGGAGCGGGAGCGACCTTGAGCGCCGCAGACCGCGTTCCGATCCGGGCCACGGGCGGAAACCCGAACCGGAACGCGGCGCGACAAGGTTGCCGCTTTCACTCTGCCGGAAGCCACGGGCGGAAACTCCCGTGCAGAGTGAAGCGACAAAGGGGGCGCGGGAACCACCCGGGGGGAGGAGAGGGCAGGGGGAGAAGTGATTCCCGCGCTTTGACTGTGTCATGACTCTGTCCTGCCTTGTTCGCTGTATGTCTACCCTTGATGCGCAAGTTACGCTCGATATTCCTCGGCGTCAATAGTATGTACAGGAAGAGTTGTCAGAATCTTTCGAGATAAGCAGATATTGTTTATGTCAAAGGCGGGGTCAAGATGGTCTGTCCGAGGTTTGTTCAGGTGGGGCCCAGGCCTTGGGTGCCTGGCTCTCCAGTACCGGGCTCGAGGTCCTGTCTTGCCGCAGGAGTCCGGTGCCCAACGGCAGCCCCTGATGTCGCACCAGTACCAGGCCCGGATTCAGCCTTTCGGCCTGACATGAGCGTAGTGTCTGTGTCTGGCGTCGCCGCCAGCGTTCCAGCTGCGCCAGATCGAGTTCCACGCACTGCGTCCGGGCCTGGCGGCCGAGTGCCAGAGCGCCTGCGTTACTCAGACGGGCGCGCCCGGCGCGCAGGCGCGCCAGCTCCAGACCCCGGGACTCGTAACGCAGGTTCGCCGGCGGCGCATGATCGCGACAGACGATCTTCAGATGACGGGTGGTCTCGATCAGCTGCACGCCTGGGTCATCGGGAAGGTCGATCTCGAATGGGGCCAGCGCTGCAGTCAGGCGCGGATCGGTCGCAGGCAGGGGATGGCCGGGCCCATCTGCAGGAGCCGGTGCCGCTGCCCGGCAGGCTTGGCTGTCCACTGCGATGGAGCCGCTGCGTTCGAGCAGGACCGCGAAGAAACCGCCGGTGCCGGTGCGGTGAGGCCAGAGTCTGACGGCGTGTTTCAGATCCGGGTGAAACCGCTGCTCCATGAAGGTCGTCAGGCCTGGGCTGGCGCCGGGGACGCCGCAATCCGTCGGCACCACGCGCAGGACGTCACCGACCTGCTCCAGCAGCTCGCTGACGATGGCTTCGTTTTCCTCTGGGGCAAAGGTGCAGGTGGAGTAGAGGATGCGGCCGCCCGGTTCGCAAAGATCCAGGGCGCGCTGCAGCAAGCCGCGCTGCTGGCCGTTGATGTAACGGCGAAAGCCGTCGTCGGAGCTGCGACGATAGCCACGCTGGGCCTTGCCCTCTGCGCTGCAGGGTGCGTCCACCAGGATGCGGTCGAAGCCGGCGTCGATGCTCGGGAACTGCAGGCCGTCGTAGGCGCAGGTGGAAACGTTCATCAGGCCCAGGCGCCGACAGATCTCGTGCAGCGCCGTCAGGCGCTGGCGCTTCAGCTCGTTCGCCACCACCGTGCCCCGATTCTGCAATGCCAGTGCCAGGTGGGTGGTCTTGTTGCCGGGAGCGGCACACAGGTCCAGTACTCGATGCCCCGGGCGCACATCCAGCATCTGCGCGGGCAGCAGAGAAGCTTCTTCCTGCAGCGTGAACAGCCCCGCTGCGAAGGTCCATGAGCGTCCGGGACGATCCTGGGTGCCCAGTCGCAGCGCTCCGGGGCGCCAGCAAACCGGCTCCAGCTGGAAATCGTCCTGCAGCAGAGCGAGCAAGTCTTCAGTGGTCGTGCGCAGCGGATTCACCGCGAGGGTCTGCGGCAAGGGCTGCTCCAGCCTGGCAGCGAACCCATCGAAGTCATCGAGAATGGCCTGATAGCGGCTCAGATGCGGGGGCAGGCTGGACAAGGGCGGGTCTCCTGTAGTCGGTTACGGGGCCTTCTATCCCCTTGCTGGCGCCGACGCAACTGCTGTCGGCGCCCACCCCGTCACCGATCCCCTCCGGCCAGTCCCCCGCAGCACGATTAGGCGTTAAGATGCGAGCATCGGAGTTCGCCCGCATGGAGGCGTCATGCAATCCCGTAACCCGCTCGCTCATGGTCGTTATCAGCAAGGCAAGGCCTTGACGATCACGCTGGTCATCTTCGCGCTGCTTGCCGTGCTGGTACTGTCCTTGCCCACGCTGCTTTCCTCCGGCCCGGGCACCCGGGTGCTGGTGGGGTTCGTCGATCGCGCCGTGCCCGGCAGCGTGGAGCTCGATGAGCTGTCGCTGGGCTGGTTCACGGGGCAGCGGCTTGGGGGTGTGCGCCTGCTGGACCCGGAAGACGAGCAGGTGCTGACGCTGGCCACCCTGCGTACCGAAATGACGCTGTTGCAGGCTGTTCGCGGCCGCCTGAGTCTGGGTGAGACGCGACTTTCCGGCCTGCAGGCTGACCTGCGCATGGACGACCAGGGCGCCCTCAACCTGAATCGGGCGCTGGGACTGGATCCGACCGAGCCGGAGCCCGCCCCGGGACCGCTGGTGATTCCCGTCACCGGCAACATGATTCTGGAACAGGCGACCATTACCTGGTCCGCCCCCGGCATGGAGCAGGTGGCGATCGAGGATCTGCAGGCGCAGGTCCGGCTGGATCGCGTGACCCGGGCGCTGGATTTCCGGCTGGACGGCACCAGCCAGATGCCGGGAGGTTCCGGGACCCTGCATGCCCGCGGTGAATTACGCGACTGGCTGACGGAAGCCGGGCAGATGGATCTGGGGCAGGCCAGCCTGGAGGCGCGGGTGCGGCTGGAATCGCTGCCGCTGCAGCTGGTGGATGGCCTGGCCGGTCTCGACGGTCTGCTGCTCGAAGCGCTCGGCGACCGATTGACGCTGGTGGCGGAAGGGACCGAGAGCGCACTCGAGATCGAAGCCACCGCACCCTACCTGGAGTTGTCGCTGGCGGCGGCATTGCAGGATCTCCAGTTGTCGTTGCAGCGTGCGGGCTCGGTGAGCTGGCAGCTGCGCCCCCAGCTGCTGGAGAAGCTGCTGCCCCGGAATGGAGAAGAGCCGTTGCGGCTGCGGGAAGCGGTCACCCTGCAACTGGAACTGGCGCGGCTGGACCTGCCCCTGCGCGGGTTCGACCCGAGTCAGGTGGCGGTGCGTGGCACCCTCTCGGGCGATCGGGCGCTGCGCTGGCAGGGCGGCGGTCTGGATGACCTGGAAATCCGCGATCTGGCAGCCGAAATCGACAGCGACAGTCTGGCCGCGGCATTGCAGCTGGCGCTGTCGGCAGATGTCCGGGCCGAGCAGCGCACCGGTGAGCTCCGGGCCAATGCAAACGTGACCGACCTGTTTGCGGCAGACGGCCGCCTGCAGCAGGAGGCCATGACCGTGGATGCGGATGCGCATCTGCGCGACCTGCCCACTGCACTGATCGATCGGCTGGCGGGCATGGATGGTCTGCTGGTGACGGCCCTGGGCAGTCGTCTGAATCTGGAGGCAGCGGCCCGCACGGAAGCTGCCGGTCGCATCGACGCGAGCCTGAGTCTGGACAGCGCCCGGTTGCAGGTCGAACCGTTACGCTTGACGCTTGCGGACGACATCCGACTGCAGCAATCGGCCCGGGTGCGCTATCAGTTGCGGCTCGAACTGCTGCGGACGCTGGCGCCAGGGGGCGGATTCGAGCTGACGGGTGACAGCCGCCTGGAGCTCACCCTGTCGGAGCTGAGTCTGCCCTGGCCCCAGGCCGGCGAGCCGATGCTGCAGCCCGAACGGTCCCGCCTGCGGGCAGCACTGACCAGCAGTCCCATCGAACTGACCGATGCAGAGGGTGTACGCCATCGGCTGGAGCAGTTGCGTGCGGACCTGGGCGGCGAATCGCTGGGTGAGCTGCGCCTGACCGGCGAATCCCGCCTGCACCAGTCCGAGCCGGGTCTGCTTTACCAGCTGGACGCGGTGCCCCTGCAGCTGCACTGGGAGGCCGACACCGGGCTGGTGGAGGGTGGTCCCCTGAAGCAGATCGTGCTGGACCTGCGGGGCGAATCCGGCGACCTGAAGCTGGCCGCTCCGCTGCGGATTGCCGGCGACTTCAGCCGGGTGGAAATGCGCTCGCCGGTGACGCTCGAGCTGCCCATGACCAGGGCCCTGCATCCGGCTGCGCCGGAGCTGATCGGGCCACTGCTGTCGCTGTCCGTGGACGGCGCAGTGGACCTGGGAGAGGTCGTGCAGGGCAACCTCGGGGTGCGCGTCCGCAGCGAATACCTGCGCAGCGATCTGGCGCTGCAGCTGGGAGAGACCCTGCGACTGCAGCGCCCTGCCGAACTGCAGTGGAACCTGACGCCGGCCGCTCACGAAGCGCTGCAGGCCGAGGCGGCGCCACCGCGGCTTCTGCTGGAAGAACCGCTGGCCCTGCAGCTGGCGCTGAATCGCCTGGTCATGCCGCTGGGTGATGCCATGAGCGGGCGCATGCCCGATCTGGAAGCTCGGCTGGACGTGGCTGATGGACGGCTGCGCAAGGAAGACAGTGAACTGCGTTATCGGCTGCGGGACTTCGGTGCCGACCTCGCTACCGCCAGTTCGGGTACGGCGGTGAACCTGCGGCTGAACGGGCGCGTCTCGGAAGTGGACGGTCCTGCCGGCGAACTCACCGTACAGGCCAGGCTGGCTGAACTGTTCGAGGGGCCGGAAGGTGCCTTTGACCTGGGTGCCATGGCGCTGGATCTGGATGCCCGTCTGAACCAGCTGCCTGTCCCCGTGCTGGATAGCTTCATGGGCATGGACGGTCTGCTGACGGCCACGCTGGGTGATCAGGTCGAGGGCCGTGCCCAGGGCGAGATCCGGGCGGGCAATGGTCCGCTGGAAGTGTCCCTGCGCAGTCCCAATGCCCGCATCGACATGCGTGCCCGGACCGAAGACGGGGTCCTTGGCCTGCGTGAAACCATGGTCGCGGAAATCGCCCCCACCGAGGAATTCGGACGTGCCGTGCTGGCCAGGGTGCACCCGCTGTTCGAGACTCTGCGCGGGGGTGAGCAGCCCATACGCCTGAGCATCCCGGCAGATGGCGTGGCTTTGCCCTGGGCCGAATTTGCCATCGATCAGGTGCGTATTCCGGAGCTGGACCTGCGACTGGGCGAGCTGGAGCTTGCCAGTGGCTGGTTGCTGCAGGGGCTGGTGAACCTGGGTCAGCGCTTCGGCACCATGCGCTCGGTGGGCGACCGCTGGCGCGCCGAGTTCACGCCAGCGGTGCTGCAGCTGAGTGACGGCAAGCTGGACTACAAGCGTCGACTGGACGTCTTGCTGGGTGACCAGCTGCATCTGGCCACCTGGGGTACCGTTGATCTGGCCGAACAGCGCATGGATCTGGTGCTGGGACTCATGCCCACCACGCTGGCCACCATGTTCCGCATCGACGTACCAGAGAATGACGCGCTGCGCATTCCGGTGCGGGGCGAGCAGGGTTCCGGCTCCATCGACTTCAGCCGTGCCGGCAGTGAACTGGCGCGTCTGCAGGCGCAGCGTCAGCTGGGCAGCAGCAACCCGCTGCTGGGCGCGCTGGCGGGTGCTCTGGGGGGTTCCAGTCCGGGCCTGACCGGAGCGCCGGAGCCCTCGGTCAGCCCGTTGCCCTGGGCGGAACGCATGGCCAGGCGTGCAGCCGAGGCCGAGGAAGAGGCGACGTCCCAATGAAGCAGCCGACGCGGCGATCGGGTATATGGCGCCCGCTGGCGGCTCTGGGCCTGTTGCTGGTGGGGGTGGCGGCGGGCAGCGCTACCGCCAGGGCCGATGGCCTGCAGCTGGCCTCGGTGCATGCCATGGCGCTGGATCTGACCAGCGGCGAGACCCTGTTCGCCAAGCATGCAGAGGTGCCCGCACCCATCGCGTCGGTCACCAAGCTCATGACGGCGCTGGTGGTCCGCGAGAGCGGGGCGGCGCTGGATGAATGGCTGACCATTCTCGAGCGGGACCGGCCTGCGCCCGCCAATGCCTGGTCGCGCCTGCGCATCGACTCGCGTGCCACCCGCGGCGATCTGCTGCGCATCGCGCTGATGTCATCGGAGAACCTGGCGGCCCATGTGCTCGGGCGCCACTACCCGGGCGGTCTGGATGCATTCATTGCTGCCATGAACGCGCGCGCTGCCGAGCTGGGCATGAACGATACCCGCTTTGTGGATGCCACCGGCCTGTCTGCCGACAACGTGTCCACTGCCGCAGACCTGGCTCGGTTGCTCGCCGTCGCCTGGGAGGATCCGGTGATCAGAGCGTACTCGACCACGCCGCGGTTCACGGTCCAGTTCCGCGATCCCGGCTACGCACTCGGTTTCGGCAACACCAACCGGCTGGTACACAACGGTCGCTGGGACGTGGGCCTGAGCAAGACCGGCTATCTGAATGCTGCCGGCCGCTGCCTGGTGATGATCACCCAGGTGGAAGACCGGCCCGTGGCCATGGTGCTGCTGAACTCGTTCGGCACCCATACGCCGCTGGGTGACGCTGGCCGCTTGCGGCGCTGGCTGGAAGCGGGTGTGACCGGGCAGGTGGCCGGAGCGGCGCTGGCCTACGAGCGAGAGCAGGTGGCCGCCTGCTGCAGTCCGGCGGCCAGTTCGGCGGGAGAGTAGCGGCGCCGGTTTCAAGCGTCGGTAGCGGTCGCCAGCTTCTCCTTGCCCTTGCGGATGAAGCGCGCCATGGTCTCCGGGTCCTGGGCGCCAGGAATGCCGTAGCCGTTCGGCAGCACGAAGCAGGGCACGCCGGTAATGCCGTGCTCGCGGGACCACTGAACCTCGAACATGACCTCGCGCGCGCCTTCGCTGCCCTGCAGCCACTCGCGCGCGGCAGCCCCGTCCAGACCGGCCTCGGTGGCGATTTCGGCCAGCACGTCCCGGTCGCCCAGATCGTGGCCGTGGACGAAGTGAGCGCGGAACAGATTCTCGACCACCGCATCCTCGGCGCTGGCGCCCCCCTGAACGTGGGCCCAGCGTTCCAGTCGATGGGCGTGCAGGGTGTTGGGCATGCGCGCAGCGGCACCGAAGTTCAGCTCCAGCCCGACCTTCTCGCCTTCTGCCTGCAGGTTGCGCCATATCTCCGAGCGATCACCGCCGCCCGAAGTGCCGAAGCGTGCCCGCATGAAATCCTCCCGGGGCATGCCTTCTGCCGGTATCTCCGGGTACAGCTGATAGGCGCGCCAGGTCACCGTGACGCCCTCGCATCCGTCCATGGCCAGGGCCTGCTCCAGCTTGCGCTTGCCGATCCAGCACCAGGGGCAGATCGCGTCGGAAAACACATCCAGATTCATGGGGCGCACTCGGGCTGCGAACAGTTGCCTGCATGCTAGGATTTCGCAATAGTGGTTGCAACGGGCGGCATCAGGCAGTCAGGGAGTGTCCGGTCCATGGAAGTCATCGCATCTGCAGCCAGTGCCCCGTTCGTTGACCCCCATTACACCCTGGATGGTTCCCGTCGCGCCTGGATCCGGCTGACACGGCTGGAGACCCTGTGGTTCAACACCGGCACCCAGTGCAACCTGACCTGCGAGAACTGCTACATCGAGTCCTCGCCCAGCAACGACCGGCTGTCATTCCTGACCCCGTCGGACATGCAGCCCTGGCTGGAAGAGATTGCGGCGCTGCAGCTGCCGGTGAAGACCCTGGGGTTCACCGGTGGCGAACCCTTCTACAATCCCCACTTCATGACCCTGCTGCAGACCGGGCTGGAAGCCGGCTTCGAATGCCTGGTGCTGACCAATGCCATGAAGCCCATGCAGCAGCAGGCGCAGGTGCTGCTGGCGTTGCATCAGCAGCATGGCGACCGGCTGAAGGTGCGGGTGTCGGTGGACCATCATGACCCGGCCCTGCATCGGCAGGAGCGTGGACGTCAGTCCTGGACCCCGATGCTGCGCGGTCTGCGCTGGCTGTCCGAACACGGCTTCGCGCTCAGTGTGGCCGGGCGCACGCGCTGGGGCGATGACGAGGCCTCGCTGAGGGCCGGGTTCGCGCGCCTGTTCGCGGACGAGGGCATCGGCGTCGACGCCAGTGATCCGGCCGCGCTCATCCTGTTCCCGGAAATGGATCCGGCCGCGGAAGTGCCCGAGATCACTACCGAGTGCTTCAGCAACCTGAACAAGGATCCGGACAGCCTCATGTGTGCGACTGCGCGCATGGTGGTGCGGCGCCGGGACGCGGAGCGGGCCACGGTGTTGGCGTGCACCCTGCTGCCGTATGATAGCCGCTTCGAACTGGGTACCAGCCTGGCCGAGGCCGCCCGCGCGGTGCCGCTGAATCATGTCCACTGTGCGCGCTTCTGCGTGCTGGGGGGCGGTTCCTGCAGCGGTTGACCGACGCGGCGCCCCAGGGCCCTGGCTGTCGCTTGCAGAAGGAATCCGCTCTTGTCAGAACGACTGTCACCCGATCATGTGGCCGATCTGCTGCGCCCCGGCATGCGCGTGTTCGTGCCTGGCGCCAGCAACGAGCCCAGTGCGCTGCTGCAGGCGCTGGCAGCGCGACCGGAAAGCGCTGCCGGCGTGACCTTCGTGCAGTTTCCGCTGCCGGGCATGAACCAGACCGACTTCACCGCCTGGCACCCCCAGGCACGCATGGAGAGCTTCTTCCTGTCGCCGGCCATCCGCGATGCCTTTGCGGCCGGACGGGTGGACTTCCTGCCCATGCACATGCGGCGCGTCTACGGTCATCTGGCCACCTGCCAGCCGTTTGACCTGGTGCTGATGCAGGTGGGGCGCGATGCCCAGGGTGTCCTGCGCCATGGGCCCAACGTGGACTTCCTGGAAGCGGTACTGGGCAATCGTGTCCGGGTGGTGGCGGAAGAGAACGCCGCGCTGACGCCGCCTTCCGGAGCCGTCGCCATCGATCCGGCAGACATCGACTACCTGCTCGAGAGCGAGCATCCGTTGCCCGAACTGGCGCGGCCCACCATCGACGCCGACAGTGCTGCCATCGGCCAGGCGGTCGCGGCGCTGATTCCCGACGGTGCCTGTATCCAGACCGGCATTGGCAGCATCCCGGCGGCGGTGCTGGCGGCGCTGGCCGATCACAATGACCTGGGCATGCACGGCGGGTTGCTGGATGCAGCCGGCCTGGACCTGATCGCTTCCGGGGTGGTCACCGGGATCCACAAGGAAGTCGATCGTGGCCAGCACATCACCGGCATGGCGCTGGGTGATCAGGCCTTCTACGATCGGCTGGCCGAGCGCAGCGATGTCGTCTTCAAGCCGGCGCGCTATACCCATGAAGTGGGCGTGATGCGGGAACTGCAGCGCTTCGTGTCGATCAATTCGGCGGTGGAAGTGGACCTGTTGGGGCAAGTCAGTGCCGAGATGGTGGGTGGCAGGCAGATCTCGGGCACCGGCGGCTCGGTGGACTTCATGCGCGGCGCTGCGGCGTCCATGGGCGGCCGCTCCATTGTCGCCATGACGGCCACCGCTCGCCG
>LFIK01004097.1_pt1 | contig 11807 bp, 20 predicted proteins | sample 643401 | NCBI WGS metagenome assembly LFIK01 (sample SAMN03777447, study PRJNA286221) | soda lake metagenome | biome: soda lake; feature: Kulunda steppe; material: water; isolation source: sample T5-Br brine of Lake Tanatar-5 | place: Russia: Kulunda steppe | collected 2010-07 | reverse complement strand
GTTCGTGGGTGCGTGGGTGCGCACGCATTTAGTGTGCATATTTGTGCTGTGCATGCGTGCGTGTGTGTGTGTGTGTGTGTGTGTGTGTGTGTGTGTGTGTGAGCGTGTGTGTGTGTGCGCGCGCACGCACACGCGTAACAGTTGCACATTTGGGTTCACAACGCATGCGACGAGTTTGATGTGTAAGGGGCCCATTAAGCATGGCACTCGCGATCTGGTACATACTGATGTTCAGAATGCTCGTCCTTATAAGCCTGGGCTGAGGCTGGAAAATGGGTTGATCAGTCTTTGAAGCTGCCATGCCTGATAATGAGGTCTCGCCCATTCCGCACTCCAATCCTGGCTCCGCCTCGCCTGAACAGGTGGTGTCGCCCATTTTACAATCAGAGATGAAGAGTAAACAGGCAGCCACGCAATTGCTCTCCATGGTCAAGGTAGGCACTGTACCTCCTGCAGCATTCCAGGTGACTCACTCGTGCCCTTCAGCCATAGGCGCCACGGCTGTTCGCTTCAAGCCGACTTTCAGTGCTTGAGCAACCAGACCTCGGCCCTGCTTACCACCTCTTGCATGATGTGCAGTCACCTTGGCCCACGTTGCAGTTCCGCCTGCAGAGCAGGTCATGACACACATGGCAACACACATTTGCAGAGTGTCACTATCATAAGAACACAATGCTAAACACGCACGCGCATGCACATGCACACGCGCATAGGCGCACGCACACGCGCACGCACATACACACTTGCACACACACACACACACTCTGGGTGCATGCTCTGGTTCCTCAAACATAGAGCGGAGAGGGACCGCCGCCGCACTACATCCTGCGCGCGCTCCTGGACCGGGGCTTGGCCAGCCCTGCGTTTATGGCGGAGGTCAGGGCGGACTTGCTGGGCGCTGTGTGCGACAGGGTGAGCTCGGCAGTGCACGCTCATGCACGTGCCCCATCTGTGGTTTGTGTCTTAGCATGTGCGTGGATGCATGCTTGCGCGTGTGAGCGCGCGCGTGCGTGTGCGTGAGGGTGCGTGCATGCCTCGCGCGTGCGTGTGTTTGCATGTGTGCTCATGGCATCCATAAGCAAGCTTTACATGGTATCGAGGAGTGCATACTTGAGGTGTGGCATGTGCTCCGTCCGCATTGTGTCAGGTGCAGCTCCTGTGCCCAAATCCCTTCCTGAGCCTCGTGCATGCACTGAGCCGCACAAGCAAGTGCATCTTTGGTCTCATGCCATCTCATGCCACTCTTTCTGCTTTACATCTCATGCCACTCTGCTTGCCGTCTCATGCCACCCTGCTTGCCGTCTCGTGCCGCTCTTTCTGCTTTCCATCTCATGCCACTCTGCTTGCCATCTCATGCCACTCTTTCGGCTTGGGGAGGTAGCCAGCGTGGCCTGCTCCAAAGCCTGGCCTGCCACTTGCCCTCCTGCTCCTCACGCCCCCCGCCGCTGTGCGCAGGCACAACTCCTGCTCCTCACGCCCCTGCTCCCATGGCCCACGCCTCAGGGACATGCCCAGCCTGCCCAGCCTGCCCATAAGCCCCACATTGCCTCCGCCCACCCCTCCGGCTCGCAGGTTATCAACGGGCGTGAGCGCATAGGGCCTGCCCTGGCCGCCTGCTACGCGCCCTTCGCATCCTCCCTGTCCACGGAGGAGTTCGGCACCAAGGTGCGCACGGCCCGCGCGGCTGCGGGGTGCCCGGCAGCGGGAGCAGGGGCGATGCTGTCAGGCGCGTGCAGGAGCCCACTCGTCTGCGCTGCGTGGTGTCTGTGTGACAGCGTCTGTGTGACTGCGTGGTGTGACTGCGTGTGTGACTGCGTGGTGTCTGTGTGACAGCGTCGTCTGCGCTGCGTGGTGTCTGTGTGACAGCGTGCTGTGGCCGTCTGGCTGGCTGGCCTCTGCCGCTCCAAGGCATCCTTGGCCTTTGTGGCCACTCCAGCAAGCCAGCAAGTGTGCTGGCTGCTGCCAGCAGGCCCATGTGTGTGTTTGCGCCCAAGCCTGTGCGTCCTGGGAGTGCAAGCCTGTGCTTGCTGCAGGGCCTGTGATTGCTTTGAGGCGTTTGCTCCTCCACACACGAGTCAGGTGTGCCTGAGGGTGCCTGAGGCTCACGCACCTCAGCACGTGTCCCTGACCGATCGTGTGTGTTTGTTTGTGCTTTCATGCGTGCTTGTTGTTTGATTGAGTGTGTTTGCTTCTGAGTGCATGGGCGGAATGAGTGCACGCGCCCATGTGTGTGTATGTGTGTGTGTGTGTGTGTGTGTGTGTGTGTGTGTGTGTGTGTGTGTGCGCGCGCGTGCATGCGCGCGCAAAAGGTGCGCCCGTGTTTGCATGTTTGTGTACAGATCATGCCAGCCATCACGCGCTCCCTACGCCGCACGCCTGAAGTGGCCATGACGGCGCTGAGCACGCTGCTGACGCACGCGCCCCAGCTGGACCTCAGTAGCCACGCGCTGGAGCTGGGCACCATCCTGGTGCAGCAGGTGTGTAGGGATGCATGTCATTGCTCATCTTTGGTTGGGTGCGTGCTTGTATGTTTGCATGTGTGCTTGTTGTATGTATATGCATTAACGTGTGCATGTATGTGCGCATGTGTGCGCGTGTGTTCACGTGTCTTTGCTGCTTTTCTTTCGTGCTCTGAGCCCCAGGCCTTGGGCCCAAAGCTTGCGCATGCTCTCCACGTTTGCGTCCTCTCGCGCGAGGAAGCATGCCTGTGTGCGCTGTGCCGCAAGCGCGTGCTCGCTTGAAATCTTGACACAGCCCACGCAAGTGTTTTGGCTATGTGTGTACGCCTGGGCCTGTCTGTGGCATATGACTGTGGCGGCTGTTCCGCGGCGCGTGCTCCGCGGCATGCGCAATTTAACAGGAGCGCTGCATGGTGGCAGGGCGGGAGTTTGGGTGAAGCACTCGTGCACGGCAACTGAGCAGGGCCGGACAGGCAAGTGCGCATGGGCTAGCCTATGGCGGCAGGGGGCTGAGGGCCGGACAGGCAAGTGCGCATGGGCTTGCCTATGGCGGCAGGGGCCAGGGGTATGCCAGTGCCAGTGTGTCTGGCTTCAGGAGCGCAAGGGCAGGAGGTGCAGGCATGCAGCCTGTGGCTGCGTCCAAGTGCCTAATGCCCTTGTGGCCTGCAGATCCGCACCAAGGAGGGCACGCGCCCTGTGGCGCTCGACGCGCTGCGCGCCCTTGCTCGGCGCACCGGCGACGCCGCGGCGCTGGGCGAGCTGGCCGGCTACCTCCGCAGGATACTGGACAGCAGCGCAGAGGGCAAGGTCAAGGTGCGTGGGCTTGGCGTGCTGGGTGCTGCTGCCCCGCCAGGGCGCCCGCTGGCAGGCGCAGTCCCCAGAGTCTGTGCGGGCACCAGTGCGCAGTGTGCGGTGTTGGATCTCAGAGCCCAACACGCAAGTCAGTGCGGGCGTTGGGCCGCAGTGGGGCGTTAAATCCAAGAGCCCAAGGCTTGAGCCTGCGCAGGTTTTGGATTGCAGCGCCTGCGCGGGTCTGGCTGGCGTGTGTGTGTGCGTGTGTGTGTGCGCGTGTGTGTGCATGTGTGTATGTCTACGTGTGCGTGTGTGTACGTGTGTGCGTGTGTGCATGTGTGCGTACGGGTGCGTGTGTGTCGCGCGCGTGCTTGTCACTGAATGCCGCGCTTATTTGGGGGGCTCCTCTGGGGGTCCTCTGGTGTGGCACACCGCTGGTGGTCGGTCATGCGCTCACAGAGGACAGCGCTTGAAAACAGCGACTGAGGAGGCCACGAAAGGTCACGTATGGCGTCATGCTGCGACGCGCAGCGGGGCAACAGATGTGCACACTCTGTCGTGTGCTGTGTTGTGCATCCCAGAGTGCAGCAGAGACGGTTGGGGCCAAAGATCAAGCCGCGGTGCTGCGTTGCACTGTCGCAGATGGCCGTGGAGCGCGCAGTGCTGGCGCACGCGCTGGGCGCGCTAGCGGAGGCCCCTGGCCTGGGCCCAGCCGTGGCGGCGGTGGCGGCAGAGGTGGTGACATTTGCGGCGGGCGCCATCAAGGAAGAAGGTGTGGGCGGCCGGAGTGGTGGGGGCCTGTGCTGCGTGGGCATCGCGTGGTGCTCTATGCAGAGGGGGGACATGCGTGCGATGCACGAAGGGTGTGTGTGCGCTGTGGAGAAAGCATGTGTTTGGGTCACAAAGGGGAGGAGGGCGTCCTTGTAGGTGAGTGCTTGCAGTGGCGCACGCGCGCGTGCAGCAGGTGCCCTCTGGGAGGGGAGTGGCCACAGCTCTGTTGTGCTGCTGGTTTGCCACGGGCTGCGTGCATTGCAGACTGCTTGCATGAAGGAGGTGCTGTGCGGGGATGGGGACAAGGCCTGCGCGCACCTGGCTGCACATGCTGCACATGCTGCACGCGCGGAAGCCGCAGGCCGCGCATTGGAGCAGCCTTAGCTGATGCAGCCTGGCGCAGTCCCCAGCAATCTATTGAACGCGTCAAGCGTACACACGCCAGCCCGACAGTGTATAGCGCACGCGACAGATGGACAGGAACGCGTGCAGCGCTGGAAACATGTGCGCAGATGCGGTTGCACGTGTGCTGCTGGGATGTGCACATCCAATGGATGTGTGTGGAGTCGGATCAGGGCAAAGTAAGCTTGTTGAGCGTTGTGCATGCATTTTGCTGTGCACGCAGCGAACGAGGAGGCGCGCGCAGGGCTGGTGGGCTTGCTAGGGGGTTGGCTGGTGCGTCTCGCGCCTGTGGGCCCTCACGCACCGGCCATGGATGCGGCGGCGGCGGCGCTGGCAGAAGGCTGCCGCTCGACGGTGGGCGAGGTGCCGCGGCGCGCCCACCTGCGTGCTGCTGTGCAGGTGCGTGTGGGTGTGGGTGTGGGTGTGAGCTTGCGCGTTTGCTTTGTTTGTGCAGGTCGCGTGTGCGCGCTTGCATGTCAGTGTTTGCTTGCGTACGTGTGTGTGCATGCGTGCGGGTGCAGAAGCGAGAGAAGCGTCCTTGTTATGCTGCTGCCCCGACCCAAGCCTGGAAAACGGGGGAGAGGGGGTTTGTGGAAGTCGGCGTGCACACGCAACAGGATGGCTGATGCACAGGTCCAGCATACATGCCTTCCTTCCTGCTCAGGCATGCAGTCAGTACATGCTCTGGTCAGGCATGCATGCCTGGCATGCATACGTTCCTGTCTGCGTAAGCCACCCATTGCACAGGGTGGATGCACAGGTCAGGCATGCGTGCGTTCCTGCCTGCGAAAGCCACCCTCTGCATAGGGTAGGAGCGCACCCACTGCGCGGGACAGGAGTACGCCAGTGCAGTCTTCCGTGAAGTACAGGAGTGTACCTACTGCACAGGACACAGGAGCTCCAGGACACAGGAGCCCCAGGACACAGGACACAGGAGCCCCAGGACACAGGAGCCCCAGGACACAGGACACAGGACACAGGACACAGGACACAGGACACAGGAGCCCCACAGGGAAAAGCCACTGCGTAGGGCTGCAGCACAGCCACAGCGCAGGACAGGAGGCCACCCACTGCGCAGGACAGGAGCGCGCCAGGGCAAGCCGCTGCAAGCCTGCAGGAGGGCGTGGCAGCGCTTGCGCCTGCATGCAGTCGACTTGGGTGCGAGTGCCAGACATGCGCGCTCCCCAACTGGGGGGTTGCCTACGCGCCCATGCATGCAAGCACCCAAGCACGCATACCTGCGCGCCCACACCCGTGGCGCTCACAAACGTACCTCATCCGTGCTGCTTTGTTGTGCTTGCCTGCGTGGCGTGTTTGGCGCAGGCGCTCCGGGGCAACGCATCCGCGCGTGCCCCCATGGCAGCCGCCCTCACGCCCGCGCTCGTCAAGGTGAGCAAGACTGCGTGGGGTGCAATGTGCCTTGCATCCCCCTGGGTGGGCAGGGCTGCATGGGGTTTGACTGTGCAGTGCGCCCGCCCTGATGGGCAGGGCTGTGTGGGGCACGACGCGTCCTCAAACTCTCAAGCTCTGCGGCCCAAGGGCCTCAAATAGCCTCCGCATGTGTGCGCCTCCTAGCGCTCATGCGCCCGTGTGCCATTTGCTTTGACCTGTTGAAAGGAACCTCTGGCATCTGGCAACACTGGAGCAGCGACGAAGTGCGCACGCACCCCCCAATTGGCAGGCGTGCAATAGGCGGCACTGAAAGTGCTGTTTGTCACAGGAGCGGGCGGCGCTTCTGCCACCCATCTTCCCTTTCCCCCTTCCTGCACCCAGCAAGCGACCGTGCTGCCCCTCCTGGCCCCACAAGCTTTTTCACACGGCGTGCACTGGCTTGCACACGGCGTGCCGCAGGGCATGCCGTAGGGGATGCTAGCCAGGGGCTCGCGTGCCCAATGCATCCTGCGGCCTGCTCGCTGCCTGCAGCAGCGCCCGCACGCCCTCTGCACGCAGGTTAGCCCCGAGTGTGCGCATGCTGGCCCTGTATCACCTGGCAAGCCAGCGCGCTGTTGGCAGGAGCGTGTTGCGCGTGAGCGCGTGCGCACGCTCTCGTGCCGACGATGAGGCCATGCGCAGTCTGTGCACACATGTTGCCTGCGTTGCTGCTGTGTGCGCGCAGATCGCGGCAGAGGGCCTGGCCAAGCCCGCCCTGCGCCTGGATGCAAGCCTGGCCGTGTGTGCCGCCGTGCTGATGGCCTCAGCCAGCAGCGCTGCAGGTGATCCACAGCCGTGATGCTGAAGCCTGTGACTGGAGGCCTTTGTGACTTGAAGCACTGTGACTGCCGAGGACTTTTTGCTGCACTGTGTGCTGTGGCTGACGTGCGCGCACGTGTGAGCGCATGCATTTGCGCGTGCAAACACGTATGTTGCTTGCACAGAGCCAACCCCGAGGCCCCCATCTGCGCTCCTGTAAAGCAGCATCTGTGCCCCTGTAGGGTAAGGCAGGCGCTCTGCAACAAACCTGTGCGTGCACACGCGTGCTCACTCGTATACACACACATGCTCACACACATATGCACACACGCACAGACGCACACACACGCACGCACGAACACACACACGCATTCCCCTCCCTCCCTGTCTGTGCTCACGCTTGCACCTAACCCCCCCTGCCAACTCTGCGTGCCAATTTCACACGTTTGAGTGCACCTGTGTGCGTGCGTACACAGACACCGCGTTGGACTCGGAGAAGGTGTGGGAGAAGGGGCTTCTGGCGGCAGACTCGCCCCTGCTCAGTTTGGGTGCGGTAGCCAAGCTGCCAGCCGGGGACGCCTGCGCCCTGCCGGACATGGCGGAAGCGCTGCTGCTGCAGCACCCGCACCGCCTGCAAGGTGCGCGGCCGCCCTGCAGTGTGCCATCATGATGTGCAGCAAACGTGCGCGCGCCGTGCGTGCGTGTGCGATTGCGTCACAGGACTGGCTGGGAGTGTGCACCCCCTTTCTTATGTGTGCCCCCTTTTGTGTGTGCACCCCCTTCTATGTGTGTAACCCCTTGTGTGTGCACTCCTGTGTGCGCACCTCCTGGCGCAGTGTGGGTTGGATGTCAAGTGCATTGAGCCCTGCCAAACAAGCGGTTGTTTTTCCAAGGCCGCGAACGTAACACACCAATGGGAGGCGCCCCATGGGCTTGCAAAGCTGACAACCTCTTCCACGAGCACCGCTGCGTTCACACGCTTGGCAGCCTCGCACGCACATGCAGGACCAGCCCACGCCACCGTTGGCCGCCTGCTGTGCGGCCTGCTGCTGCACTGGGCGCCTGAGGTGCGCGCCGGGGCGGGCGCGGCCGCGCAGCGTGTCACCGCCTCCGAGCCGAGGCTGCTGGTGGGCCTGCTGGAGGCGCTGCGCGGCTGCATGGACGAGCCAAGCGGAGTTGCTGCCGTGGTCGTGGTGCGTCCTAAAGGGTGAAAAAAGGGGGGGGGGCCGATTCAGGGGAACGGGGGAGGGAATGTTCGTTGGTTTTGTTCGGAGGAGGGCGCTGGCTGGGTGATTAATGTGCACAGCAAGGGGTGCTGCTTCATAAGAGGCTGCCTTGCAGCGGCATGCTAGACAGAGGGCAAGGGGAGTGGGGAGGGGGTGGGACCACTTGCTTATTTTGTGGCATGCTGGATGCAGCGAGAGCGTGCAGGGGGGTGGGGGGCATGGGGAGCACATGGGTGCATTCAGATGCTGCTGCTGTTGCAACAGCAGGTTCGTTCTAGAGTAGCGGCAGAGGCAGCTCAGCCCACCCTACCTGCGTGTGGTCCATGTGCGGCAGCGTGCCAAGATAAGACAGATAAGTTATTTGGAATTAGGATTTTGGCGGGAAGCAGGGGGAAAGAGGGAGCTACAGTTGTGGGTGGGGCGTGTGCTGCGCAGGCGCCCGATGCCACAGGAGAGGACGCGGTTCCTACCGCCGGGCTGTGTGCGCGACGCTTTATGGCGGCGCTGCTGCACATCCTGCCCCGCCAGGTGGACGAGGTGGACGCCGAGCAGGTGGGCTCATGGGGGCTAGAAAAAGGAATCTTGTTTTGGAGAAGGGGCGCCATGCGCTAGATGAAGGTGGTGAGCATGACGCGTGCGCTGTGTGTTGTGTGCTTTGTGTGTTGCTTTTTTGGTTGCAGTGAGGGGCAGTATGAAATGGAACAGATGAAAAGATGGGGGGGGGGATATGCTGGAGGGTTGTGCGCAAGATGCTGCAGCGAGCAGGGGCCTGACACTCTGATGTGTTACTGCAACCACGTGCAGTTCTGGACGCTAGTGCCCAGACCCCACGTGCAGCTCTGCTCATGCAGACCACACATGCACAGCTCTGCTCATGCAGATCACACATGCGCGCGCTGTCCCCACATGATGTGCGCTCTTGTGTCAGGCTCACTCCCCTCATTTGCACACCGGGCCCTGCGCGCAGCTGTCCGCGCTGCTGCTGACGGCCCACCACCCGGCCATCACGGCCCCAGTGCCCTCCGGATCTGCACGCCAGCTATGGCTGGCTGCGTCCCGTCGCATCCCCATGCTCGTCAAGGCCTTTCCAGGTGCGCAGCAGGAGCGGCATGCGCAAGAGTTGCTTCTAGCTCCCCCTCTCCTCTCCACCTGTCCCATGCCTGAGGAGTTGCGCCGCCGTTGCGGCGGCAGCTCCTGCTGCGGCACGTCCGCAATGGTCCAGGCTCGGGGAGGCCGCAGCTGCCGGGGCAACAAACGCAACTGCTGGGTCCCCCTTAGCCAAGGCCTTCCCAGGTGCACAGCAGCGGCGGCGATGGCAGCGGCAGCAGCAGCAGTAATGGCAGCAGTGACAGCAGGGGCATGTTATAGGTTAAGCAACCAGCAGGCGCTGGGCCGACAGGGGCAGGCATACGTATCTTTGCATGTGCCTGCGCCCATATGCGGCCTGGATGTGTTGTGGGGCGCGTGCTCTACGCATCCATCGCCCCGCAAGTGGCAAAGCATGGAGCAGTAGAGCGCGCACCTGCCGTGCATCCGGGCTCTTGTCGCCCCTGTCACCCAGCTTGCAGCAACCTCGTGCCTCCCTCCTCTCCCCCTTCAGCTGAGAAGGGGCACGTTTGAGCCCCTTGCTACCCCCTCCCCCCTCCCGGCCGCTCAAAGCGCACTGGGCCTCCCTCCCTGCACCCTCCTGCTTCAGCTTTACCACACTCTCAGCCTTACGCCTGCTTTGCACACGCGCGCCCCCCCCCAGCTTGGCCACGTACGTGGCCTCACGCCTGCTGCGTGCCTGTGCGCTGCGTGTGCTCTGCTGCAGGCCTGGCTCCGGCGGTGGCAGACGCGCTGACGGGTCCGCAGGGGATCTCCTCAGTCCGATCAACGCAGCAGGCAGCGGCGCGCCAGGCCCTGAGCACATGCATGGCCATCTCGCCCAATGCAGTTATGCCGCACGTGCTGGACAAGCTGGCCCAGCTACTGGACAGGTGGGCGCGGGCGTGTATGTGTGTGTGTGTACATGTGTGTGCTTGTGTGTGTATGTGTGTGTGTGCATGTGTGTGCTTGTGTGCGCTTGTGTGTGTATGTGTGTGTGTGTACATGTGTGTGCTTGTGTGTGCTTGTGTGTGCGTGTACGTGTGCACGTGCCTGTGCCGGCGCGCGCTCGTGTGAGCGTGTCTGTGCATGTGCACTTGTGCCTGCATGGGCATGCATGCGTGCGGATGTAAGCGTGTGTGTGCGCGCGCGCACAATGTGCGCGCAGCTGCCCGTTTGCATGGGTATGCATGCGTGGGCGTGCATGTGTAAACGCTCATGCGCGCACAGCATGCGCGCGCATGCCGTTGGTACACAAATGGCTGCGCGGGCATGCTGCCTATTTGCGCGCGCAGGGTGGAGCACAGAGGGCCACCCTGGACAAATCGCTGGACACCCCTTGGGCACACCCCCGGGCCACTCGGCCTCCAACACACGCTTGCACAAGCACCCCTGTTGCAAACACACACATGGCCACGCGCGCACACTCAGGTCAGAGCACGACGCGATCCCGGATGAGTCGCTGGAGATCTTTGGCACGCCCCCAGGCTACCTGGCCTCTGAGTGGCGTGCGCTGCAGGAGGTCAGCGAGGCGGTGATGGTGGTGGAGCGCCGCAACGTGCGCAAGGCCAAGGGCCGCTTCAAGGTGCGGGGGCATGCACACGCTGCATTTATTGCTTGTGTGTGTTGTGTGCGTGTGTGTGCTTGTACGAGCATGTGTCTGTGTGAGGTGTTGCGAGGAAGCAGGCGGGCGGATACTAGCGCTTAAGCATGTGTACGTAGTTGCTATCAAGAAGGACACATCTGTTGGCTTTGGGCCCCGTCCTTTCATCCCTTTTTCAGTGCCAGGCCTGTTGTGAACCACCCCTCCTCTGCCCTGACTGGGCAGGGAGAAGCGGCACAGGGGCAGGCTGCTTGTTCGTGCGTGACAGGCCGCTGTGTCCCTTTTATCCATGGGTGGGCAGCATTATCCCTCGTCCTTTGGGATGCAGTGTTGTCCTGTGTCACGCAGCGGCAGGGTGCTGCTGAAGCATGTTGCCGCAGGAGGGGCTGGGGTGCTCCTGATGGGGTGCATCGGTATCACCAGCATCAGCATCAGTAATCGATCATCAGGGTCAGTACCATCACCATCACCATCACCATCCTGCTACTTGCATTGCCCCATGGCATGCTCAAAACTTTCCTGGCCCTGGCTGCCTGCAAGGCCCAAGGACACATGCTCTCTGGCTGAACCTTTCCCCCACCTTCATCCCCACGCGCTGCGCTGCAGAGCGGCGGCAGCCGTGCGTTTGGGGCGGACGAGGACGATGATGATGACGAGCCACCACCCCCGCCCCCGCCCCCTGCCGCCAAGCCCGCGGCCCGGCCAGGCGCCTCAGGGGCCAAGAAGGACGCGGCGGCACGGCAAGCGGAGTGGCGCGCGAACGAGCTCACTCAGGAGGCAAAGGTGAGGGGTTTGGGCCCGCTGTGCAGAGCACAAACACCTGTTGGTAAGTTCTTTCTATACTGTTGGCCTGGGCTAAGATGTGCTGGAGGTGGTTTTCACAGGGTAGGTGGCGGAGTCTAGTTGTGACAACAGGCAGGAAGTTTATGCGTTGGCCACAGCCTCCCTGCCTGCCCCCTTGTGTGGTGGAGGTGGCACACGCAGCCCCCCTTTGGTGCGGTCCATGCCTTGCATGCGGTCCATCCCTTTCATCCAGTCAATCCAATTCAGGGTCCATTTTTTTGCATGCGGTGCATCTCATTGAGGCAGTCCATCCCTTTGATTGCGCTCCATCCAAGTAAAGGTCCATCCCTCTTGTATGCAACCCATCCCTTTTTAATGAGGTCCATCCATCCTTGGCTGGGCGTCTCCATCAGTCCCTGTCTCGGATTGGGGGGCTTGTGAGCCCAGGAGCATGAGTGCACGGGGCCTGTGTGTGTGTGTGTGTGTGTGTGTGTG
>LFIK01004094.1_pt1 | contig 11814 bp, 16 predicted proteins | sample 643401 | NCBI WGS metagenome assembly LFIK01 (sample SAMN03777447, study PRJNA286221) | soda lake metagenome | biome: soda lake; feature: Kulunda steppe; material: water; isolation source: sample T5-Br brine of Lake Tanatar-5 | place: Russia: Kulunda steppe | collected 2010-07 | reverse complement strand
CTCCATGCGCTCCAGCTCCATGCGCTCCATGAGCCCCATGCGCTGGACACCCATCTGCCTGCCTGCTCCGATGCACAGACTGCTCCATGCGCTCCATGCGCTCCAGCTCCATGCGCTCCATGAGCCCCATGCGCTGGACACCCATCTGCCTGCCTGCTCCGATGCACGGACAGCTCCATGCGCTCCATGCGCTCCATACGCTCCAGCTCCATGCGCTCCATGCGCTCCATGCGCTGGACACCCGTCTGCCTGCCTGCTCCGATGCACGGACTGCTCCATGCTGCACTGCCTGTGCCCATGCACTCTCCTCCCCCCCACAGCCACAGCAACACACATGCATGCACACGCACACACGCGCACGCACACACACACACGCACGCACGCACAGGCGCGTCGGTGCGCACCTGTGAGGTAGTCGCCGGCCTTGGCGCCCGTCGTAAGCAGGATGTCCTTCCGCTTTGCGCCAGGCAGCGTGTGGCCCCGCACCATCAGCTCCGGCACCGGGGACGGCAGCCCGAAGCCGTCGCCCGACACAAACTCCTGCGCACGACAAGCAGCCAACGACAGCTACTATCACACCAGCTTCCGCACTGTGGCAACGGCTACCATCACACCAGCCCCGGACCGCAGGCGCTGCAAGCCTGCTGCACGCCCACCACAGCTGCCTCAACATGGCCATGCACAATGCGCAAGCATGTGCACGCACACGCCAACACACATTCACGCGTGCATGTACATGCACAGCCGCAAGCGCATGCCCCGCAGATGCTACACAGGCCGAAGGCGCTGCGTGGCTGCAAGGCGCGCTGAGGGCTAAGGGCTGGTGCCAGTCAAGCCCTCTGTGCAGGCCCCTGTACAGCAGCCTTAGTTTTCAGTGCATTTTCCTATAATGCGATCCTGAGTAATTGAATTGTAGGAGTGCACATTTTGATCTTGTAATATAACTTTCACAAGACTTGATTGCTCAGAGGATAGGAGCTGATGCATTGAATTGGCTGCCGCGGCTCAGTGAGAGTTGCAGACAAGGGCCAGATCCAAACACGCGTGCTTAATGTGGACAACTTTGTGCGCATGTGCACCCACCCGCACACACCCGCACGTATGCTTACCCCTCACCGCGTGCGCACACGCATGCACACGGACAGACTGCATTGACTCACCTACCCGCACACACCCGCACACACCCGCACATATGCTTACCCCTCACCACGTGCGCACACGCATGCACACGGACAGACTGCATTGACTCACCTACCCGCACACCCGCACACAAATGCTTTCCCCCCCCACACGCACCCCATGTGCTCATGCGTGTATATGGGCACACAGCATGGACTCACCCCCCCCAACCCCTCACCCACATGCTTTCTCCCCCCCCCCACACACCCTCCATGCACACGGGCAGACAGCACGAACTCACCCTGGAGCCGTTGGGGTGCACGGAGCCGTTGTCACTAGGTGCCTGCAACGGGGGGAGCAGCAAGTGTTCATGCCAGGCAAGATAACAAGAAGAGCACGGTCGCCTTCACCTGGCAGCTCCAAGCCGGCCGATCAGTGGGTGGTTGCCAATCAGTGGGTACTTGCCAATCAGAGGGTGATTACCAATCAGTGGGTGATTGCCATTCAGTGGGTGATTGCCAATCAGTGGGTGGTTGCCAATCAGTGGGTGGTTGCCTCCGCCCAAAGCAGGCAAATCACAGGCTAGGATTGGGTTCACGTCTCGTGCTTCCAGCCCGCAGCCAATGCAAGCAGAGCGCCTGCCCTCTGCCCGCCCGTGGGGGCACCAGCATGCACCCACACCGCCCGTGAGGGCACCAGCATGCACCCACACCTGCTGTGGGAGCACCAGCATATGCACCCACACCTCCCGTGGGGGCACCAGCATGCACCCACACCGCCCGTGAGGGCACCAGCATGCACCCACACCTGCCGTGGGGGCACCAGCATATGCACCCACACCGCCCGAGGGGGCACCAGCATGCACCCACACCTCCCGTGGGGGCACCAGCATATGCACCCACACCTGCCGTGGGGGCACCAGCATATGCACCCACACCGCCCGAGGGGGCACCAGCATATGCACCCACACCGCCCGTGGGGGCACCAGCATGCACCCACACCTGCCGTGGCTCCACCTCCTCAAGGACCTGCCGCACAAACTCCTCCGTCACGTGCGCGCACCGAGTCTCGTAGGTCTGCACAATGTTTGGATGGCACCTGCACGCGTCCACAAAGGTGCCGCACACACATGTAAGGTCTGCACGATGTTTGGATGGCACCTACATGCGTCCACAGAGGCGCCGCACACACATGTAAGGTCTGCACGATGTTTGGATGGCACCTGCACGCATCCGCAAAGGCGCAGCACACACATGTAAGACGACACACTGGCTTGTGCAGCATGCAAGTACATGACGCCCTGGCTTGCACAGCATACATGGCCCTGGCAGCAGCATGTGGCCTGCTTATGTGCCCCCCTTTCCCTGCTTCCTTTCTTTTCCCCCCTCCTCCCCCTCAAAGGGGAAAGAACCAGGGGAAGCGAATCACCCTAGGCACAGCAAAAGCAGAGCATGCATGCGCACATACACAGGGTGCAACACTGCAGGGTATAAGGTATGCTCGAGATGTCACGAGGAGAAATTGCTCCTCCTATAATCCTTACACAGGCTGAGTGCACGTGCAGAGCACGCAGACACATACACAGGAAGTGCACATGCAGAGCATGCACAGACACATACACAGGTAGAGTGCACATGCAGAGCACGCACACACACATACACAGGGAGTGCACACGCAGAGCACACAGGCGGAGCAAGCGTGCCCCAAGCCCATGGTCTTGGGCTGTGCACCTGTCGGGCTACACTCAGTGCAGGCCAGCTGCAGTGCCAGGAGCACAGGCTGTGTGTGTGTTTGTGGGTGTTTGGGTGTGTGGGAGTGGGTGTGTGCAGCGGCGCCTCCCTGCACAAGAAAGCACAGCCCCTTGCAACCCCCGCACTGGCACTTACAGTTCCTTGCACAGCAGGGCCTCCTTGTAGGAGCTGCTCTTGAACAGCTCCGGCGAGCAGGAGGGCACCAGCTTCACTGCCACTGGCGCAGACCTCCACACGGCCTGCTCAAAGGAGGGGAGAGAGGGGGGCATACCGACACAGCGTCAATATATGGCCACTAGCTTGGTGGCAAGTCCGGCAAGCCTGCTCCATGGTGAAATAAGGATGCCTCTGCACAAGGTAGAGGGCCCTCAAGAACCAATAGCAAGGGCGGCGCCTGCTCAGCCAGCTCAGCCTGCAAGCGTGCAAGCACGGTGCTGAGCAACTCGAGTACTCCTTGCACGCGCGGTCAAGTATGCATGCACAAGCGAGTGCACGCGTGCATGTGTGTACATGCACAAAGGGGGTGAATGAAATTGTGTTGGCACAAACAGTCAAACTTTGAGGTCGAAGAGGCCGAGAAGCCTAGAGCTGCACTAAATATGTCCCAGCCTACCCCCTTCACCCAGGTGCAGGTCCACTTACGCACAAATGCACGCACACACACACACATACACACACACAAATGCACACTCAATTTGTGTGACACAGACGCACTGATCCACACATGCGTTAACACATACGCACACGCACACGCGCACACCACACACGTACACACACAAATCTGAGATGAAGGGCCCACCTTGAAAACTTTCCCGTATCCGCCTGCGCCAATGTACTTGAGGACATGCAAGTCGTCAAACAGCTCCTCTGGCGGCCTTAGGGAGAACGTCTGGCGGGCACGGTTCCACGCGCTGGACGGGTTCTCAGCTGCGAAAGGGCGCATCAATCACCAAAGTGACACACACACAAACTCACACACCAACACACACACAGCAGGGCGCGAATCCCCCCTCCCAGCTCACCACAGGGGTGCCACTCCTGGCATGCAGGCCCCCCATCGCTGGCCTGGTTTGTCTGCACCTGAAGCACTATGCGTGATCCAAGCGGAAGAGAGCTGGTCTGTGGACATACTTCCACACTCAGTTCGCTGCACCATGACATAGACATTGACTTGTTATCACTCTGCTGAGCTTGAACAAGCACTTCCGCACCCTGCCCCCATATTTGTATACACAGGAGAGCTTTCATCCTCTGCTCTGCTGCGCAAGCATGTGCTCGAGTTCATTGTTCCGAGCACTCACCTTTCGCTGATGTTCCGATGGAATCTTGGGAGGAAGATGTTTGGAGGGTCTCTGTATTCGCCTGTTCGAGCCTAGACTGTTGTTGCAGCTTTTCTTGCTCTTGCTGCTTGCTCTTCTGCTCCAGAACAAGCTGCTTCTGTGTCTCCTCAGGCTTCGTCTTAGCAGGAGATACAGTTGTGCCATCCTGCTTTGGCACTTGCTGCTCCTGAGCATCAGGCTTCAGCTCATGCTTCTGTGATAATTGCTGCTGCTGCTTTTGCTGCTGCTCTCCTTGCTGCTGCTCTCCTTGCTGCTGCTGCTGCTGCTGCTGCTGCCGAGCAGTATCCCCTGTCCCGGGTTGCCTTGCTCCCCGACAGCTATCATCGGCGGGCCGGTTTTGGGGCTGCTGCTGCCCCTCCTCCTTCGACAGGCACCCGCCCATCTCACCTAAACAAACCTGCTCCTCATCGACCGTCAAGTATCTTGACCTAGGTTCAACTTTTTACGATGAAGCTGTAATAAATGAATCCTCGCAAATGCGTAGCGCGTCATCCTCGTTCAGGCGCGTCAACTTGCTGAGCTCACACTTTTGCCCATGCGCAGGTGAGCATGTCATGTCCAAGCCAATAAGTAGATAATGGAAGTATACTAGTTGTGTGCCCTCTTGAGCGAGTGTCTGCAAATGGGATGTTCTTCAATTTCTTGCTCTGCGCCTATGTGCTGTACGTCCACACGTACACGTCCACATGCACACTTGCACACGCGGATACACACACGCTTGCACACACACTCACACACACACACACACACACAGAGACACACACACGCACACACACACGCGCGCGCGCACACACACACACGCACACACACACGTAAGCACACACACGCACACGCAAGCACATGCACACTCAAAGACACTCATTCACACAGTGTGTGCCACACATATGGACGCACAAGCATACGTACACACAGATACGCGCACGCACGCACACACACGTGCACACACACACAAGTGCACACACGCATACAAGCGCACACACATGCAAGCAAAGCACACACACACGCACACACACACACACATACGCACTCACACACATGCACATGCACATGCAAGCATACACAAGCACACGTACACTCACTCACATACACGCACACATGCACACGCACGCTTGTACATTTGCAAGTACACACACGCAAGCACACACGCACGCAAGCGCGCACACACCCACACACAAGCGCAAGCACACACACATGCAAGCAAAGCACAGACACGCACGCACACACACTTACACATTTGCACACACATGCACACGCAAGCACACACAAGTGCACACAAGCACACGCTATACATATACGAACATGCGTGCACTCATGAGGGGTTTACGAGGGGTTTATGAAAAAATGCACTCACTTACACACACATAAACATACACGCAAGCACACACACACACACGCAAGCAAGCTCACACGTACACGCGAGTACACACACGCACACACACACTAACACTATCACACGCAAGCGCACACACCAGCTGTTGCTTGCAGGCACATGCGCGTACGCATATATCATAGCAAGTTGTAACAGCATACGCACAAACATGAAAGTTGCACGCGTACAATTTCTCAAATACAAACACTCACAGCAATCTGCGGACCGCCCACCCCACACCGCCACGCCAAGCAAGACCAGCTTACCTATGCCGACAACTGCACCACCTGCACCAGCACCACCTGCGGGCCCAGGCCACATGGAGGTGAAACTTCTCGGAATGCTGCGCGCATATGCTGACTTATGTACGTCAGTGACATAATGTCACTGCACCCATGGGCTGCACGGACCAGAGCATTACTGCCCCGATGGTACAGATCATGCATTCCTTCTGTCCAGGCTCAGAACTTCTGATTAAGAAGTTGTCGAGTGCTGCTAGGCGGTGGTTGGATTGTGTATTGCCTGCATGCACATATCAGGTATGTGTGCATACCTGGCTGCAATTCCTTACTGAATAATATGTCACACACAACATTCATGGCAGTGCTATAGGGTGCGCAAGGCTTTCAGCGGAATCCTTCAATCCTTCACCCTGCGCTTCAGCTCAATTGACCACTTCCAAGGGCTCACGGGTATGCTGCCGGCGGACTCAGCCGCAATCTTCTCTTCGATTGTGGCGGTGGGTGTGTGCATGGGTGGTCCATGCAAGCAGTGCCTGCTATATAGTGCTGCGCAACTGCACCCAATATGAAGAGCAAGCAGGCTCGATGCCGCCTGAGCCTCTGGGCAGTGAGTGCAGCTTGCTGCCCGTGTGTGTGTATGTTCAGGCAGCCTGAGCCTGTCAAACTACAACATACTATTGATTTCCTTTCGTTTTTTTAAATAGCCTGCTTTGCTTGCATGTGCAAGGGGAGAGGGGAGGGTACGGTCTGCTGCTGGCTACAGTAAAACCCCCGCCTTTTGGTGTTAGCCTGGTGGAGGCAGTTAGCCGTCGGCAGTTGGCGGAAGGTGCACCAGAGCTGCCAGCAGGGCATCAGGATGTCCTCGAGGCATCAGTGCGCTAAACAAGCTCCAGCATCAACCGTGCCCCACCAGGCTGTTTCCTACATGAATTTCCTGCTTTCTATGAGTAGGCTAGCAGACTTCTTGACTGAAGGCCTTATCCTTGTAATCCTAGTTATCATTGTGTTCCTTGTCTGATGGCCTCTGCACAGGTGTCCAGCGTCATCATCAACGCGTACGGCAGCCAGATCTTGGAGCGGAAGCGCGCGGACAACGCAAAGGCCCTGAACCAGGAGCGGCAGGACTTTGAGGCCAAAGCCGAGCTGGCCTCTGTGCTTGCAAGGTGCCGAGTGCCGCAGTGCCGCAGTGCCACAGTGCCACAGTGCCACAGTGCCGCAGTGCCGCAGTGCCACAGTGCCACAGTGCCGCAGTGCCACAGTGCCACAGTGCCGCAGTGCCACAGTGCCACAGTGCCACAGTGCCACAGTGCCGCAGTGCCACAGTGCCGCAGTGCCACAGTGCCACAGTGCCGCAGTGCCGCACTGCCGCAGTGCCACAGTGCCGCAGTGCCACAGTGCCACAGTGCCACAGTGCCGAGTGCCACAGTGCCACCGACATGGATATGCAAGCGTCCCCAGGGTGCGCGCCTCCAGCGCAACTGGCGCTCACGCGCCTGTCGTCGCGCGCACAGCGCTTTTTGTAAATGGGATCTAAGGGTCGCTTGTTGCAGATAGGATCTAAGGGTCGCTGCCATAAATTGCACCACAGGCGTCTTAAGGGTATCCACTTCTTGCTTGTGCCAGGCGGCCCTTGTCTCACTGTGGTTGTAAGGTACAAGCAGGTGCAGGCGCAGAATTGCGCCCGTGGTGGGCTTCCTCCACAATTTACGATCTGCTGTTGGCACCACCTAAGACCATAGGCCATACGCCCCGTGTGTCAAGTACGGCGCCAAGTTTGCACACATGCCTGCCTCCTCGGGCCTAGTGTGATGGTCTACCACCAGTTGCCACCGGCATTGCTCTGATGCCGTACGCTGATCGAGCGGGACGGCCTTTTGGTTCGGTCTTGTGTGTGCAGGTACAGAGGCCCCCTCCTTGAGGCGACCATCGACTTTGAACAAAAGATCTACTACATACTGAGCGGCCAAGGTGACCAGCATGCCCCTCTCCTGTCTTTAAGTGCACCCAGAGCATGGAACGCGATGGGGCCGATGCTTGCATCAGACAGTGCTCAGTCTTCACATTACCTGCTGCCTTGAGACCTTGGCTGCCTTGCAACTGGTTACAGATGACTGGGGGCAAGAGGGGGGCGTGCCCGAGGAGGAGCTGACTTAGTGAGTGCCAGCAGGTGTCAAGTCTATGTGAGCCAGTATTAAAGGCTGTGGCCCTCGCATCTATGCATGGCTCTGCCTGCCTACCTCGCTGTTAGGGGGCTTGGTGCTCCTATGGGTATCATCATGCAGACTGCGCCCTCTTTCCTCCTCTGCGCATGTGATGACGCGCCCCGGTGATATGGCGTGCCCCTTCTGTCGCCCAGCACGCTTTTTACAATCGCCCAGGTGGGAGCAGCAGCAGCAGCAGCAGCAGCACATCGGCTTGCCGTGCTCAGCTTCCCTTGTTCAAAACAGCAAGGCAGACTGCAGTAGCGCGCAGGCTTGCCGCGCCTCGCTTTGCCTGCCCAGAGCAGCCAGGCCAGCCGCACGATGGCTGCTACTGACCCTTTCCTCCGGGATCCCCGAGACAGGCCGCACGATGGCTGCTACTGAGCCCCTCCTCCGGGATTCCCTGGCTGTGCGCAGTTCCTGGGGTACATTGAGGTGCTGCGGAGAGAGGGCCCCAGGGAGACGTCCTTCTTGGGTGCAGGCAATCCAACAGTGAGTCTACAAAGCAGTCTAACCATGAGTCTACGGCAATCTAACAGAGAGTCTATAATTAGGGATGGGTAAACAGCTTCTAAGCAAAATGCCAGGGAGGCTCTATAGAGGCTCTACAGAGCCTCAATGAGGCTTTGCCAAACCCTATTTACCCATCCCTATCTGTAATCTAAAGTGGGTCAATCTAACGAGTGAGTCAGGCAATCTAACAGTCAGGCAGTCTAACAGTGAGTCTACGAGGTGAAGGGCTGACCCCCGGCCTGGTTGTGAGGTTGATTGATGTGTGCTACAAACTTTGCAGCTTGTCATCGCTAGACTTCTAATCTACCAGATGGCCCAAGGGCAAGGGATGGGTGAGAGGCCAGGGCGAGGCGCAGGAGGGATGACTGAAGGAAGGGATCAGAGGAGAAGGTGTGAAGAATGGGTGTGAGGAAAGGGCGAGAGATGCGGGGCTCGTTGCACTCCCCCGCACTTCGGCTGCCCTCATCAACCTGGTCCTTGCTTCGTGCGCAGGCTTGCTGCACCCATTCATCGGCCCATCCAACAGCCCGCTGCACCAACTTCCTGCACCCACACAATGGCGCTTCAAGTGACCCACTGCACCAACTTCCTGCACCCATACAACCGCCCGTCCAACAGCCCACTGTGCCAACTTCCTGCGGCCATCCATTGGCCCCACCCAATGATTGCCGGACATGCCGCTGTAGCAGTTTGTGCCACTGTAGCAGTGTGCGCTACTGAGACTCGGCTCATCCACTCAGCTTATCGCTGTGCCCGTTGAACACCGCAGGGCACAGACACACTCACCTGCATGACTGAGGGCTTCCGCTTTCTGTTCTCTGCCACGCCGAATCGGCTGCAAGAGTGGTTGGATGGTGAGCGGCTGCAGCCAGACATGGCGCGTGTGCATGCTGGTCTAGGTGCAGGTGGACATATCACATGTGCTTGCTGATGTGGCTGCAGGGGGATATGTGTTTGCTGATGTGACTTCATTATTGGTGCCTTTCCAGATCAAGGTTCAGGTTGCAGGCGGTTGATGGGCGCTCTAGTCAAACTGCCCTCGTTTGCTGAATGCTGTTGCCCTTGGCACAGTACTGAGGCCCCAACTGTTAAGCTCGTTCGGGGCTGTTTGCAGGAGGGGGGTTGGCTGGAAAGGTGCGGCAGGAGATGCCAGCATGGTCCATTGCCGGTGTATTGCACTGTGCTTGCGCGCCCTCGACCACGCCCTCACCCGCCAGCTTTGCCCCCCCTGGCCCGCCCCAGCATACCATTGGTGTCTGTGGCACTTGTGACGCATGCACCGCGGGGGGCGCTGTGTGGCCAAGGGTTCCTGTGCAGCAGGGGCATTTGGGGAGCGCGTGTCACCCAGATCTGGACCTCATGCAAGCACGCAAAAAGGCACGCCTGCCCCTTTCGGCGCCCAAGGGGGTTCAGCGGTTGCGCTGTCTCACAACGCATCAGTTCTCTCCTGCAAGGCATCAGTACTCTCCTGCAAGGCATCAGTGCTCTCCTGCAAGGCATCAATGCTCTCCTGCAAGGCATCAGTACTCTCCTACAAGGCATCGGTACTCTCCTGCAAGGCATCAGTGCTCTCCTGCAAGGCATCAGTGCTCTCCTGCAAGGCATCAGTGCTCTCCTGCAAGGCATCAGTACTCTCCTGCAAGGCATCAGTACAAGGCGTTAGGCAGGGAACGGTTTGTAACCCTTACCCTCCCATCCACGCCCTCCACTTGTGAGTGCCTGTAGCAACATCCACACCGTGTGCTCTGGCTGTCCTCTCCTGCCACACCGTGTGCTCTGGCTGTCCTCTCCTGCCACACCGTGTGCTCTGGCTGTCCTCTCCTGTCACAACCCATGGGCACTCGACGGATCATGCGCATGTGCTGCAGATGGCGACACACACACACACACACACACACACACACACACACGCGCGCGCGCGCACGCACACGTGCACACATGCACACGCACATACGCACACGCACACGCGCACATATACATGCGCACACGCACACACGCAACAGGTTGGGCCAGAGCTGGAGGTGCCGGGCTATGGGTGTGAGGACCATTTCTTTGAGCTGGACACCGTCACTCACTCATGGGAGGTGCTGGCGGTGAGTGCGTGGGGCTGGGTGGGCTGCGCCCCCTGCCCTGAAATGGGGCTCGACATGCACCAAGCGGCAAACACACGCAGGCACGTGTATGCAACTGCTCCAGCTCCGCCCCAGCACCCAGCATTGATGTTGGCGACAAAATGCAGGAGCTCGTAGCAAGCGGCGTGACAGAGGGCATCCTGTGCGATGTGGGCATGCCGGTGCTGCACAGAGGTGGGGGCAGCATCAGCGGCACTGGGTGTGCTGCTTTTGGGTAAAGGGGTGGTCGCTGTTCTTTGCACCCAGAATGCTCAGAGGTTGTGGCGCAACAGGGGTGTGCTGCTTTTGGGTGTGCTGCTTTTGGGTAAAGGGGTGGTCGCTGTTCTTTGCACCCAGAATGCTCAGAGGTTGTGGCGCAACAGGGGCAGGAGATGGGGTGCGTTGCTCTGCTCTGCAGGATTTCCAGGGCTTTGCTGCTTTGGAAGCCTGGGCTGCTGCCCCTGCCTCACAACCTGCTGCGGCAAGCAGGGCACGCTTGCATGCTCCATGCATGCATCATCCGCCTCTAGACCATGCTTGCATGCTCCATGCATGCATCATCCGCCTCTAGACCATGCTTGCATGCTCCATGCATGCATCATCCGCCTCTAGACCATGCTTGCATGCTCCATGCATGCATCATCCGCCTCCAGACCATGCACCCATGTCGTACCGCGCCCCACGTGCACACCTGCAGGCGTTCTGTACAACTGCCGCGTGTTTGTGCTGGGCAGGCAGGTGCTGCTCATCCGGCCCAAGCTGCACCTGGCCAACGACGGCAACTACCGGGAGACGCGGTGCGTGCGCGTGTGTGCGGGCGTGCATGCTCAGGGGCCTGTACGGTAGTTGAGTAAAAGAAATGGGATTTGCGGAGCATGTGGGCTTGCTAGCATAGCCAAGCATGGTTGAAAAAGCATTTCATCTGCGGCACTGTCCGCTTGAGCCGCAGCCACATCTCCACCTGGTTACTATACCACCCACCTACGCACATGCGCACACATGGAACACAGGTACTTTGCCGCGTGGAAGCACCGTGGTGTGGTGGAGGACTTTGTGCTGCCCCCCTCCATGGCTGCAGCCATTGGGGGGAGGGGCAGCACGCGCGTCCCGTTTGGTGATGGCGTGCTGCAATGCCAGGACGCAACGCTTGCTGGTGGGTGGGTGGGTT
>LFIK01004093.1_pt1 | contig 11815 bp, 7 predicted proteins | sample 643401 | NCBI WGS metagenome assembly LFIK01 (sample SAMN03777447, study PRJNA286221) | soda lake metagenome | biome: soda lake; feature: Kulunda steppe; material: water; isolation source: sample T5-Br brine of Lake Tanatar-5 | place: Russia: Kulunda steppe | collected 2010-07 | reverse complement strand
GTTCCATGTAAAACTCGTCGGCGAAATATTCCTCATGACCTTCATTTGGCATTCTCTCGTGTTCATCGGCTGAATCTTCATTCAGACCCGCGCGTAATGCCGAATCCACAAGTCTTTGGAGCTGGGCTTCGTCTTCAAAATTGTAAGCGACCTCGGCGCGCCGGGACTGACTCTGCAAGTTCGAATTTCCATCTCTCGTTCCCTTTCGCTTCCGCATCTCGGCTGCAGTAGCTTTGAGGATGTCCTCCCTGGAAGGTGGCGCTTCTTCCTCAACTTTGTCTTCCTCTTGCCTTTTACGAGCCCTAAGGACCACGATGACGGATCCATCTTCCAATCCTGCCGTTTCAATTGTTTTCGACGCACGAAGACGCGCTCCATCAAAGAACTACGTGCACAGAGGTCGACGTGGGAATGCGTCCAAAGTTCCCAAACAGGCAACGTTCGTAGCAGCGAGATCCACAAACTTCGGTCAAAAATCTGATCATTCGTCTCTATCATCGATGCAACCATGCAAGGATCCAATCCCATCGCGCATTCGTCGCCTTTCGCTGTACGAGGCAACGCACCAACTTTTGCTCTTCTGGAGGGACGTCCACGCATCCATTCCGATGCAGGTAGCGCTGGAGTTCTCCGACGGACGTGTGCTTGTCCACGTCTTGAACCTCGCATTTTCCTCCCATCGTGCGCACGCACAGGCGCATTGCGGACGCGCTCGTGCGCTGCTTTCGCGCAGTTCGTCCGACGGATGGTTCACGTCGTCCAAGTGGACACGAGAACGTTCCTGTCGAAGGCGTTTCCTGAGACGAAGGAGGGAGTATTTTCTCGCACCTGGAAGCACGGTGCTCACCCACGCCACGAGGACACGTGTGACGTCCGAGGTGCGACGAGGGAGAAGATGCATATGGATTCGAACGGCGGATGGGCTCCTGGTGAAGGGCAGTGCATCGCCACGTCGAAGGAAATGGGAGGTTGAAGTCAAAGAGCTTTTGCTAGTTTCATCGCCGCACCAAAGTCGCCGCACCGATGGCGGATGGTGTAACACAACGAAGTGATCACCACACAAAGCGCGATAAGCCGCTTGTATCCGGTTGTAGGAAAAAGCAATAGGAAATGGGACTACCGCATCTCCTTCTCACAAGTTGTTTACATTTCCAAGCAATACATATGGCGTTCTCCAGGCATCCACAATTCATATTGTAGTTTAAGTACGTGCTACCCAATGTTGGAAGGGGTACTTGGAACAACATTTCGAAAAGTAGGTTATGGGAAAAGCCATCGCTGCACGACTCACTCGAAAGGACCGGTGGTAGGAAACGTTGTTGCTCAAGAGCAGAAAATCGTTGTTCATCGAGGAGAGTTAGATCGACAAGAAGGCCGAGCCACACGTTTCCATCGGAATGGCACTCCAAAGTTCGCCCACTGCTTTTGTCTTCATTTCACGTTGGAGATGCCGAGCGTCGCCTTCCTCTCGTTAAAGAGCACGCGTGGATGGGCTAGCATTGATCCACAATTGCACCGTTCCACGGTTGTGGCCGTGCATCGTGTTTTCTTCCCTTCTTTTCCACGTCTTGGTGTTCCAAGATGATCGAGTTTACCATGAAACCGAACAAGGAACCGACCACCACCAAACGGTGTGTCGGAGTTGGCAGTGGTGTCGACACGTAGTCGCGATGGAGATTGCACCAGGACGCAGCACCGCCATAGCCGTCGACAATGCGAGCGAAGAGCAACCCCTGCTGCGCGTTCAGGACGCGGTGGGAATCCGCAACGCGGTGGATGGACGTGCAAGGAGGCACGAGAGCGGAATGGTGCGTAAGCTGTGGAGGTGTGCGAAGATGGTGCACTGGTCCTGGCATGCTGGACTCCTGATGGCCTCCGTTGCGAACGTGTTGGTTGGTGCGCAGGTAGGAAAAGTGGCGGGAAACTTCTACGAAGCATTTGGAAAGCAGGATGGACGCCTGTTTCGCAACGCATTAGTCATGGCTGGTGGGTGGTACACCCTTTGTGTCCTGGTGGCCTCAACAAGAGACTTTCTCGCTGAATACATCGCTCTGCGAGCCAGGATATCCTTGACAGAACTGGCACATCGTGAGTACTGCCGAAGTAAAAATTTCTACTGGATGGACAAAAATCGGGTAGACAACCCAGATCAAAGGATAGCCTCTGACGTAGGGGCTTGGGCGAATAGTTTTGCAGAGGTTTTGAAGATCAGCATCGCATCGCCTTTCACAATTTTGTACTACAGTGTTTTGGTGTACCAGTATGTGGGTTCGACGTCTGTTCTCCTGGTTTATGGTTTTTTCCTGCTCGGCATTTTGGTGCAGAGGACCATTGTGTCTCCCACTGCAAAGGTTGTGTCTAACCAAGAAAGGATGGAAGGGAACTTCCGTGCCAAACATGTTCACCTCACAGACGCGGCTGAAACTGTGGCCATACACGATGGTGGAGAAACGGAGAAAGTAGCTTTGGAGGAATCTTTCAAACAGGTGGCTGGAAACCAGCGTCTACTCATGTTCTGGCATCTTCTCTTGGGTGCCTGCACTAAAGTGCTAGAGTACGTTGGGGCAGTGCTCAACTACATCTGTGTAGCTATCCCGGTATTTGCCGGCAAATTTTCAGGTCAGAATCCTGCTGAAGTGTCCAAATTTGTGAGTAACGCATCCTTTGCAAACCTATCATTGATATACTCCTTTACAGAAGTGCTTGACTTGGGAAAGCAGTTCTCAACCTTAGCTGGACTAACCAGACGTGTGGGAGATCTATTTGAACATTTTGACAACTTGCAAGAGAGCGAAAGGGATGACCGGCCTGTGCTAAAGGAGGCTATTCTACGTCGAGAGAAGCACGAGGAGATTGAGAAAGGTTTGAAGAAAGACTACCTTCTCTTGGCGCCTACGACTATTGGCAAACAGATGGAAGCATCAGTGCACTCAATTCCTAAGCACGAAGGATTAAACGTTCACACTATATTTCCAGATGCACCCAGCAATGATCTCATTCTCATACTGACCAACCAAGAGGCAGCTCTTGATCTAGCACCCCGATGGACTAGCGGCAGTGGATCAGTCTTTCGTGATCACGAAGGCTGGGGCATACGTGCATCTGCAGAGATGGATCACCTACTGGAAATTTTTTTATCATGGGCAAAGTGTATGTGCATGTATTTGCACACCCGCGGCTATTGGGCAGATGCCATTGATCCAACAACGGGATTTGCACTCAGTCTGTCAGGTTCTCTGGGGAGACCTGTAGCTGGTTCAAAATTCGATGAAGTTACTGCTGCCCACACCTTACTTGGCTACCCTGTAGAGTTTTGTGGTGTAGCTCCAGTAATTTCCCACCCCATGTGGGGTACCTGTTGCTACCCTGCTTCCATGGCTACATCGGCACCGCTGGAAGTCATCCAAGATGCATTTGCAGAGGCTTCAACAGCCCTCTCAAGTGTGGAGGCTGCCTGCACACACTCTGCACACTTGGAATCAGAACGTAGTTGGGAAACTGGTAACAGCATGCCACTCCTTACTTTACACCAAGCAAGTTTCAGGACTCCCTCAGGCAATCCGGCAGTCTTTGACCTTTCACGGATAACAGTGAAAGAGAACGGCTCTTTGCTTATCACTGGTCCGAGCGGGTGTGGCAAGTCAACCTTTGTCAAGGTTCTTGCAGGTCTCTGGCCTCTTTCCACAGGATCTCTGGTGGGAGTATCGTCAAGTATTAGGTGCTCTGAGGGTGGAACAAGTGTATCTCCGTCCACTGTGGTTGATGTCCTCTATGTTCCTCAAGATGTGTACCTTGGTCCAGGCCGGACGCTTCGCTCTATTTTGTCATATCCCTTTAGGACGATGGAAGGATTTGATGACACGGCCATTCTAGGAGTGCTCTGTGATGTTGGATTGTTGTCGCTCTTAAACAGGATGCAAGGTAATCTTGACGCAGAGGCTGCCTGGGACAGTATCCTCTCACCTGGACAGAAGCAGAGGATTCTGTTTGCCAGAATTTTGTTACAAGTGCCGAAATTGGCAATTTTGGACGAAGGCACCAGTGCCTTACCGGAGAAAGACGAGGAAAGGCTCTATGAGCTCCTTTGCGGAAAGGGCATAGCAAGGATCAGTGTTGGTCATCGGCCTGCGCTGGCCAAGTTTCATGATTTGCTTCTTCATTTTCATGGGAATGGAAGCTGGGATATCCAAAGCAGGGAAACTTCTCGCGACTTTCAACAGTTTACATCAGAATAATTTACGTTTGGGGTGTTGAAGAAGTAGAAGCTGCCGTCCTTTGAAACAAGTTCGGAGCGATCGCTTCCCCTCTCCCTTTGAGTAGCTTCAAATTCCTCTCGGCGGTTTTCTTCCCCTCTTCCAGTGCTGCATCTATCCTGTCTTCGTGCTTTTTGAAAAAAGGCATCATATACAAATTGTACACCTTGGTCGCTCCGTCCGTTTTCGGAACCTGGAGCCAGATGACGAACACGAGCTTGATTGTGTAGTAGGTCACGGGGAAGAGGTAAATGAGAGGTGAAAGCACCAGTTCGGCAAGTCCAATGAAGCCGTACACAATCCAGTAGGTGAGCCATTTGACACTGCTTTCCGGTGTGTTGGTCTGCAACGCTTTGTAGCTTGCGTAACAAGGGTACAGCGTTCCTGCGACGAGGCTACGCATCCGTCACGTCCATTCCCAAACACACGTCAGACGCCTCCCGTCGCTTCCAACTTCTCCACGCATATCTTTCGTTCGTCTTCCGCCTTTCGCACCATGCCATTTGGCTGAGGAACGCCATCATTTGGGTGTTGGCCCCTCGTTCGCGCGGGAAAGCTCTTCACCGTGTCGGATTTGGCCTCTCCTCCCAGCAACACCCGCCAAACGTCCAAGGATGCCCCATCTTTTGATCCAATCGTCAGCAAACTAGAGAAGAAAGGACCGTAAAAATGGGGCATCCTTCGTTTTCGGGCTGGCAGGGTGGAACCAGGATTCGGACGGTTCCAAGTCAGGAAGAGGGTTGCGGCAAGAGATCGCGAATGGACGGGGTTGTGGTGGTTGGAGCCACGAAATCCACGTGGAAGAAGCTTGCTTCATAGACAATGCAGCATTGAACGCGTGGGCTTGACTCCTGCGCGTTCCAAGAACGGACCCGAAGATACTTCGCAAAGGTGGTGATGCTCCAGTCCATGACCCACTCCGAAGTCCATTCGTCGGGTTTTGACCAACAAGACATCATTCCCGAAGCAGGACGCGCAATAGCCCGAACAATTCGAAAACGACGCATATGCTCTCTCATTTGCGCCGTTGGTTGCGTTGTCTACTCCGAACTGTAAGGCCATCAGTTGAGAGAACGGTACAAGAACATCCCACCCCAACACAACTAAAATGTGGAGAAGAGAAGTTGTACGGGGTAACGTGGGTCTACTTTCGCACCACAACTCGGGAGCGTTGAACGTCTCTCGCCTTCTTCCGCACAAATCGCCAAGGCAACGCGACTCTGGTGCTCCTTCGAAAGATACGGCTAGTCGGTCGACGGTGGGAAGCAGAGTTCGCTTGGTTCGCCATCATGGAGTTTGGCTTGCACTTCGACCCCATTCAAATGATCGGTGGGGTCGGTGACCGTTGGACCGTCCATGCTTCGAACCGGGAGGGTCGGTCGTCTCGCCCCAGATCAACCCCGTGATCCAGAATCGTGTGGTGCCACAGAGTAGAGCAGATCTTCCTGCCACCGTCCTCCCCCGCTCGGATCAACCCGGGCAGGTTGTGACCCACGTTGTGACCGTTTGAAAGGCGGTTCGAAAAGCGCGAAGAGTTCGCGCGCAAACCGCGTCGACAGCTCGCGCGTCGGCATACCCACGCGTGCTCCGTGCATCGGTGAGGCAGGCATACGTGAAGCGAGGCAGCCGTTGTTTCGTTGTCGAAAAACACGGAGTTTTGCGTCGGGGGAGCCACGCGCGCCCGAGGATGAGCGGGAACCACCCACGTGGAAATTCAAAAACGCAAGTGAAGGTGATGTTATCCGTTCTGACTCATGTCTCGCCATGCCTGCCACGGTGACGTACGTGGTAAGGGCGCAGCGTACGACAGGTAGCGATGGAAATGGCGAATTTCAAGGCGTTCGTCGCCTCCATGGACGAGAAGTACGTCTATGTGTTCGTGGCGAGCGTCGGCGGAGTCGTCCTGGTCCTACTCGCAGCATTCCTCAAGAAGGTCATCACAGACAGACGAAAGAAGATAAGAGGAAGTATCATGGTCAAGGAGAACGACCAGATGGTCAGACGTTCAACAAGGTAAGGGTAGCTTTGGAACCGGACGCATATTGATTCAATGTGGAGTTTCCTCAGTACTAACTTGAGCAATGATACTTCTCGTACGGGACATTGTAGGGAAGTGAGAAAAGCCACCAAGTTCCAGGTTGAAGCACCCGAAGAACCTTTCACTCCACCTCCATCGACCAGAAAGAGTCGTTCCACAGCGAAGAAAGCCCCCGCTACCCCCAAGACACCTGCCACGACCAGTAAGGCAACTCCAAAGACTGCAGGGGGATCAAGCAAGGCAAGGAGCACCACAAAGGCATCGGGGAGAGCTTCAAGGTCTCCCTCTCCAGCCATCACTAGATCAGCAAGAAAGAAGAAACAGTAGGCACTGGCAAGGTGCATTGCATGGCTATTTACACAGCGGTTAGTAGCCCTGCCGTGTTGGGCCTCTGCGAGACCATTCCATACAGATGGTTGGAGGTTGCTGCTCTCTGCAATCTGTTGCACATAACTGTTTCCTTTTTTTTTCAAGTAGATCATTGCGTTAGAATGGGCACCTGCATAGATGTAATGGAAGTCATGGCGTGACAGCCATCCAAACAGGCACCTAATCAGTGGATCTTCACCACCCACTGCCCAAGAGCACAATGTCGTTCCCGTGGTCCATGCTACGTGTCTGGATCAAGGTGAAGAAGATCTGACGCCCGATGGAAGTGCAGTTGCCTCGCTCTCGTCGATGGTTCGTTTCCATTGTTCGATTCATCCACTAGTCCTTCCCAGAGGCTGTTCCCCGACATCGAAACCCTACTCCCAAAGGTCTCGATAATACATCGAGACCTTTAGGCTGTCTCTGCGTTTTGTCCCTGGTTTCTCGACTGGGCAGGAATCAGCTGACGAGGATCCAGTCCGCTGTGCCAAACGGGAGACTACCTCGCACGTGTTCCTGCACCGCAAAGGGACGACTTGTCGAAGTAAAAGTGGCGTTCTGAATGAGAGATGACCAGAAAAACGACAATGCCATTGGTGGAAGAGGAGCGAGACGAGTCGATGGTGGTAGCGAAGGACTCGAAACGTCGAGAGGAAGAACGAGTTGAGGACGTGGCGATTTCGTTCCAAGATGGAAACCTAGTTGTAGGTGGAGAGATCGTGCTGGAAGGTGTCCAGAACGGCATACATGAAGGAAAGGAGACGTTTCAATCCTCAAGCGCGGGAGCCATGTCATGCACAATGCTGCTGGACTTGAGTGCAGAAGCCTCGCAAGCACAGCACGAGCATTCCCTAGGGAAGCTACATGTCCAACGGTGGATGTCTAATTCACGTTACAAGCTCTGGTGGATGATGCCTGCTTGGGGCTGCAGAGGCTCGGATGTTCCGCCAGAGACACAGATGCTTGTGTGTGAGTTATATCAGATTGGGAAATATGTGGTTTTTTTACCCATGATTGACAGTGGGAATGAATTTCGCTCCTCCCTCCTGGGTGCTAAAGAGAGAGGTAGAGAACAGGAGGTCGTATTGAGGGTTGAAAGCAATTGTGAAATTACTGCAGCACAAGAAATTTCAGGAGTTTTGCTTGTTTCAGCGAGTACGAGCCCATTCGAAGCCATGTCTGCAGCTGTCCACCATGCTTCTACATACTTGGGGACTTTCTGCACCAGAGAGCAGAAGGTCGTTCCTCCATCCGTGGATCTTTTTGGTTGGTGTACCTGGGATGCGTTTTACTCTTCTGTGGATGCTCAGGGCATTGAGCTTGGAATTGCCTCCTTAGAAAAGGGCAACTGCCCGGCAAAGTGCTTGATTATTGACGATGGCTGGCAAAGCACTGCTGCTGATCGTATGCCAAGATCCTTCTCAGGGAATAACTATTTTGTGCACCTCTGCTTGGCCTGCGTTGATTTGTTCTGGACAGTGTGGGCATTTGCAATTGCTGGCTGGTATCTTATTTTTGTTCACTTTTCCCGCAAAGGATCAATATCGATGAAGATTTGGGAGTATATGGTGAATAACTTCATTGGGAACTGGATCAAAATGGAAATGGACAAAAGATGTGATTTCACCAAGAGGCTCACTTCGCCACTTGCGAATCAAAAATTTCGATCATGTGATGCTGCTGAAAATTCGGGACTGGCAGACCTGGTAGCCACTGTCAAGGATAAGTACGATGTAAAATTTGTGTACTGCTGGCATGCCATGACCGGATACTGGGGTGGCGTGTGCCCCAACTCCAAGGATATGGCTTCTTTTGGGGCTCAACTTAGAAAAACCAAGCATTATCCAGGAGTTGAAGAAGTTGAACCTTTCACCAACTGGGATGCTTTCAAGCTTGCTGGCGTGGGGGTTATCCCCCCCAACCGAATATCTGATTTTTACATGTGTCTGCATGATGGGCTTAAGAAAGCTGGGGTGGATGGTGTGAAAGTAGATGTGCAAGCTCTGGTGGGAGCCCTGGGTTACGGCATGGGAGGAGGTCCTCAATTAACCTATGCCTATCACAAGGCTCTTGAAAAGTCTGTTGCTAGGCACTTTCCTGGGAATCATCTGATCAATTGCATGTGTCACTCGAATGAAAATCTCTTCAGATATGCAGAAACTAATGTTGTGAGGGCATCAGATGACTTCTATCCCAAGGACCGGGCATCTCATACTGTGCACATAGTCAATGTTGTGTATAATTCTTTCTTTCTTGGTGAAATAGCGGTGCCCGATTGGGACATGTTTCACAGCCAGCATGAGGCTGGTTCTTTACATGCAGCTGCCCGTGCCGTCGGTGGATGCTCAGTTTATGTAAGCGACAAGCCTGGACAACATGACTTCGACTTACTGTCAAAATTGGTGTTGCCCGATGGTCGCATTCTGCGTGCAAAGCTGCCAGGAAGGCCTACAAGGGATTGTCTGTTTCATGATGTGCAGAGAGATGGTAAAACAGCATTGAAAGTGTGGAACTTAAATGCTGTAACTGGGGTGGTTGGGGCATTCAATGTCCAAGGGGTGTTTTATAACCGCTTCATACGCAAGCATGTCTTCCACCAGAGACGTGCCGAAAATGTCATCGCTCATGTATCCCCAAATGACTTAGAGCAACTAGAGTCACCCACTGGGCTTTTTGCATGCTATCTATTCAACAGGGGCTTTTGTGGATTACTGGGGGTAGACTGTAATGTGCGGATTGAGCTGGCTCCAAAGGACTGGGAACTGGTTCATTTCTCACCTGTTTGGCAAGTAAACGCTGCAAGAGTTTCTCCAATAGGTCTTGTCAGCATGCTCAACAGCGGTGGCTCTATTAGCAAGGTTGAAGAAAATAATGGGTGTTTCTCTATAGTACTGCAAGGTTCTGGGAGATTCCTATGCTACTGCGACAGCATTCCTAGCTCGTGCCTTCTCACAAACTATGGCGCTCAAGATTCAACCTATTCTATTTATCTTAAACACAAAGTATTAGATGGAGATTTGCTCGAGATATTTGTGCCTGCTATTGATGGTTCACTAGCGCACCATCTGCATCTACAGTTTTGAGACACTTCTAGGGAGCTCTGGTGCTCAATCACTGGAAAGTGCAATAGCAAAATAAAGTAAAAATTGGTGTGCTTAGTGGCAGTCTTAGTGACAACCTCTTTGTACCAGTTCCAAATCGTTGCTGAGGATCAACGTACGAACAAATCCACATTTTCAAACAAGGTCTCCCGCTTCGGTGCCTTGAGAGCTTCAAGGAAATCTGCAAACATGTAGACCGTGCTTGGGATGCGACAAAGCAAAACCCACTCTCAATGTCAACCTAAGTGTGTCGAGGAAACTCCATTATGTGGTGACTTACATTGGCGATGGCACACACCCTGCATTCACCCGCATGGTTGCGTTCCTTGGATACTAGTCACAATCTTGGAAGGTGGGGACACAACTTATACCAAAACTTTTTGCGAGTCTCAAGCTATCCGTCTTTGTCAAAAGAGAAGAGCCGTAGAATAGCTAAGTCAGATTGATGCTCCCTGATCTAAACGATAGTGACATCGTTCGCCACAAACTAAGGGTAGCCAAAACCAATCCACCTCTTCCTGACTTTCGGGAAGTGTAGGAGACTTTGTGGGATGGATCTTGGAACATGCATGACTTTTGGCTTAATATAGATAGGCATCGCGCTCTCTATGGGTTCAAGACATCCCTCTTGAAGTTTTAAAAGTGTGCTTTCGCCATGGACCATGTGGAACTTTGGCAAAATTGTTACTTCACTCTATATGTAAAGTCAAAAGTACACTTTGCGTAACCACTCTTGCGATTGGGACCGGGGATCTTTGGAGCATCAAGTGCAAGGTTACACAATGGGTAATTTAAGCTTTGTAACAAAACACGGGTAATCGAGAAAGCATCTTGAAGGAAACTTTCCCACGTTGATATAAGGTACAAAAGTTGCAATGACTCATTTGCTCAGTGCTATATAACGGAGGAAATGTTGAAGAAGGAATGTAAAATGCAAAGATGGTGAACAACTCATGCAACTAACGACAACGTGTTCTCTTCGTGCACCGTTGAGGCACGTACAAGACTCATTGGTGGTGGTGGAACTGGCGACAAGCACGGGCGAGTGGCCGGCCCTTCCTTTGATCGCTCTCAATGCGCTCGACCCACCAAAACAAGATGCAACTGCACAATGCAACCCATCCCGTCGTAGCAATTGTAGATGCAACTCGACACGACACAGTACCTTTGACTTTCGTTAGAAGACTTCTTGGCGCAAGCTTGGTGTTTTTCTTGACAAAGATGAACTTTTTGTCTAATATTGCGACGATGGATACACCTCCAGATTAATTCGACCGAGAGGTGCATGTTACAAGCAAGGCGGCATCGTTTGTATAGCAAATATTGAGCGTGCAACAATGGCGTTGTCGATTCAATTTTACCGGAGACGTTTCTTGGGATTGCTTCGATCCACACGGTTGCACCTTTCATTGTACATCGCGACCAATTGGATTCCTCTCCGTTGTCGACATTGCATGCAATGCGTTCCGCAAGGTGTTGTATGCTTGATCGACGCCTTCCGTCCTCCCCATCGCTTTTTCTCTTCCACCATCTACTGCTCCTCTTCCTTGAATGTCTCTGGTTGCCATCGTTCGCTCCTTGCCATGATCCTACATCTGTGTCGTTCTAGACACGTGCGATTGGATGTCTTTCGGCCATGCCAGATGCATCCCCACTCGAAATCGAGGTGGAATTCGACCAACTGGACGATGGCGATGGACATGGGCACGTGTCGGCGCCAAGCGCGACTTGCGAGCGCACCGCGGTCGAAGAAGCGAGGTGAATGCAGGCGTGCGAGGTGCAGCTTGCGTCCAGTGGACGCGGAAGGAGCGCAAGTGGACATGCTGGGCGAAAGCACGCGTGGAGACCTCTCCCTCCGGCAGCCGTCAGAGCTTGGACGCACGCTGCGCGGAAGTACGCACGGCAGCTCGGCCGAGGACATGGCGGTGGAGCTGCTGGAGAATCATGGTGATCTGATGGATCGACTTGGAGCGCGTGGGACGTATCCGAAAGGATCGCCGGTGCGAGGGATCTTTTGTTCGCGGACCCTCAATTTCAGGTCCATCTCGACCATC
>LFIK01004092.1_pt1 | contig 11816 bp, 9 predicted proteins | sample 643401 | NCBI WGS metagenome assembly LFIK01 (sample SAMN03777447, study PRJNA286221) | soda lake metagenome | biome: soda lake; feature: Kulunda steppe; material: water; isolation source: sample T5-Br brine of Lake Tanatar-5 | place: Russia: Kulunda steppe | collected 2010-07 | reverse complement strand
TTTTCACGCATCTCCTGCATCGGCTTGGACAGCTTTTGCATGCGCTTGGAAGCGCGGGCGGCCTTGGCCGTGAGCGGCCACAGCAGGAGGCGGATCAGGATGGTCGTAAGAATGATGGCGAGGCCCCAGTTTAGCACGATGCCCTGGATCCAGCCCATCAGGCTGAGCAGGCTCTTGCCGACGAAGGCGATCAGGCTGAGGAAGAGGCCGAGGAACCAGCCCAGTTGCATGACATCTTCCTGATTGTTGCCGATGCGGGACAGGCGGCTGAAGTCTTTCGGGCCGACATAAAAATCAAAGCTGAACTGCTCGATGCCATCGGGGGCAATGGTCGAAGTGGCAAACTCCATGGATGCGGTCACAACGACGGGGACCCGTCCGTTTTGCGAATCTGCCGGAAACTGGACACCGCTGGCGATCAGGGCATTGGCCGGGCGATCCGGCGTGATGATCATGGTGAAAAACTGATTACTGACCGAGCCCCATTGAATGATGCCGCGGCGTTCGACAAAGTCTTTGGCTTCGCGGCCAAAAGGAAAACCGCCCGAGCGGAACTGGCTGGCGCGGATGGTGCGGTATTTGCCGTTGTCCTGCAAACTCGCGTTCAAGTTGAAGCCCATGTGATCGGCCTCACTCGGAGCGGCGACCCCGACATTGAAAAAGAGTTGTTCCGGCGAGTAGGAGCGATCGCCATTGTTGCGCAGCTCTGTGCGGTGGCGAAGGGTGTATGGAGCGGGCCCGCTGCCGCGCTCAGAGGTCAATTCATAGGTGCGACGAACCTCTACCCCATTGGGCATTTCTGCCACCATGACCACGTGGCGTGCGCTCTGATCGACGATGCGGTAGTAGCTGGCAAGGGACTCGTAGCGGGAGCCGCGGGTGCGGCTGAGGGACAAGGCCGGGATGTCCGCGTGTTCATTCAGGCGAACCGGATTCGGATCGTCGGTGGTGCGCGGATTGGTCTCCGCGTATTCAAGCAGCTCGACACCTTCCACGGATCCACCCCGGGTGGACAGGTGGATGCGCAGGTAATCGTTGGCGATGGTGATCTGCTGGACTTCGGGGCGATCCACCGGGCTGCGTTCGTCGCTGGGTTCGCGCTCGCGGTCGCGGCTATCAGTGACCCGGTCGACTGCATCGTCGGCCGCATCTCCTACCCAGGACTCCCCTGGCTCGCGCGGTTCGGTGTCGCGCAAGGACTGGTCGGCCAGGGCGCGTTCACTTTCGGCGAGTTGCCGTTCGAGCTCAGCTTGTCGGGCTTCCTGCTCTTTGATGCTGTTCTGCATCATCCAGCCGAAGCCGAGAACGATGAGCAGAATACCGATGAAGATGCTTTTTTTGTCCATTTACGAATGAAAGTTGGCGGGAGCCTCCACACCCTTCGGGGCTTTGGAGGAGGCGCAAGTACAATTTGAATCGGCGAGCGGAGGGACGAGGTCAATACCGGATCCACCCCAGGGGTGGCAGCGGGCAATGCGTTTGGCGGAAAGCCAGCAACCTTTGATCGGCCCGTGGGCGACCACCGCTTCGCGGGCATACTGGGAACAAGTGGGATAAAAGCGGCAGCCACAACCCGGCGCCACCATGTGCATCAGGGGTGAAACGACCCACTGGTAAAAGCGGCTGAGCACCAGCAGAAGGCCGATGACCAGAAATCGCAGGCCTTTGAGCAGCAGTTTGGCGGCAGTGCGAATCATGTGCCCCTCGCCTGTTCCCTTGCGGCCATGGTTTGAAAGGTTTCGACCAGTTCGCTCCAGCTGGCCTTTTTCAAGCGCCGGCGGGCGACGAGAACCAGGTGGCAACCCTCTGGCAGCAGGTGCTGCTGACTGCGAAAAAGACTTTTGAGCCGTCTGCGCGCACGGTTTCGCTCCACCGCGTTGCCGAAGCGACGGGTGGCGATGACACCCAGTTTGCATTCGCTTGAAAGCAGCTGGGGTTGACGAACCAGGTTCCATAAAAAAAACCCGCACTCCTGGCGGGAGCCAAAAGTACGGGCATGCTGAAATTCTGAAGTTCGGCGGATGACCTTGTTGCGGGGCAAGCCCATAAAAGGCCTCAGTTCGCCTTACTTGCTGGCAGAAAGGCGCTTACGCCCACGTGCCCGTCGCGCATTGATGTTTTGACGACCTGCACGAGTGGACATGCGGGCACGAAAACCGAATTTGCGAATACGCCGAATTTTGGATGGGTTGTAAGTTGGCTTCATTGAAAAATCCTTTGTGAAAAAACGACCAACTCAAAGTCTTTGGACGAAGCTGTCAAGCCTTCTCCCCTGCAATCTCGACCACCAGAGCGGTAAGGTTGTCTTTTCCGGAGGCAAACATGGCTTCGTCGATGAGGCGCTGGGAAGGAGCAACGTCTTTTTGTTTGGGCAAGGGGTTGCGGATCATGTTTTCGAGATTGCGGTCGAAAACGCCGTCGACAATGCCATCGGTTACCAGCACCAACTGGTCGCCAGGCTCGTAGATCAGTGAGCCAATTTGCGGTTCGAGGCTCTGATTGCGGCTGCCGAGCACTTGCTCCAGCTGATTGCGCGCGGGGTGGATTTTGGATTCGCGCTCGTTGATCTTGCCCTCGCGAAAGAGGCGGCCCGGGCCCGTGTGGTCGTGGGAGATCTGCATCATCGGGTCATCCTGCGGGAGGTGGTAGATGCGGCTGTCGCCGACGTGGGCAAAGTGGATGCGCTTGGGGGTAACCCAGATCAGGCTGAGGGTGGCACCCATGCCGCGGCACTCCTCATAGAGGCGGGACAGGCGTTGGATCTCTTTGTGGATGCCCTCGACGACTTCGCCCAGCAGGTCCTGCTCGCCGCCCTCGAATCCGGTGGCGCTGAGCCAGAAGCTCTTGGGCAGGAGTTCGGCAATTTTCTGGGTGGCGATTTTGCTGGCGTATTCGCCGCCGGCACAGCCACCCATGCCATCGCTGACGGCAAAGATGTAGTCGCCGTCGTCGAGCGCGCCCTCGCCGTCCTTGCCCAGGTAGCGGATCTCCTTGCGGTCGAAATTCAGAGTGAGAAAGGCGTCCTCATTGTTGCGGCGGAAGCGCCCCGGGTGAGTGCGGCCAGACCAGCGCAACTGAACGTCGCTGGATTCTTTGTGCAGACTTCGGCTGTCAGATGGACTCATAGTTTGTCAATGTCAGGATGTGGCTGGCGTTTTCTTTCCGCTTCAACTTCCTCCAAGGTCAAGCCTACATCGGTGGCGAGAATGGTCGCGAACTCAAAATCGATCAGGCAAAAGCGCCCTTCGCGCGCATCGTAAGTGATGTTGCGGGCAAAGCGGTCCTCGTGGCGGACGCCGTATTGTTCGAGGGCTTGAAAGAGCTGATTCTGTTTGGCCTCGCTGATTTTTTCCGCGATGTGCCCACAGTTGGTGGTGACGATCGAAGGCTCATCCTCGTTGACCGACAGGAGCCGCGGAACAAATTTGCAGCCCTGCTCATCGAGGTAACGCAAAACCCTGACTTCGTTGTTAAAGCGTTCACGCGCCATGGTTCCATGGTAACGCTTGTAGACACGGCCGTCGAATCCGATGCGGACGGTGGCCTGCTTGCTGTCTTTGATTTCTTGCATGGTATCAGAAAATAAATGTGAGCTATCCGAAGGGCTGTCGCCTCTTCGCTACGGAGGGGGGCTGTTGCAAAGCAGACCCGAAGGGCTGTCGCCTCTTCGCTACGGTTTTCATAGTCAAGAGGGGAAGAGGCGGTGCATGCGGGTGATGGGGAAATGGCGGCCGGGGCAGACGGTGCGGCGGCCGTCGATTTCGCGGTGAACGGCAAAGGTGACCGGCTGGCCGCGGAGAACCGTGTTGCGCAGGTAGCTGACGAGCTGGACGAAGGCTTCGGTCTGCTCAGGAAAAGGGGCGCGGTTTTCGAAATTGCCGACGAGGCAGATGCCGATGCCGCTCATATTGACTTGGTGGTTGCGGACATGGCCGCCCTGAAGTTGGCGGATCCAGCGGTTGCCGATCTCGATTTCGCCGCGGCCGGAGGCGCGGCCGTTGCCGATGACAAAGTGGTAGGCGAGGCCGTTTTCCATGCGGCGCTCTTCGCGGTGATAGCGGTCGTAGGAGGCCGCGTTGCCGTTTTCGGTGGCGCTGTGGTGACCGACGATGTACTGCCAGCGGCCGCGCGGGATCTGCAACCGGTTGGTGACGTCAATGACGTCCTGAATGTAGCTGGTGCCGCTGTCGAGGCCTTCGGGTTGATTGGGAATGTTCAAGGTCTGCCCCACCAGAATGCGGCTGCCGCGCAGGCCATTGGCCCGTTGGATATTCGCCACTGAAACGCCGAAACGGACCGCAATCGCGCCCAGCGTGTCGCCACGGCGCACCGTATAGGTGATCGTGGCTGTGCCGGAACGACGGACCACCAAGCTCTGGCCGACGTTGATGCGGTCGGTCTGGAGGCCATTCAAGCGCCGCAATTCCGAGACCGACATGCCGTAACGGAGGGCTATGTGGGTCAAGGTATCACCCGCCTGCACGATGTGTACGCCGTCCGATTGACCCCACGAGACCAAGGGCTGACCCAGCAGAAGGCCACTGCTAGTCAGGAGGAGGCGACGAAGAAACTGGCGGCGGGCGGACATAAGGATTCGAACCCGCCCATTGTTGTCGGCAATCCGTAGAATGGTCAATTCCGGATATGAAAGGCCGAAAGGGTCGGGCTCCTCGGGGAAGGATGGGGTCGGATTCTACTTCGAAGCGCTGTCGCGCCTTCGCTACGGGGATTTCGAAGCGCTGTCGCGCCTTCGCTACGGGATTCAGAAAAAAATATGCATCCAAAACAGGTCGAATTTGCGTATTCCCTGGTATGAAAGAACGCAAAGCCGATCCAGACAGCCAATTGATTGAACGCATCCTGACGAAGGACACTGCCGCTTTCAACGAACTGGTGCAACGTCACTGGAGCAAAGCCTTTGCCCGTGCATATCAGTTGCTCGACAACGTGCAGGACGCGGAAGAGGTGACGCAGGACGCCTTTTCAAGGGTTTACCAGAACCTTGCCTCCTTTCGCGGCGACGCGTCCTTTGCGACCTGGTTGTTCCAAATCGTGACGAATCTGGCCCGCAACCGCTTCTGGTTCACCATGCGGCGGGGACGCAAACAGAACATTTCCCTGCAACAGCCGCTGCAGGAAAGCGCTGAATACACCTGGGAAACCTGCCTGGAGTGCCCGCGCAGCCAACCGCAGGAGGAAACCTGTCTGCGGGAGCTGAACCGCTCCATCCAGGAGGCGCTCCCTTGTCTGCCCGACATTTACCGCGAGGTTTTGCAGCTGCGCATCCACCGCGAAATGAGTTACGACGCCATCTCCCGCCAGTTGGAGTTGCCGGTCGGCACGGTCAAAAGCCGCATCGCCCGCGCCCGCAAAATGTTGTTGCAGAACCTGCCGGATCAACTGCTGCCGGAAAGCGTGCCCGCAGCCTGATGGGCGTTTTTTCGAGCGAGACTTATTTTACCTTGACCTAGGCCGTGGATTCGCCGATTCATTTTGCCCTTTCGGGCGGGCTGTAGCGCAGTCTGGTAGCGCACTTGCATGGGGTGCAAGGGGTCGGAGGTTCGAATCCTCTCAGCCCGACCATTTTTTTCTTACTGGCAGACCCCATGACCGGTTGAAAGAGCTGAGAAAAAGGGCGAGACTGCGGCCCATGAGAAAGCTTTTAACCCCGGCCCTTATTGTTTCTTTTTTGCTTTGCCTGGCACAAGCTGCCTTTGCTGCAGAACCCCGCGAACTTCGCTGGTTGGAAGACAACCAAAGCTCTCCCAGAATGGGAACCACCTTTGGCGTGCCATGGCCAGAAGGCTCTGTGCAGGAAGATACGGCTCTGGTTTTGCGCGCGGAGGACAATGAAGCGGTTCCATCACAGGTTTGGCCACTTGCCTACTGGCCGGACGGATCGATCAAGTGGTCTGCGGTGGCTGTTGGCCCACGTGAGGAAGTCTCCAATAGATTCACTCTGGCACCTTCGAGCAGCCAACATGAGCCCGCGCAGGTGATAGATGTCCGCCAGAACGGAGATTCCATTTCAATCGACACGGGCTTGATTCAAGCACAGGTAGCCAAGTCCGGAATTGTCCTGATTCCTTACGTATCCCGCAACGGCGGCGAAATTCTGACTGGCGGCAGGCTGGTTGCGCTCAACCAAAACCGGCGCAGCGAACCTGCGGACGAGGCACTCGTGGTTGAGTCTTTCGAAAGCCAGATTCGCTCAGTCGAAGTTGAGCAGGACGGACCGATTCGCTCGGTTATTAAAATCGAAGGCATTCATGCCGGAGCAAACAGGGAAATCCTGCCATTCATTGTCCGCCTTTACTTCTACGCCGACAGCGCGAACATCCGGATGGTGCACACCTTCATTTACGATGTGGACGAGCATGAGGATTTCATACGCGGCCTGGGGGTTCGCTTCGATGTGGCGATGACCGACCCGCTTTATGATCGCCATATCCGCTTCTCCAGTGCGGAGGGTGGTCTCTGGGCTGAGGCTGTGCTCGGCATCACCGGGCTGCGTCGGGATCCAGGTGCTGAGATCCGCAGGATGCAGGTCGAAGGTAAGCCACTACCGTCCCTGGATACGTGGGACCAAAGGGTGACCGATCGACTGCACTACATACCCGCATGGGGCGACTTCAGTTTGTCACAGATCAGTGCAGATGGTTTCGAAATCAGAAAGCGCACCGCACCCGGTCACGGCTGGATTCGCTCGGCTGGCGGAACCCGGGCTTCCGGCATGGGCTACGTCGGCGGAGCCTCTGGTGGCGTGGGATTTGGCATGAAGGATTTCTGGCAAAGCCATCCCTCCCAAATCGACATACGCAACGCCGATTCCGACAGCGCTGAGACCACCCTGTGGTTTTGGGCTCCTGAAGCCAAAGCCATGGACCTGGGCTTTTATCACGACGGATTGGGCATGGAAACCCTTCACCAGGAGCGTCAGGGCGGAATGGCCGTTACCTACGAGGATTATAAAGAGGGAATGGGAACGCCCTACGGAGTTGCCCGAACCTCAGAAATCAATTTCTGGATAGCCGATGCGACGCCATCCAATCAAGCTCTACTGGATTACGCAGAGGACAGCATGGCCCCACCCTTGCTTGCGGTTGCTCCGGAACAGATTCTGGAGAGCGGGGTTTTTGCGGCGATGTGGACCCTGCCCGACCGTTCCACCCCGACGCTTTCCCGTATTGAGGACATGCTCGACCATGGTTTTGAAAACTATGTCGAACAGCGCGAAGCGCATCGCTGGTATGGCTTCTGGGATTTCGGCGACGTTATCCACTCTTTTGACCCCAATCGAAATATGTGGCGTTACGATGTCGGCGGCTATGGCTGGGCCAACTCGGAGCTTTCCCCCGATATCTGGCTTTGGACCAAGTTCCTTCGCAGCGGACGCGCAGATGTCTTCCGCTTTGCCGAGGCCATGACCCGTCACACCGGCGAGGTGGACGTCTACCACATTGGACCTCAGGCTCTGCTTGGGACCCGTCACCATGTTCAGCACTGGGGAGACGGTATGAAACAGCTGAGAATCAGCACACCCGTCTATCGTCGCTATTTCTACTATCTGACCGCCGATGAGCGGGTTGGCGACCAACTCCGCGATCAACTCGACGCCTACAAGACTCTCATTACCTACGATTGGTTTTCCAAAACCATGCGTGAGGAGGGTGAAGAGTGGGATCCCCGCGATATGCCGCAAGGCGTTGGCATGAACATGGGCATCATCGGTATGGGCTGGCTGACCGAATGGGAACGGACACAAAACACGGACTACCGTGACCGTCTGGAGAACTACCTGGAATCCGTCGCGGAAATACCGTTCGGATTCTTCAGCGTCGACACCTACGTAGACATGGAAACCGGAAAAATGGTGACCCGCAGCCCGGACCAGCACGTTGGCAACATGTCACACCTCAACATGGTTTTTGGCTACCCCGAATTCGCAGCCGAGATTCTTGAACTCTTTGATGTGCCCGGCTACAAACAAGCCTGGATTGATTATTCCAAGTGGTTCAACGCGGACAGGGATGCCCGCGCCGAAGCCATTGGCGTCGACGTCGCCACCAGTGGAACCCTGCCCACCTATTATTCAAGGCTCACCGCATTCGCAGCCTACCTGACCGAAGACGAGGAACTTGCCCAACGCGCCTGGAGTGAAATCCTCGGCACGGGCGAGCGTCCGAGAGGTCCGTTCGCCACACGTCCGAGGGCCGTCGAAGCCGGCCCTGACAGCCTCCACAGTTTTGAGATCGGTCGCTTCATGAGCACCAACTGGGTCTCCGAATGGAACAACGCAATGATGCAGAGCCTGCGCTTCATCAGCGAGTTCCTCGAAGACGACGACCCACGGACGGAAATCCTGGAGGAGCGTTGACGGAGTTTGTGATTGAGTCCCTGATGATCCCCGTAGCGAAGCGCGAAAGCGCTTCGGGATCCCAGTAGCGAAGGCGCGAGAGCGCTTCGGGATCCCCGTAGCGAAGGCGCGAGAGCGCTTCGGGGGTCCGGTAGCGAAGGCGCGAGAGCGCTTCGGGATCCCTGTAGCGAAGGCGCGAGAGCGCTTCGGGATCCCTGTAGCGAAGGCGCGAGAGCGCTTCGGGATCGGGGGATGGTTGAAGGTTCGCCGAAGGGCTGTCGCCTCTCCGCTACCGAGCGTAAGCTACGGCCTTAGGAATACACCTTGCCGCCTTGTTTGAGGAATTCTTCGGACTTCTCTTTCATGCCTTCTGACAAGGCATCTTCGGCATCCATGCCGCGTTCGGCGGCGTATTTGCGGACGTCTTCGGTGATTTTCATCGAACAGAAGTTGGGTCCGCACATGGAGCAGAAGTGGGCGGTTTTTGCGCCCTCCTGGGGAAGAGTTTCGTCGTGGAATTCGCGGGCCTTTTCCGGATCGAGGGAGAGGTTGAACTGGTCTTCCCAGCGAAATTCGAAGCGGGCCTTGGAAAGGGCGTTGTCGCGATACTGGGCGGCGGGGTGGCCCTTGGCCAAGTCGGCGGCGTGGGCGGCAATCTTGTAGGTGATCACGCCTTCGCGGACGTCGTCCCTATTGGGCAGGCCCAGGTGTTCCTTGGGGGTGACGTAGCAGAGCATGGCGGTGCCATACCAGCCGATCAGAGCCGCGCCGATGCCACTGGTGATGTGGTCGTAACCGGGCGCGATGTCAGTGGTCAAGGGCCCCAAGGTGTAGAACGGCGCTTCACCGCACCATTCGAGCTGCTTTTCCATGTTTTCCTGAATCATGTGCATGGGGACGTGACCCGGCCCCTCGTTCATAACCTGAACGCCCTTGGCCCAGGCACGGCGAGTGAGTTCGCCCTGAACCTTGAGTTCGCTGAACTGGGCCTCGTCATTGGCATCGGCAATGGAGCCAGGGCGCAGTCCGTCGCCAATTGAGAACGAAACATCGTAGGCGGCCATGATGTCGCAAATGTCGTCCCAATGGGTGTAGAGGAAATTCTCTTTGTGGTGCGCCAGGCACCACTTGGCCAGGATCGAGCCACCGCGGGAGACAATGCCGGTCATCCGGCGGGCGGTCATGGGAATGCTGCGCAGGAGCACGCCAGCGTGGATAGTAAAGTAGTCGACGCCCTGCTCGGCTTGTTCAATCAAGGTATCGCGGAACATTTCCCAGGTCAGCTCTTCGGCGCGGCCATTGACCTTCTCCAGGGCCTGGTAGATCGGTACGGTGCCGACCGGAACCGGGCAGTTGCGGATCAGCCATTCACGGGTCTGGTGAATGTTTTTGCCGGTGGAAAGGTCCATCAAAGTGTCCCCACCCCACTTGACCGACCAGCGCATCTTCTCGACCTCTTCATCGATCGAGGATGCGACCGCGCTGTTGCCGATGTTGGTGTTGATTTTAACCAGAAAATTACGGCCAATGATCATCGGCTCGAGTTCCGGGTGATTGATATTGGCGGGAATGATGGCCCGCCCACGCGCGACCTCGGAGCGCACGAATTCGGGGGTAATTTCCTTTGGAATCGCCGCCCCCCAGGACTGCCCGGGATGTTGCTTGCGCAGGTCGTTGCTGGCGAACTCCGGGCCCATTTCCAGGTTTTCGCGCTGCGATTGCAGCTTCATGTTCTCGCGGATCGCGATGAATTCCATCTCCGGCGTGATGATGCCTTGGCGGGCGTAGTGCAATTGAGTCACACACTGGCCCGATTTTGCCCGCAGGACTTTACGCGCACTGCGGTCAAAGGGAATCAATTGGCTCTTGCCAGACTTCTCGAAAGCCTTGGCGCGGTGCTCGGCAGACAGATAACCGTCGTCCTCCGGTTTTGCCGCGCGGCCTTCAATCGTTTCAACGTCGCCGCGTTCCTGAATCCATGCCGCGCGCGGCGCAGGAATCCCCTGTTCGCAGTCGCCATGGAAATCCGGATCGCCCCAGGCACCGGAGGTGTCGTAGACCCGCACGGGTTCGTTGTCTTCCAACTGCCCATCCGGTGTGCGGGTTTGGGCGAGTTCGATCTCTCGCATGGGCACGCGGATATCCGGACGTGAGCCCTTGATGTAGACGCGTTTTGACTTTGGGAACAGGTGTCCCGGGCGGGTTTCTGGGTTGGACTGAATCATGGCTGCAAGTAAGACGAATGTGAATGATTGAAGAAATTTGAATTCCAATCCATTTCATCGACTGGTGCACGGGCAACGAGTCCATCGCTTCCCTTCGCCAGCATGACCTGGATCAGGTTCCAAGGGTTTATGGAAGGATCGCTCCCAAATCTCAGCCCGCCGCCGCGGACACCCCTACGAAAACAATTCCTACAATGAAAACCTCCCCCTGCGACGGCAAGGGAATTCTCGACGAAGGTGCGTGGTGGAAAGGTGTAGCGGAGGCGCGACAGCGCTTCGGGGTCGGGGGGGGTTGCAGGTCCGACGAAGGGCTATCGCCTCTCCGCTACGGACTAAGGTGCGTGAAGGAAAGGTGTAGCGGAGGCGCGACAGCGCTTCGAGACCGGGGGGGTTGTAGGTCCGACGAAGGGCTGTCGCCTCTCCGCTACGGATGAAGGCGCGTGAAGGAAAGGTGTAGCTTCGAGATTATTACATTACGTGCTTGCATAAAATAAAACCAACGCCATAAATAACGCTTTTAAGATATTCTTTAAATGCCTTATAATCCTGCAAAACACACAGGCAGACTCAAGCGCTTGCCAGACTCTTATTACTTGGGGAGGGCATACGTTCATTGGACACTGAATACTAATGATCGCCGAACAGGATGGCTGAATGACAATCGGCATCAATGGATTCGCGAAAGCCTACTTCATGCCTGTGTGCGCCACCGGTTGTGCTGTCCCGCATACTGTCTGATGCCAGACCACATGCATTTCCTGCTTCTTGGCGCGGATTCCAAGTCGGATCAGCGTAAAGGCATTGCGATGTTTAAATCCTCTTGGAGCGAGGGCATGCCCGCTTATCCCCTGCAACGCCAAGCCTTTGACCACGTAATCCGAGGTTCCGAGCGGGAACGCGATGCACTGCTCAAAGTTGTTTACTACATTCTCGACAACCCAGTCCGGAAGGAATTGGTCCGTAATTTCAGTAATTGGACCTACAGTGGTTCGCTGGTTCCCGGCTATCCAAGGCTGAATCCTCGCAAGTTTCACTTCTGGCAAAACTTCTGGAATGCTTATGCCGATCTGGCAGGAGCTCAGTGGTGAACTTCGGAGAGAAGAATTGGGGTTGCTAGGTCCGACGAAGGGCTGTCGCCTCTCCGCTACGGACGAAGGCGTGTGACAGAAAGGCGTAGCGGAGGCGCGACAGCGCTTCGGGACCGGGGGGGTTGCAGGTCCGACGAAGGGCTGTCG
>LFIK01004061.1_pt1 | contig 11820 bp, 13 predicted proteins | sample 643401 | NCBI WGS metagenome assembly LFIK01 (sample SAMN03777447, study PRJNA286221) | soda lake metagenome | biome: soda lake; feature: Kulunda steppe; material: water; isolation source: sample T5-Br brine of Lake Tanatar-5 | place: Russia: Kulunda steppe | collected 2010-07 | reverse complement strand
GCACCTTCTGGCATGCCTCCTTGTGGGCACCCCCTCTGGCATGCCTCCTTGTGGCACCCTCTGGCATGCCTCCTTGTGGCACCCTCTGGCATGCCTCCTTGTGGCACCTTCTCTGGCACGCCCCCAAGGCCCGACCCATCGCTAAAGCGCAGACGGAAACCTGCCCTGTGGGGGGGAGGAAGGGGTTGGCTGGCTGGTGTGTGCAGCAGGAAGGGTTGGGCGGCTGGTGTGTGCAGGAGGAGGGTTGGGCGGCTGTTGCGCGCAGCAGGAGGGTTGGGCGGCTGCTTGCACTCCAGCCAGTGGCGCTGAGCCTGCAAAGAGCTCTGTGTGCTCTGCAGAGCGGCGGAGGTCTTTAAGTGGTTGGGCAGGCAGGGCATGAGCAATGGGGCTCGACAGGCGTGCGAGCGGGGCAGTCTGTGGAGAGAGGGTGAGCCCTAGCAGGGGATCAAGGGAAGGGGAATCGCGGGAGGGGAAACAGGGTTATAGGGCCTGCCCATGCATGCAGGCTAGGCCGCATGCACCATGTCGGAGGGCGCGCATGGTCCGCCACCGCATCTCTGCCTCTGCCCGCCCCCTGCATGCCCGTGTTAGCACGCTGCCCCACCTCCTCCTAGGACCGGCAATGCTCATACCTGATGCCACGTCCTGCTCATACCTGATGCCACGTCTGGCTCATACCCGATGCCACGTCCAGCTCCCGCGCACGACTGACCCCTTACCAAACGCACACATGCTGCGCCTGAGCTGCGTGCCCCATAATCATTTGTTGCGCTGCAGGGGCGCACGGCCTGGGCTGAGTCCCAAGATGCGCGCGTTTGCAGACATCATCGCGATGCACATGTGCCGAGGCGCCTGGGGACGGCCGGTGAGAGCGCTGTGGCTGGGCATGTGCCCATGCGCGTACGCAGCAGCCTTGCCATGCACGCGCCCATGTTGGCGTTTGCAGCCTCGCCCTGCGTGCGTGCGTACTCTGTGTGTTCCAGCGGCCTCTGTGTGTGCCAGCGGCCTCTGTGTGTGCCAGCGGCCTCTGTGTGCCAGCGGCCTCAGTGCCACCTGCAGGGTCAGGCAGCCCGCGTCTACTCCCCTGGCTGGAGGACGGACAGGGAGCAACAATGCACACGCCCATCGTGCGCGCCCTGTGCTGCACCCTATCTCGCCTCAGGCTGCTGCTCCCCCCTCCCCCAGCCCTTAGCGTGCCCGCTCTTGCTGCATGCCCGCTCTGGCTGCATGCCCGCTCTGGGTCCATGCCTGCTCTGGCTGCATGCCAGCACCCAGCTGCGCGCGCCCTCAAACATGCTTGCCTTGCTCCTCATGCCCTGCGCGTGCCCCCTGCCCAGGGCGTGCCCATAAGCGCCACGGCCACTCCCCACACCACAGCACACCCAGCTGCGCCAGGCACCCAGCTGCGCAGCCCCGGGCCATTCAATGGCCACCTTGCGCCCGAGGCCGTGCAGCAGGGCAGTACCGCAGCCGCAAGGGCTGGGGCGCCTCCCCCTGCAGTTGCCACGGCCCCGCTGCAAGGTGGCGGCAGCAGCCTTCCTCCTGGGCCAGTCAGCGTGGCCCAGCATCTGACGGCGCACCGGCAGGTGCTGGTGCAGCGTTGGCGCGACTTTGATGAAGCAGGTGGGGGAGTGGGCCGGGAGGGAGGGATGGGATGAGGGCCAGGGCTCCTGCAGCGCCGTCGCGACTCTGGCAGAGAGCAGGGGAGGGAGGGGAGGGAGGGCGGTGCTCATTGAGTGGGGTCTGGCAAAAGGCGCGCCTACGGGCAGTGTGGGAGGAGTTGTGCTTAGAGTGGGATGAGGAGTGATGGCCCTGTTTGATTTACTGTTCATGTATTCATGGTCTCTGGCCAAGGGTTGGCTCGATCAGGCGCTGCCACTTGTGCGCGGACGCTGCTGCTTGCACGCACACGCTTCTGCTTGCATGGACCCTGCTACTTCTGGGTGTCTGGCCGTGTGGGTTCCACACTCGGCAGGGCTTGTGCCTCCGCTCTTGCCATAGCCAATGCCCTGCATGCATACCCCAAAGAGGGGAGCTGACCAGACTTGAGACCCGGCCCCCTCGCGTGGCCTGGGCCTGCTGCCATGTTTCACGCTTTCGCCCGCACCTCCTGCTTCCTTTACTCGCGCCTGCACATGAGTGCGCATGCATGCATGCCCCATGCCCGTGCCCACACTGTCTGTGGCTTTGGCCACTTTTTACCCATGCCTGCACGCGTTTGGTCTCGACCCCCGCCAGGTTTCATAGGCCTACCCACCCCCGCCAACGAGCCTGAGGCCGACCGCCGGCTGCGTGAGGCCATAACAGCAGATGTGCTCAGCTACTTTGCGTCAGCAAACATGCAGCGCCTGAAGCAGCAGGGCCAAGAGCTCCCTGGGTGAGTTAGCCCCATATAGTGTGCAACCCCTGGATGTGCATAGCGTTATGGTTAAGCAGGGGATGTTCTTGGAATGCAGCCCGCAGTGCCACCAGGCGTTGGCACGTGAAGGGGCCTGCCACCACGCCACGTGGCCATGATTGCAAAGGCCGGCGTCAGGGAGGGAAGGGGGAAGGGGGGAAGGTGGGGGGCCAAAGAGAGCAATCGATGAGCTTTCTGAAAGCTGCACACGTTTGCCACGAGGGGAGACTCGGCACATACCAGGGCCAGCAGGGCACACGTTTGCCACGAGGGGAGACTCGGCACATACCAGGGCCAGCAGTGCACACACGCAGATAGTGGCATGCGTGCCATAACTCTGCTGCATGCTGGAATGTGTGTCGCCCGCGTGTGCAGGGGCCCAGCGCCAGCACTCAGCCCGAAGATGCAGGCGTTTGGGCAGATGCTGGCCTTTGAGCTATATGCGGGCGCAAAACGCCTGGTGGGTTTTGCAAGACTGCCCATGCGCACTTTGAGGGCGAGCTTCTCGTAGAAAGGGGGCTCCCCTTACAACAGGGCATTGTTCCAAGCAGCCTGAAGCGTGATGCGGGATGGGTGAACTTGCTGGTTAATGTTGGTGTGCAGAACCTCTGCTGTTGTGTGGCCCTGTTTGGCTTCACATTCACGTACGGTTGACGCATCACAAAGCAATGGAATAGCTCTCCTAATGCTCTTGCTTTTCAAGGGCCATACCCAACCTGCACTTGCAATCCTGGAATGTCAAAAGGTGTTCCTGTCTGCCAAGGCTACTGTGCAATCCTGTCTACCATGGCTACCGTGCAATTGTCCCGAGACCAGACTGGTCCATGCCATCCGCGATGCATGCTCTTCAAAGAATGCGTCTGTGACTGCCATGCCTGCAGGCAAAGTCTCCAGGAGCTTGAAGTCTGTTTGACCGCTGAATGCTTGCCCTGAAGCACTTCTTTTACAATGATACCTTGATAGGCCTGAACTGCAAGAGCAGTTTGGGGTGAGCATGAGCATGCACATGGGCATGTAACCTGAGGAACTGTTTTTGACAAGCTGCGCACCTGCATGTAGCATGCCCTTACTTTGCTTACGCACCTAATGTTCTTTTTGCAGCATTTGCCCTGACCCTGACATGTCAAAGTGCATGCAAGGGAAGGTCAACAAGCCTGGGAAGCTCATAAAGCCAGGCACAATTCTTTCCTAGGACTGCTAGGTCGTGTTCTCTTATGAAGTATCAGTGTTAAACATCTGAGCTGCTGATTGAGTCTCTGCTGTGGCAATTTAGTTTGTCTGATTGAGCATACTCACAAAAGTGTCTGAGTGTGTGCAGAAACATGCAACGGAGTTTAGCACGGTTGAACAAAGCTTTTAGTGGTTTCTAGTGGGCATACTGTGTGTCCACGACCAGTTTTCTTACAAAGTAGCTACGAACGTTTCGTTTCCAAAAAGAATGATTTGTGGCAAAAAGATTAATGGTTGTAACTGGTTTTTTTAGCATACTGCAAGAAGCTTCACAGCAAGCTTGATAGCTTTGTAGCGATCTAGACAAATTTTCAAAGGTTTTAAACTAAAGGGGGCTGTAGGTGGTGCCACTTACTCCCTGAAGGATTGTGTGGAGGCTCTATGGCCTGGTATCTCTGCAATGTGATCTGCATGAGATGGATGTAACACTGATTGGGTCACCCACAAAGTATGAGCCGACTGGACTCCTCTGGAGTCTCCCTCAGGTGAGGACCTTGGGCAATGGCTTGTGCTGTTGCTGTTGCTGAGAGCCTCAATCCCCTCTACACACTGCCCTTGTATTATAAATTCTTAATGCACACCTAGGGTGGGCATCTGGTGCGTTTCTTCATTAAGTAGGAATTCCCGTAAATTGTGTTGCTTCCGGATAAGTTGCAGTTAGTTGCTTCCCCTCAAGTTTGCAGGAAAGCGCCGAGGGATAAGGTATGATCTAATTGAGTAGAATGTCTCCTAGGGAACCTGCTTTAATAGCGTAAGGTAGTCTGCAAGCAATGTTGGTAAGGTAAGGTTTCAAGGCTGTATCCGCCGAACGAGGGCAGCTTAGCCGGTTGTGGTCTCCAGTGAGGTTCGAACCCCGAAGCCACAGGTTGCGAGGGTGGATAATCAACCTTCCATCTCAGGTGCCCCGCCGCCTGCTTGAGTATCCGGAGCAGAACTACGTAGCAAGCAATATTGTGGCGCTCAGTGATCCTACAAGTTTGCAAGTTTAAGGTTGACCTTCAGCCAGGTAGTTTGACTGTTCAGGTTGCTGGTGAAGACCAGCCATCAAAAAAATATCCATAAGGCCGCGGTCACACACATTTTTTTCACATTTTTTCACTTTTTTTTCACTCGACCCAAAAAAAAGTGAAAAAATCGCGGTCACACACGAAAAATTTTCCAGCCCCTAAATTGTTTCACTTTTTAATTCAAACCCCCAAAGTGCACTTTTCACTTTTTTTCACTTTGGGCGAAAATGGGGGGTGGTCTCAGGAGGCCCCCAGCGAGGGTCCCAATCATGCAAGCCCCTAGAAACCCCTTGTTTGGGGGTTTTGTATGTTGGAAAGAACATGTACCTTGGGAGAATGTCTGAGGAGACAAGGTTTCCGTACATGGTTTACACACGTTATGCAGCTGCAGCACTAGCTGGTGATGATTCTCCAGGCCGATAATGCACCTAGATGATGACTCATGTTTGTGTTTGCCAGGCATACTCTTGTGGGGTGCCAGATGTGGTGAAAAATGTTAGGCAAATAGACAATGAGATGGATAGTCATTGCTGACATTTTCTGGGCCTTAAGACTGTCAATTTGAGGAGCACTTGTGCGCAAAAAAGGCTTTCTCTGCGTGCGTGATCATGCACATGAGGACATATTTACAGATGAAGGCAACTGATCCACCATGGCCACATGCAAAGGGGGAAAAAGAAGTTTTTAAGTGTGCGCCAACCACGCTCTATAAACTTTTCATCATCCTGTCCTGACACTGTCGAGCTATTAGGGACGTCCCCTAATAGCTCAGGGTTGATCGACTTACATGAAAGACCTTGCAAGCCATAAACCGAATGCTTAAACGAGGGCATCTGCAGCATTGCAGGCTCCTTATGAATAGTGCAGTCTGTGTCCTGTTGCTGCAGATGCTGCAGAAGTTCGACTGCATGGCCTGCTTGTTAAAAACAATGAAGTAGGTAGGCATGAGCAAGTCCAAAAAAAAAGGACAGCCTTGAAAATTTCAAGAACAGTAAGCAACAACATAACTGTCTGCCCGATATTAGCTACGTATGTGCTTGAGTGATGGCTCCATGCGTGAACCCTATAAAGTACATGTACATATATGTGTGTCAACATGCTACACTACAATACTTGTACGCACAGATGCACTCCTGCGCGCACGCACGCACACACACACACACACACACACACTCACACATCAGCTGGAGGTACTGGAGGCAGGGATATACCTGCTAGACATGCATAGACCTTCCTCCAGGCCCATGACCCAAAACTGACGAGTGGGCTCCAAGCGAGCCCTACGTTCCCGAGAACTTTCAGGCAGTTTCCAGCCTATCAGCGAGCTGGGGATGCGAAGTAACGTACTTGTTGCGCGCAGCCCGAAGGCAGGCTATGGCCAGGATGACAGATCGTCAATCCATTCGTTGTGATGGCATGGTACTTCTGGCTACCTACGGATCAGATTATTGCTGCTTGTGTTTGGGGTATGCTCTCCGGAGCGCAATCGTGACGTTGGTACATGCCTTCCAGAGAATTTGAAACGGATCAGCTTCTGCAAGAAAGATGCGGGAGGAGAAAGCAGAGGGACACTTGAGCCAAGAGAGAGGAGGAGCTGCTTGCACCTTTGACAAAGGATGATGCTTTGAGGCAACACTCACCTTGGAGCTGTGCCACTTGCTCCTTCAGCTGCGGAATCTGTGCCACTTGCTCCTGCAGCTGCGGATTCTGTGCCAGCAGCTGCTGATTCTGTGCCACTTGCTCCAGCAGCTGCGGAATCTGTGCCACTTGCTCCTGCAGCTGCGGAATCTGTGCCACTAGCTCTTCCAGTTGTGTTTTTATCTCCCGCTCCGCTGCTGCTGCTGCTGCTGCTGCTGCTGCTGCCGCCTCTCCTCTTCCTGCAGCTGCGCTATTTGTTGTTGCAGGGGGTCACCATGTTTGGCCAGAGCCACAGCAGTCCTATCCTGTCCTGCTGCAGCCATCCTTGATACCCTGTATCCATCACAGTTGAATTAATCAATGCATGACTGGACTTGCACAGTCATGTTTGAATGCTGTCGCCTGGTTGCATGCGTGCACAGATCTGCTCTAGAGGCACGCTAATGGGTTCACCTGTCCTGTACCCTGGTCTCTATCACTCTAATGCGAACGTGCATTAATGTATACTTGGGCACGTCCAGCAAGGTGGACGCTCGTGCTGACCTGTGAGCAGTCCCCTAGAGCCTGATCAGAACTTCATGTGACACCTGCTCACGTCGCAATGGGCAAATTCGCATGAGGGTGAAATACGGAAAAGATTTTCTGGACCATTCGCATTACAAGCGTAAAAAGCTCAACGTGGGATTTCCCAAGCGTGACAACATCATTTCAGCCATAGCCCCCGTTCGCACGGGAGGGGTTCCGCCCTAATATTAATTCAATTCTATTTCTATTTTCGCTTAACATCGAGTTAACCACGTATTGTAAACATGGTTGATGGTTAATTGCGATTCTGATTAACTATTAACCATGGTGTTGTAACCACACCCTAAGCAACGCGACGAAATACATTTACAGATGATATGGAGGAGGATTCCATGACCTACTTCGATGTCATTTGCAGCGTGGCTTGCGAGATCAGTTCAGACTTCGGATGCACACGCATGTCCAAGATGCGCAGCATGCCTCCGCTACAACGTGATTTGTTTGCAATGAACAACATAAGCATGGGTTTTATTCACATAAGTGTGTTAGTTATCTATGTTTTATAATTATCATTTTGAGGGAATAAGGAACGTAACCACTGATCCTGAAGGTACCTTCAAGGAAGGTGGAGCAGCTCCAGAGTGCACCCAAGATGTTGAGCAGTGACGATGATCTCATGAACCATCTAGAGAATGGGATGGATCTTGAGGTGAGCGTCCTTGCCGTCGCTGTGTTTGCTCAGCCCTTGCGCAGCTGTACTCACCCCTCCCGTGACTCTTACTTCGCAGGATTTCCTCAAAGACCTACCACCTGAGCAAACTCCGACGAATCAGCAACTCCCCCTGCTTGCTAGCTCGCCAGAGGTGACCTATCTATACGCTCAATGCACACGTTTGGGTCGTATACCCAGCCCCCTTCTATCCCTCCCTTCCATGCAGCCACCACCGCTCGAAAAATTGTTTGCAGCTCGGGTAAGGCGGTGCTGACTTCCTAGCTGGGCATGTGGGGTGTGCAGCAATGCCTTGTGCTTGCATCTTGACATGCCCAGCTCTTCAACTGGCGTGCCTGGCCAAAGCCCCCATTATCTTCTACTTTTGCTTGTCAATCAAAGTAGTTGACCATAGAACAAAGTCTGCGCAGGTGTTTTGGCACCTTGGTATCATAGGAGAGCTGATCAGCTGTTCTTGTGCTGCTGCCTCCCGAATTCAGGCTGCGGAGCCCAGGAGCCCTCCAGATAACCTAGAGAACCTTCTGTCATTCCCCTCAACACAGTCTCACCCTCCTCTCCTGCCTCCTTATCAACCTGTGTATGATGCGGTAAGCTGACGGGCTTGACATTGATTTTTGATAAGTCAGACTGTTCGCCACCCAAGTGCAAGAGCGGCTCTGCCGAGTTTTCAACCTTGAGCAGAACTTGCTCTTCAGAAATTGTTCGCATGTGGTTCTTTTCTTTTTTCTTAGCCATCATTGAGGTGGCGTGCTTATTCATGCTGTTGGCTCCTACATGAGTGGGGTGCGATTGTGATGAGCAGAAGGTGCTGGACCTGGGCTATATGTTTATAGCAGGCAGCTTCGCATGAGCGACACTGCACATACCCACTCCCGTGCCTCCTCCTTGATGACCTTGATCTGTTGCTATCAAAGAAATGCCAGCCTTTGTCAACTCTCCTCTGATGGCTGACCCCCCGTTCAATGAACACCTCACTGAGGACTTCGTTCTTGTTACTCAAAGTCCTCAACTTGATCTGCAGGCAGCGCGATCAGTTGGGACCCTTCATTGTAATATTGTGACCCAGTCACTTCGAACCAAAGAAGTCGAATCTTTGAGGAGACAACTTGAGGCATCAAAGAGCGAACATTATAGACTACGTCTACAACTTAACTCGGTGTGTGGGTTTGGGGAGCTCGTTGGCTCAGAAGCCGATGTGCCACACGCTCTGTTTTGTAGGCCTGCGTTGCTTGTTTGAAGTGCAAGCTTTTTCTCTGGTTACATATGTCTGTTGTGTCTCTTGCCTGAAGCTGTTGAGGAACAATCCAAGGATTTATTCAAACCTCTTGGTTAACCCTTACAAAATCATCAATCAAATGTGAGGACAGATGCGGGTGTGTGTCTTGTCATGAGCACGCCACCCTTGCACCCTGATAAGGAAGAAAACAGCCCCAACACGGCTGCTCCATCGGCTCCTGCTTTGAGTCAAGCCTTTGAATGTCCTTTTGTCCACTTAATTTGGTAAAGCTTACATTGAAGTACAGCAACTTACCCTTCCCAAGGTAGGGCAGCTGCAGTCACCCATTACGCTGAAATGTGGAATCCCTTCTCCAAACATGCTTCCTGCCTGTGCTGATGCAGGTTATACATAATCTCGAAGAGCTGCAGCGTCAGCAAGCAGAGCAAGCAGCGCAAGTTGCACAACTGCCTGGTCAGGTGAGGAGAGGGTTGAGTTCTTGGCCCCTTCCTGATGGACATACACGCTGTCCCAGCTCATGTGTGCTGTCTCGAGTCCGTGCGCTGTCACAGGCTAGTTGGCTGCTACAGATCATGTGCGCCGTCTTAATTCCGTGAGCTGTCCTAGACTAGTTGGCAGCTGCAGATCAGAATACAATCAGATTACTGTGATTGCACCTTCCCAAGCGGCTAGCGACCACAGCCAAAGTCCCATTCAAGAGGCATACCCTCCGAACTGCTTAGCATGGTTTGGCTGTCAGCAAGGGCACGAAGGCCAAGCTGTAGCTCATGGCTTGCACAGCTTCTGAATGCATCCTAGCTTCACTTGAACCAGCGCCACCCACCCATGATGATGCAGGTAATACAAACCGCCCAGGCTCCGCCTGCTGGGCAGCCACAGCTGCCTACTTGGAGCCTCGCACAGGTGCGAAAGCACACCTGACTCATTGTAAGCAATTGCTTCTCATTGCCCTTTTGTGCATGAAGAGCACATGACACTGCTATCCACTGGCAGGATGCAGAATGCTTCCCTACATTAGACTTGTTTTGATCTCAGCTCATCAAGTCCTGCGCCTTTTTTTTTGCAGGACAGCTTGCGTGCGAAGCTTAGAGACGCGGGCTTTTACAACCATGCGAACTTCGTCCTTGATCTTGAGGCTCTCAAAGAGCTTGTCGAATGGCCCAAAAAGGTCAGGATTATGATCGACCCAACCTGAATTGGATTGCTCATGGTGTGCTAACCCAACGGCGTTCGTTAAGGTGCACCTCTTTCTGATGTGTTTGGCTTTTTCTTTGGCTGATGCTCTCATGAACGTAGTGCATGCAGGAGCGTACACGCTGGGCTTTGGTAGTCTAGTAAGATGATAATGTTTCAGATTGTAAAGAAAGGAGCATTTAAGAACTTTTGCTCAGATAAATCCCCTTCAGCAGGAATGTTCACGCTGAGCGCCTCTCTGACTGTGCCCTCTGCGTGCTGCAGGCCATCCAGGTGTGGGGAGCCCTGGGAGCAATGACTGCCAGGGAAGCTGATTTGCTGCTTTATCACATGCAGTACGAGTATGGGCTTATAGCAGGCTCATACACACCCAACACCTTCAATACGTGGCTTGGTTATTTGAAGCTTATGCTGCGCTGGGTTGCTGCATACGCAATCAAGTCACGTCGGTCACTGCCCCAAGCCGCAGATGCCATCGATGTGTGCCCAGCCCGGTGGAAGAGTGGCGCTGCGGTGCTCAATATTGATGATTGGAAAAAAGTAGCCTTGAAAAGGCTGCATTCCAACGCATATATCAAAGATGGCGACTACAATTTGCATGATGCATGGAAGGATGCGACAGAGGGGGGCAAGACTGGTGGCAACAGACTGGCGGACAGGCTGGAACTTTATGCGATGGGCTGTGTTGTGGATGTTTACGGGGGTGGTGATGCACAGGCCTGATCTCATTGCACCCCGCTATGAGATCTTTAAGGCCTGCAACATTGTGTGTGTGCTCCACATTCATCACATCAATTGTGCACTTCAAATAACATCAACTTTTGCCTCTGGATTTGAATTTGATTGATAAACACTGTAAGCTAGCCTTAGAAAGCTTTCCATACCTTTTGCGTCCTTGAAGCTGTCATCAGGAGACAAGGCCGCTAACCTGCCTCTTCGTGCAGGCTTTCATTGCTTTATTGGCAAGCTAAGCAAATGTTTTTACTTTTAAGAACAAGGTACCATTCTTAACACTCCACAGCAGGGCCCAAGACTAGGCAGAAATAGACCCTGAACCCATAGGTTGCGAGGGTGGATAATCGACTTTCCATCTGCCCCGCTGCCTGCTCGAGTATCCGGAGCAGCTTGGTAGACAGACTTGGAAGATCGCCCCTATTTTGAGAGCCTGCTTCCTGGTAGCTGCTAGGTGCTTTGAGGTGTCAAGTCATGAGGTGTGAGCTAGGACTGTGACGGTTGATGCTGAGCAGCGCCTTCTACTAGAACCTAGTAGGCGCGTAGAACCCCGGGCTGCACTAAAGAAGCAAGCCACATTCAATTCAGTATGCAATCCTCCCCCTGAGACCTTGGCCTCTGATCTTTGTTGACAAGTTTGTTGACAAGTTAGACCTTCAGCCAGGTAGTTTGACTGATCAGGTTGCTGGTGAACACCAGCCATCAAGAAAACATAAGCTCTGAAATAAAACGATAGGAATCATAAGTTTGTTTCTGGAAAAAAATTGAAGACATCTTCAGAACAAGCAGTCATTGACAGTAGCTTAGGTTTAGAGGTACCAAAACAGAAAAGCATGCGTGGGGGGCATGAAAATACTTTGTCAATTAAGATTGTCATGCCAGATTTGTGCTGCATTGTGACCCAGAGGCTGGTTGAGTCAGTTGGAGAAGTATTTGATCCCATCATCAGTTCAGATATAGCTGTATTTGAGCAAATGTGGTGTGTGGACTGGCTGCGGACAGCGACAGTGTACACCAAGCAGACAACAGGCGTGGCAGCACCCAGTCCAGTCCAGTCCAGTCCAACGTCCAGAGTGAGTGCATCTGACAGCAGCTGCATGCAGCTGCTGTCAGATACACTCACTCTGGA
>LFIK01004090.1_pt1 | contig 11823 bp, 15 predicted proteins | sample 643401 | NCBI WGS metagenome assembly LFIK01 (sample SAMN03777447, study PRJNA286221) | soda lake metagenome | biome: soda lake; feature: Kulunda steppe; material: water; isolation source: sample T5-Br brine of Lake Tanatar-5 | place: Russia: Kulunda steppe | collected 2010-07 | reverse complement strand
GTGCCATAGAACAGGGGGGTTGCTGCTGCAGGGGGGGTTGTAACTGCGGGGGGGGTGTGGAAAAGCTGTGGAGTTTCACAGCATGGGGACAGCAAGTGCAAGAGGGAGCAATGGCAGGGGTGGGCAGCAGCGTGGAGGTGCAAGTGCAGGGGGCAGCAACACTCAGGGGGTTGCATGCGCAAGGAGGAGCAAGTGTAAGGGGTAGCAACAGTATGGGGGTGGCATGTCCAGGGGTTAGCAAGAGTGCAGGGATGGCAAGTGCAAGAGGGAGTGATTGCAGGTGGTGGCTAATGGATGGGGGTGCTAGTGTAGGGGTTGGCAGCAGAAGGGGGGTGGCTAGTGCAAGAGGGTGCAAGTGCAGAGGGTGGCAACAGCTCGGGGTTGCTGCCTTGGGTTGCTGCACTGGAGTACTACCTGAGGGGTCTGCTTGTTGTCTTGGCAGTGGCAGGCGACTGATTGTCCACTGCATCCGTGTTCTAGGCGGCACAATAGCCACCTTCTGATGGCTGCGCACACCTGCTACCTGACTGAGGGTATGGCTGGCCACCCTGGCCGCGCAGCAGGCGTGCATGGCACAGGACTTGTGGATGCTTCCATCCTCAGAGGGCTGATGCACTTCATTGAGCACCGCCAGGATTGGCCAGCGGCAACGGCAAGGGTCCTGCTGCTAATGGAGCTGGGCGCTGCGCCATGGGCGGCCCTGCTTGCAGCTACAGAGCCCGAGAGGCTGCATCACCCTGGCCGCACCTCATATCATTTCTCCCTTTCCCTTCGTGCCTGCAGGCTATCTGGGGAGCTCCAACGAAGGCTGGAGGTGAGTCAGAGCCGTGGCCTGCCTGAGTGTGCCATTCCGTGCTGTGCGTCATATGGTGTGGTGCGTCATATGGTGTGCGTCATATGGTGTGCCATATGCTGTGCGTCATATGGTGTCTCATATAGTTTGCTGTGCGGCATATGGTGTGGTGCCTGGCCACTCTGCCGTGCCTTGCTGCGCCCTCTTGCCTGGCCCTTGTTGGGCGTGGTCGGGCTGTGCCGTGCTGTGCTGTGCTGTGTGATGCCGTGTGGTGCAGAGCGGTGCCTGGCCGCGCCTTTGTGACTGGCCCTTGTTTGGCCTGGACCGTGCCCTTGTTTGGCCTGGCCCTTGTTTGGCCTGGACCTTGTTTGGCCTGGACCGTGCCCTTGTTTGGCCTGGCCTTTGTTTGGCCTGGCCCTTGTTTGGCCTGGCCCTTGTTTGGCCTGGACCGTGCCGTGCTGCGCTTGCTGTGTCTGGAGCGGGCCATGCTACATGTGCTGTAGAGCGGCATCTGCATGCACACGTGCTGCTGCATGTGTACAGCAGAGACACGAGCACCGACTTGCCAAAGCAGCAGGAGGCGCTACCATGTTATGTACATGCACACATACACCTATTATCCAGGCACACATTCATCTACCAGCCCATGGGGCTGCGCACCTCATCATTATCATCACCACCATCATCATTGTTGCCATGATCATCATGTGCACGCCAATGGGCAGCCCCCAGAGCAGCGCGCAGCAGACCCCCTGGCATGTGCCGATGCCACGCCCCAAGCCTCAGCCTTTTTGCTGCGATGGTCACAGATGGAGCGGGAAGCGCGCATGCAGCTGGATGCCTCCATTATTGAAGCCCGGCAGCTTGTGGGCCAGGTGAGTTTTGTCCACAAGACCAGCATAGTTGTGGTGCTGCACTTCAAGAGTGGGCCACTATGAATTGCGATCCGCCCAGTGCCTTCCTCCTCAAGGCTGTCCTGCATAGATCTGGTGCTCAAGGCCATGACTGGCATGAGCATGAGTCGCTCCCTGTTGCAAGAGTTACGCTGTGATCAATCTCCTTTTCCCAGTCTCCCTCCTATGTTCTGCCTCTGTTCCTTCCGTAAATCCTGTGGTCTGCATCAGCGCCCGCTGGTCTACGTACCTGGCAGTGTAGACAGAAGCTATCAATCTTTGAGCCAGACAAATTTAGCTGCCTGACATGCAGTGCTTCCTGACATGCAGTGCTTGCCATGCCTGACATGCAGTGCTTTGCCATGCCTGACATGCAGTGCTTTGCCATGCACCCACGCGCTCTTGCGCAGGTGGAGACGCTGATGGCTGCGAACGAGGCGCTTGGCCAAGAGGCTGCAGCCAGCAGGGAGCAGGTGGTCAGGCTAGAGGACGTGATGGCCAGGTGGGCTGAGCAGGATATGCTTGTGCGTGCTGCGCTTGTGCTCAAGCGACATGTGACGGAATCAGCGCATGCCTGTGGAAGATATCCTGGCCACTGCTTGCACTTTGAGTGTGCATGCTCTGTGTGTGGTGGGTGACTGCACGCTGCCTTGTGGGGGGTGGGTGACTGCATGCTGCCTTGTGGGGTGGGTGCTGGGCTGGGCAAGGCCGGCTGCCAAGGCCATTGTGGTCAAACGGCCCATTGTTGCCGCTATCAAGGACGCAGGAGACAGGTCCTGCCATGGAATCGCCAGGCCATTAAGAAGGGCATGCATGCACAAGGGCCCCGGGGGCAGCGTGGAGGTCGTGTCACACACAGTCCATTGCTTCTGGACCCGGCGCCCCTGAAAGGATCATGCTGTACAATGGGCCCTCCAGCTATGCCTGAGCGGCTGGCGCTGCTCAAGCTCTTGGCGCAGCTTGCGGGCCCTGTGGCAACGGTGGCATCCCCAGGGCAAAATGTGCTGCCTGCACAGTGCATCACGTGCTGGGAACGGGATCGTGCCGTGTTGCGGGTACAGCGAGGACCCTTTCGGTGCGTGCGGCGTAGGGGGCTTCCAGATTCAGCTCTAACGCTTCCCTCAACTAGCCTGGCACCCCCCATGACCAGACAACCACTTCACACGCACAGCAACAAGCCCATTGCAACCTGTTCTTCAGGATACACTACCAGCTGCGCGGCATTGCCGCTGGCGGCACTGGAAACAGCTCCCACGTGGCGGAGGGGCTAATTGGCCCGCTCAGGCACGCTGAAAGTCCGCTGCTGGGATCCTTAGACCTGGCAGCTCCGGCAGCAGCCTCACCATCCGCGGTGCGTGCGTGTGTGTGCGTGCGTGATTTTGTTTTGTAACCAGTGCACCTGTCCGCACACTGCACCCTTGTGTGCATAGCACAGTGCCCAGCCACACGCATGCGAGCCGTCAGCAGGTGTCGAGCAAAGGGGCGCGCGATGTGCCGTGTACTGTGCCGCATCGTGCGTGCGTGTGTGTGCGCCCGTGCGCCCTTGTGAAATTTATGGAAGGTGCCTGCGCATGCGTGCTTTTTTCCTTTCTTCTCCCCTTTTGAGGGTGCACAAATCTTGTTTGGGTGAGGTGTGTAGGGTGCAATTCTTATGGCACCCCTTCACACACACAGGTACAGTCGTCCATGCACTTGCGCTTACATGCGCGCAAACACTTGGCTCACAACACATGCTCTCGTGCCTGTGCACCAACAAACTAACACACACACATAGGTGTGCCGCCTGCTGGAGGTCCTTAGCTCCCAGCACCGGGGAGATCAGGCGTACGTGCAGTCTCTGGAGATCGCACTGCAAGCGGCGCAAGCTAAGCTTGTGAGCACTTGTGTATTTTTGTGTGTGTGTGTTAGTGTGTGTGAGCAGACATGTGTTCGTAAACCTCTGTATATGCGTGCACGCATTTTTGCACATGTATTTATGTGAGTGCGTGTACGTGCACGTGCGTGTGTGAGCTTGTGCGTGTGTTTTTGCGCGTTTGCTTGCCAATGTCTCCTGCAACCAGTCCAAGCAAGGGTCACATCTGGTTTCTAGGGTATGACAGGGACCCTCAATGCAGGGGACCTTCCCAAGCTACCAAGTCCCGCCTTGTGATGAGTCATCACTGATGACAATCCTTAGGCTTCCAGGTGTCCATGCTTGGCGTCGCCTTGCCTTGTCCTGAAATCCCTAGTCAAGTCATCTGTGCATCCATGAAATAATTTGATAATTTGCCTGCAGACTGTTTGTTGCAAAGTGTGGACCCGCTTGATCGGTGGCATACGTTGCAGACCGCTTGCCTTTCATTGAAGGAGCTGTCACAACTGATGCCTTGCACAGGTGGACTTGGAGGGGATTGAAGGGGAGCTGCACCACTGGCAGCAACCTGCTTTGCAGGAAGGACTCAGGTCACTGGGAAGGTGTGCAAGGTTGCTCACACTACTGCACCTTGTCCAATGTACTGTGCGCTGCCCAGAGAGGCACATACGGTAGCTACAGCGCTTGACTAGGGGTCTACGTATGGCGCTACATGGACAATTTTAAGCGCTTTCTAGTGCTGTTTCATATAGCCTATATGCCAACGCCACCCTCTAAACTTGACAGTGTGGAGACTTTGCCGCATCACCCAAAGCCAAAAGCAGGCTTGTCTTCCACTTCACAAGCAGACCTTGTCATCTTTTTGCAGCAGAGCCCTGAGCACCCTGCCTGGCTCTAGCTGCCCATTGTGCTGCCTGCATGCTCCTTTTCTGTTGCTTCTGACGTTGCTGCGTGCCTGTGCAATTCGCCACTGTGTGGCTGTGTGGCTCACCTCCCGGGCCAAGATGCTGCCCTCCCATGAACCTCTCACTCATCCTGTGTGCCTCTCATTCACTTCTTGTGCCTCTCACTCATTCTGTGTGCCCGTCATTCATTCCTTGTGCCTCCAACTTCTTCCACGCGGCCTCCACCCGTTTCAATTCTGTGCTGCTCTCATTGCACGTCACCCGTCTTGCAGCAGCCCCACAAGCTGCTCGTCGCCGCTACAAACCCGCACACGGTAGGGCAAGCCTGCATCAGCCTTTGCATACCTCACTCGCTTTTGAGTTAATTGAGCTCTGCCCTTGGACAAAAGACAGAAAGACCTTCAGGAGAAAGGCAATACAACATTGGACACGGTTTAGGGTCTAGGATTTACCTTCACTCTAGAAGGTCATTGTGGGGTTGGAGGGAGGGCGTTCGTTTGCTTGCCCTGGCAGCCTGTGCTTTGCACAAGCTGCCCCTCACCCCCTTGACCTCAAGACCTGGATGCGTGCCGGCTGGTGGAGCCCTTGAGGTCCTTAACACCAAGCAATTGTGCTGCAACTAGCAATTGTGCAACACTTCATGCCTTAGCTTCAAGGAATTGGAGCCAGGCTTTGCCTTTTGATCTGGCAGCCTCATACAACCAACATGGCCGCAAGAGCTTGTCCCTGCACCTGCTGCTGCACTCTTCCATCTTGACAGCGCCACTGCAATCCATATTCTACTTAGTGCCCAGGAAAACATTGCAATAATGTGAGCACGAGGCCTGTTCTTGCTGCTCTATCTGGTCCCTTGGCATCGTTGCCCCCACTCCCTCCCTGTTGCAGCACGAGCTACCAGTCCACGCCTCAGACCCGGACACCCCCCACCCCTCCTTCCCCTGCCTCCGCACTGGCGCATGAAAGGTTGACACGGCAGGTGAGGTTGACACAACAGGCCCACAACACAACACAGCAGGCACAACACAACAGGCACAACACGGCACAACAGGCACAACACAACACAACACAACACAACAGGCACGGAGGGTTGGCAATGCAGGTGAAGTGTTCGCAGTGTCTGTTGTGGTTTGCATGCTGGGCTTCATAAGGTTAGGTGGGGAGCCATGCATGGGGCTGAAAGCGCTGAGAGAGCAAAAGGAATGATAACTTAGTGCTTGTCTCTCATACTGAAATGCTCAAATTCTTGATAGCCTGACCATATCCTCCATGCATACAAACCAATGCTTGAATTTTGGCCCAATTCCCATCTTGAATTGCGCCATGCTTGGCTCTCAGGTGCGCTCATGCAATGCCCAAGTGGATGCCTTGAAGCAGGAGCTATTTCTGGCTGAAGAGGATAAGCATGAAGCTGAGTTGCAGCTACAGGTGCGCGCATATCTGCTTGCTGCTGCCACCCTCCTACCTCTTGATGTGCTGCACATGCCTCAAATGCGTGCATGGAAACAGGTTGTGATTCAATGAGGTCAAGCAAGACTTTGATCACAATTGTCTAAGTCTGTGCATGAACAATGCATTTCGGTTGGGGGCGTGTGTTTCTATGCATGCTTGATCATGCCCATCAATGCTAAAAGCATAAGCAGGCACATGTATAAGCAGGCTTGTGCACATAGCTATATGCTATAAAGACAACTTACATGGTTACAGCTCATACAGACAAGCTGACATGTAGCTTACTAGCTTATGCTTTATGCTTGCAAGCTTGATGTAGCTACATGATATGCCAAGTATTTAGGGGTCGGCGTTGGCCTATAGCGCTATATAGCGCTATAGATTTTAAAAAATATAACATGTGTGAAACTGGCCATTTTAAGTGGCTGCCAACTTAATTGGGCCCGCGGGCCCTTTCCGTAGTTGTTGGCATGCAATATATTATAAACCAATATTATTATGGAGGATAAAGACACTGAGCTCGAGTCATGGATGAAGTTGGGGATGATGGCAAGCAACCATACGTTTAAGGGCGCAGCTTGCTGAACTGCTCAAAAAGCTGACGTCTAGTGGACAAAATAAATGGGAGATCAGGTTCACTGCTGTCGTTAAGGAAGAATGTAGGGGCTTGGCAAAGAGTGCGAGATGAAGCTCAGCCCAGCTAACCCGTCAATGACCCTAGTGCGCCACACGTGCCTCTCGGCAGCCTTAGCAGCAGCAAAAAAGAGGCAATGAAGCAATGCAGATCCCATTGAGCAGCTGCAGCAGGAGGATGTAGTAGGAGGAGGAGGAAGTGGATTGCGTTGGACAGCCCCAGATCTAGATGAAGAAGCACAAGTAGAGCATCCCAGATTTTGCAGTGACAGCAGCTCAGCTCAAGCAATTCCACGGATATTTAAAATATCATATTTTGCAATACACGTATCAAGGCAGAGTGCCCCGTCATGGACTGCCCTTGCCTGAAGTGAGTATTCGCCTCAAGAAGCGCGACTCATGATCAGCGCAGTTGCAGATCATTGAGCCTGTCAAACCAGACTATTGTGCACAATTTCTGGTTGTGTAAGGCAGCTAAGAACATTCCATTGCTCTCCGTGGCTGCAAACAAGCTTCTATCAGCACATGCAACGTCAGCTGCAGCGGAGCGGAACTGGTCAGCATGGGGGCACATCTGCACACCACTCCGCAACAGCCTCAGCATTGAGACAGCTGAGAAGGTTGATATCAAGGGGAACATGCCTGCATCTAAATACAGCTAGGAACACTCAAGCTGACTGAGTCTTTTTGACATGTAACATGTCGCCTAGGCCTAGGTAGATCAGATCCTAGGTAAATCAGATCTGACATGGCAAGGCCCCCATACTGACAATTTTAGTCATAATGCATTTTTGGGACACTATAGCATGTCCCTTGAAAGAAATAAACGTGATAGAAGCCAGCAAGAGCGAAGCAAAATGCAACGTGATCACTCATGAGTGCATAGTTAGAGATGCCTAAGCCAGATAGGTAAGGTAAGGTTTCAAGGCTGAATGCGCCGAAGGAGGGCAGCTTAGCTGGTTGTGGCCTCCAGTGAGGTTCGAACCCCGAACCCACAGGTTGCGAGGGTGGATAATCAACTTCCCATCTCAGGTGCCCCGCCGCCTGCTCGACTATCCGGAGCTGTATATCTAAGCCAGATAGGCATGGTCAAATATAGCGTTATATCTTGGCCTATTGGCCAAGCAGAGCGCAACTGAATTATTTTTGCTTAATATATTTTGCAAAAAAGAGTTTTCAAGGACTTCCTATCATCCCTCAAAGTTTGATGACAAAATTTCAGTTGCATGTGGGCGTTCTGGCACATATAGCGCCTGACATATAGCGCAATATAGCGCTCTATTTTTCAATATAGCGCTTTACGCCGACCCCTTCAAGTATTAGAAGTGCAACACACTGCTCGAAATGTTGCTGCTGTAACGCAAATGTTAACAACATCTTTGCACCATACTCAAACAATGGTTTGTGTGTGGGTCTGCTTGATTGCAACTAGGCGTGTCTAGATATGTGTACAGAAAATATGTACGGTTGAGTGAATGGAGAGATGATGCATACATGTGTGATTGTACGCGTGCTACCGCGCACCTGTGCACATGCGCGAACAAATGTGTGAATGTTGGGATGCTTGCTTTGGATGACTGTGTCTACCATCAGAGTGGCGCTGCAAATCTTTGATAGCATCCATGACCCTTTTGCTGTGCTGCGTGGCCCTGTGCGTGCACAGGAGCGGCAGCAGGCCCGGCTTACCCAGCGGCAAGCTGACCACGATAGGGAAGAGCTGCAGGGGCAACTGCACCTGCACATGGACCGCTGCAGGTGCGCTGGGGCTGGAAGGGGGACCTTCGTCTGCGCAGAAAGTGGGACGGAACCTTTGCCTGTGCTGGGACTCATCAGGACGGTGGTGGCGCAAGGATCCTGCAGGAAGTTGACTGAGGTTATGCGTGCCTCCCTTGGCGGCCTGCTGCTGTTCATGTTCCATGAGGAGTGGTTGAGCATGCTGGGCAAGGGCACTCATGTGCAGTCATCCAACTGCACATTCAATAATGTTCGGTTTCAATTTTTTTGCAGTTTACACTTTGACTTCATTGTCATAAGTAGCATTTTTTTTGCTAGTCACCTATATTCTTATGAGTGTTTAGTGGTCTTGATTTTGTACCACTGAAATTAAGCGAGCAAGGCAGCGTAGCCTTGATTTGACGAACGCTTAAGTGCTGTAACTCAGGGCCCAGATGCACACACGCTCCCTCATGCGCAACCCAAACTTACGTGTATGTACGTAAGCATACCCACAAAAACATAAGTATCCCAAGCTTGAACATGTTTGCCTAGCTGATCGCGCAGGCCAAGGCCTGTGGATCCCCACTTCCACACAAACAATGATCGCGCACTTGCCAAGTGTGCAGGGAGGCGGAGGCGCGCCACAAGGCCGCCCTGGCCCGCATCCACAAGCTGCAGGCCGCGCTGCGCGCTGAGCAGCTGCGTGCAGATGCGCTGGCCGCGCAGCTGGGGGCCGCACGGGTGACACGGAACCGCCCGTCCAGGGCGCGCCCAAGCGATGCAGGCAGATGTGCTGCGCACACATTGTGGGCAGAGGCGCGACCAAGGCCTGCAGCAAGCCCAGGCGCCTGGCCCGGCCTGGCAGGCAGCAGCGTCAGTGGCGCTGGCAGCCCCTGCGGCCCCCAACCACCCTCCGGCAACGGCAGCAGCCGCGGCGACCGGGACAGCAGCGGGTGCGGCTCTGTGCCTTTTGTTTTTGGGGCAGGCAGCAGCGACGGCTTGTGCGGCAGGGGCGCGGCGGCGGCGGCGGGTGTGGCTGCAGTGGACTCCATGGTGCCCCTGCCCACTGACCCGGAGGACGCGCTCTTACACTCGCTTCCACAGCAGCAGCGGCAGCGGGGCCTGCCAGGGCACATGCAGGCAGGGCATGATGAGTCCGTGTGTCAGCGAGAGGCGCAACAGGTGGGTGAGCTGGCGGCGCTTGGTCTGCATCAGAGGACATTTCGCTCCCACAGCTTAATCATCAGCCCAAACCTAAAGCATCATTCCAAACCTGTAGCTGTGCTGTGTGCAGAAGCCACAGGCGCTCTTCTGACCTCACATAGCACATACACACACACAGCACCCCGGCAGGTACCTCGGAATCTTCTGAGTATGCGGGCCCCTCCCAGCACCCCACAATACAAGCGCATCCGCGCCATGCCCCTTGCTCCTGCGCAGCGGCCACAAGGGCTGGCAAGTCTTGCGCGGCACCGGCGATCACGCAGCCGTGGCACCTGGACGCAGCGCTTCCTGATGGGCTGCACGCAGGGGGGCGGAGGGAAGGGCATGCGCATGAGTGTGGCGCGGCTGGCAGCTGCAATGCGCCTGTACAGGTGGGGTCGCAGGGTTTGTGGGGGGCATGCATCTGTGTGTGTGTGTTGTGCGCAAGCATGTACAAGTGTGTATCTGGACCCTGGTGGGCAAGGAGGTGCAGGTGGTGACGTGCTGGTTAAGGGAGATCTGCTGGCTTCCAAAAGGTCTCGCTAGACATAGATGCTGGGCACTGTTGCGCTGTTGCATGCTGTGGCAGTACTGTTGCGTGCTTTTGCACCGTTGCACACTGTGCCAGTGCTCATCAGATGCTAGAGGCACAGTTATGTGCTGGGCTGCATATTGCACGTGGCCAATCTTCCCTGGTGTGGCAGAGGGGCTGGTGGGGTTTGGCAGAAAGCCAGGGTGGGGGCTGCTGTAATGCTGGAGGGGGTGCAAGTGTTGTGCATGGCTGCTCAGGTTGTTGGCAATGGTGGTGGTGGTGGTGGTGGAGATTGCAGCGGTGGTGGCGGCAAATTTAACAAATGTACTGATGACACGGGCTAAATACATGGACGCTCAATGGCCCGCCCCATGTCTGGGATTTCCATAAGTCAGTGAGGTCCTGCATGCAGCAAGCCTGCCTTTAAGGCTGTCAAGTGTTTCTGGGGTAATTAGGCCGTTGGAGCTCCCACAAATGCACGGCCCGCCAGGCTGAGAGAGTAGGTGCTGGAGTCCGCTGCTGAAAGCTCTGCTTCCTGAATGGGACATCTTGGGAGCGTGCGTCAAATAATACACCAGCTTTGTTTGTGTGCACAGGCGCAGCAGGCTCATGCTGATGGCCACCAGCAAGCATGCCTCAGGGGCGCCTTCATCTCTTCCAGCGCGGGCCCCGTTCCGGGTGGGTGTTGCAAGCGTGAGCAGCAGCAGCTTCAGCCTCATCGAGGGCTGGCGCTGGATCCAAGAGCAGAAGCAGCAGCAGGAGCAGCAGCAGCAGGAGCATGAAGCACGCCGTGAAGTCCAGCAAGCTCCGGCACAGAAGTTGCTTGAGGCGCACCAAGAAAGGCAGGGGGCTGAGACTCTGGGGCTGCCGCAGCGGGCGCGCTGGTCAAGGGCAGGCAGCCTGGATAGAGGGGGAGTGCCGCAGCTCTTGTAGAAGATTTGCCTTATGCCTAGCATGCGCAGAGCACAATGCAATGTTACATATTGTGTTGCACAGCCTCCTTGCCTCCATGCACCATAGCATATGGTCCATGTGGCTTGCTGGGTTCACTACAGGCACATGGATCACACTCAGTCCAATTGTCAGGCTTCATCATATGGAGTTTCCTAATTGTCCATATGCTGACAAATGAGGGACTGTACAAGCAGATGCCACCTAATGGCGTGCTATTTTGAGGTGCTTTTACTGCATTGATATCCTGCTGGAACAGGAGAGCGTTAAGAATCAAGCGTTGCAATTGCAGGCGACAAAGCTTATAGTTGCAAGGCTGCTGCAGGCTTTTAAAGAGCGGGGCCTTGCTGTCTTGCGTGTCAGTGGCTGTTATTACAAAGTGACTGCTTTTCTTAACCCTTTGATTTGATGACTCAACCAGTGCTTGGCCTGGAGATTCTACTCTAGTAACTGAATTCACTAGGGCTCAAGTGCACAAAAGAGTTACCTCTTAAGTTAAGAGAGACCTCTGGAAGCAAGTGCAAAGCAGGAAGCTCTCAGGGTCCAGGTTAAGCGCGTGAATTCCTGATCTGTGGGATTTAAAATGACCTGGCAGCAGCCTTTCAGATGCGTTGTCACGACAAATTGTAGTCAGCAAAGAATTTTCGTCAGAGTGCCTGAGTCAGTTGGTGGGGGTTATGTTTGAGGTGTTCATTTCCCAGTCTCTCTCTCTCTCTCTCTCTCTCTCTCTCTACATATACATATATACATATATATACATATATATACATACAAGGTTTACAAGGATAAGGCCTTCAGTCAAGAATTGCGACTGCTAGCCTGCTCATAAAAAACGATTAATTCATGAAGAAAAAAAGGAAGTGTATGGTTGTTCTGGTTTAAAAAAGCATATATAT
>LFIK01004089.1_pt1 | contig 11823 bp, 10 predicted proteins | sample 643401 | NCBI WGS metagenome assembly LFIK01 (sample SAMN03777447, study PRJNA286221) | soda lake metagenome | biome: soda lake; feature: Kulunda steppe; material: water; isolation source: sample T5-Br brine of Lake Tanatar-5 | place: Russia: Kulunda steppe | collected 2010-07 | reverse complement strand
CACTGTTCATGGACTCTTGGATGATGCCTGCGTGTCAGAATGGGCCAGGAACGCCATCCCAAAAGGTGGCATTTTGCCTTGACAGCCCCTCCCCCCCCCTGCCCGCCCTCAGGGGGCCTCTTCTGGGCAAATTGAGCATGCAGGGTTGTAAAGCAGCATTTGAAACACAGTTTAAGGCACTTTGGTCATCTGGGGCAAGAACTCCAACAGGCTTGGCTGAGCTGACTAACGGGCTTAATAAATCTCCTTATCTCATTGAAGCACAAATCTGACAATGTAGTAATCTGGTGTGTCATCTGTTTGCGATCCCATTCTTGGCTTCTGTCAAGCCTGGGGAGAAATGACGCAGAAGGGTGCCTGAGAAGAAGGAACAAAATTAAGAGCTAGAAAATAAGGATGGGTTTAGAGAATGACTGTGGTCAGCGCTGTTGTAGATACATAGATATGGGCACCCTGACCTCCCTGCTGCTTTGAAGAAGCACGCTGTCAGCGCTTTCTCAGACAGCCGAAGCAAGTACCACGACCCAGCACATGCTCCAGCATTTGTGCTCAAACCCCACCAACTTCATCATTGAGGAGGGAAAATGAGCTGCTTGCATAAGTGCCTTTGTTTAAGTCTAAGCTCTGGAAAAAACGGTGGTCATCCTTCACTTGGATGGACTGGCAGTTGGATTATTCCAGCAGCGTTTTGTTTTGTCTGGGATGGTTGCTTGTGCTAGAATGACAGCAACGCATTTTAGCAATTCCGGAATATTTTGCCCCCATGCATATGCGCACAGGCATTACCCGCACACCCTATGGCATGCTGAGTGCCTAGCACAAAAAGGAGGTGCTCATACTCCTAGTGCGCCTGAATGGAGGCAGGGGTGAAAGCATCCTAAAAACAGCAGTCAGCAAAGAGCGCATGGAGCTGGACATGGGCGCTTGGCATGGGGTAGCTGGATAGCCCGCCACCTTGTTAAGCGGGGCTCCTCTGCAGAACCTGCTGAGCTGCAGACCATCATCCTCCCCCAGCCTGACTTCTTGCACAACTTCTGGCTAGCCAAGGCCAACAAGCTTTTCCCACACCTGGCAGTGGCTGCCAATAAGCTGCTCTCAGCCCATGCCACGTCTTGCGCAGCCGAGCACAACTGGAGGACTGGGGCCACATCTACACCACCTTGCGCAACAGGCTTGGCCTTGTAGAAGCGGAGAAGGAGTGTATTAAGACAAACATGCCGGAGGATTGATACTGTCAGGCAGTAAGTAGTAGGGGCAGGCTTGCAGCAGGGGTCAATCTGAACAAGCTTGAACGATAGCATTGCGGGAGCAATGGGTAGTGCCATGGGGAGTGCCCAGCAGATTGAATGTGAAGTTATATTATGACTTCCTAGCTGACAACTGAAATATTTTTCGGCTTACCGTGTAATTCATTATCCTTGGGGATGCACTGAGATCAAAAGTCAATTGTATCCCAGTTTACAGTGACAATTTATACCTAGGTGACAATTTAAATTGTTATACAACATGGCATGCTTCATCATATTCCTCATATACGCCAACCCCTACGAATGATAGACCTCTACATTACCCATTCAGACAGTTGACAAACTTGGAAATCACCATGAGGGCGCCCTGTGGGTAAGGGCGCAGCCTCCATTTCCGGCCTATACTGGCATCATAGGCTGCACTTGCCACGACCCACCATGGTAAATTTTCATCTCCAAAACACCACAAGCATTCTGCTTTAATGCACAGTAACCACCCTGGATGCTGAAGTCACAGTCTTGGTACATATAAGAATATTGCTACACTGACCGAATCAAGGAAAGTACAATGCCCCTGTTCGCACGGGAGGGGTCCGGCTAATTAGAAAACCTTTAAAAACTGTATAAGAAATCGAAAAAAGCAAAAACTTTTGGACACCCATTCGCACGGAGGGCTTTTTAAAGCCCCCACCAGCCCCCACCTGCTCCCACCTGCTAAAGCCCCCACCAGCCCCCACCTGCCCCCACAGTAAAAGTGCAAGTGTTCGCCAAGGTGCACGGAACGCTTTCAAGAGATTGAATTAGGCAACACGGCAACCCAGGCCATGAACCCACATCCACTCCCGCTACCCCAACTGTTCCCCCGCGCCACACACAAACACACGCATACGCAAGTACACGCATGCTCAAGGCGCGCACATACACACAAACACACACCCACACCCACACCCACACCCACACCCACGCACATACACAAGCACGCGCATACTCAAGTGAATGTGCACTAATAAAAGAAAGCGCCTCTTTTGTTCGCCCATGTGTAATCTCAGTCGCCCATGTGATAATCTCAGTCGCCAATTTAATGCCAATTTAATAAATATTCATTATAAATAGATTGTGATGAATGCAGTGTTTTCACAAAAAAAAGATTTGGGTGGGGGTGGGCAATAACTTCAAGCCATGTGGTGGGGATGCTTCCGTCCGGTGAGAACGAGGTCGCCCTCTCCCAGAAAGGTGAAGAATGGCCTCAATTGATGTAGGAGGATGTCCCCTGTGTAATGGCGCCCCTTTTGGCAACACAGCACTCTGCTGCAAGGTTGCAGTGCTCATTGCTGCTCATCGCAATGTTATGAACTGACACATGGGAAAATATGCAATCAAGGGCAGAATAAGAAGGTTTGCTCATGTGTGTTTGTGGGAAGATTAGTTGGACATGGAGGTCTTTCCAAATGCTGCCATCCACTCAGAGCACGCAAAAATACGATGAATGTTCTACTTTGTTTCGAGCATGGCTTGTTGCTGCTTTGTTTCGAACATGGCTTGCAGTTGCTTCATTATGTTACCCGCTATAGGGATGGGTGTTCAGGGTTTTGAGAGTTGCGCTCTTATCAGGACAACGGTACCTGCACTCTTATCAGGACAACGGTTTGGGTTTTGAGAGGAAGAGTGGTTGACTGGTTGTTGGTGCTCGAATTTTGCTGCTCCTGGTGCTGCAAGCTAAGCAGCTTTCATTGGCTGCTGCTTCAGATTCAGCCATCACACCTCCGCACTCTCTAGCTCGGCATGTTGGTGCGCTCAAACCCTGCAGGGCAGCCTTACGGCACCACAAGCTGTACTGACTGTCAGTGACAAGCCTCACCTGCAAGTTATCAAGGGCCTCGCTGCCACGCATAGTGAGGGCGTGCCAGGCGGGCTACATCACCATGCTGTTTTACTGGCGCAGCTGGCGTCACAGGACTCTGTGTTTAAAGCCGCCCTTTCTGCCTACTTGGACAAGGTGAGGGCTGGCAGGGTACCTCACTTAAGGGCTGGCTTGTGTTCCTGCTTGTGCGGATCTGGCCGTTCCACACAGTTTAGATGCAGGGTGAAAGGGGTTTTTGACCTCGTGCAGTGCATGGCTCTTGATGCTTGCAGGTTCAATCCTTATGGCAACAGGGACAGATTCAGCTGCAAAGCCTGACTTTTGAAGCAGCCGCACCGCTCCCAGGTCCGCTTTGTGCCCTTTCCTATTGCACCCTCAGCTCTATTGCTAATGTGCACTTGGACGACCCGCTGCTTCCATTACGCACAAGGGAGATTGCCTTGCTTCCTGCATCTCTCAAAAAAGCTTATGAAGTGCTCTGTGCTGTGCGCACATGAATTGGCCAGTTAATTAATGTATGCTAGTGAAGTGCAACTAGCGGCCTCCTCCCGGCTCTGTGTGATGCATGCTGTGGAAGTCATCAGGATGCCTGCGCAGGCCCTTCGTGACCCTTATCCTGGCACGTGCACTGCTGCAGCATAGCCACGCGACTTGCTTGTCACGCAGATGCATGGCCGCGGGAGCTCAGCCACTGTCTCCGAATCAGCACGATATACTCGGGCAAGGGAGTGACTGACCAGAACCATTTTGCCTTAATCCTTGAGCATCTGCCAGCAAAGGGGGCTGGTGTTCTGGGGTGGGGAACCTCTGTACGGCTCAGCAGCAGTGTCCAGGGAAGCAGCGACTGTGGATACCGGCAGAAGTCGCGAGGAAGCAATGCCCTGCTTGACAATGAGCGATCGGATAGCCAGGAACAAAATGTGTGGAGGAACCTGTGGCAACAGCAGGAGCAGCAGCGGCAGCAGCAGCAGCAGCAGCAGCAGGAACAGCAACGCGAGTACCAGAGGTCATGGTTGATGGCGAATGAGGCCCCCACACTGGCTACGCTATTTACCAAGGTTTGCACATGGCACCCAAAATGCCCAAGTAGTAGGGGAGAAGAAAGGAAAGTAGGCTGCAAGATATTGGGGTGCACATGCATTTGCATGGGGTTATGCTTGGGTGTTGTTTCCCTTGTATCTGTAAACTTTGTTTCTCTTGTGATTCCAAAGCTCTGCGATCCGGCATGAGGGATTCAGGGGGTATACCTTTACGTAAATTGAATGGCACAGAAGGTCCATTTCTGTGTGTAAGCGTCTCCGCCTCTTTAAAGGGTCTGGTTCAGGCCCTGAGCGAGCATGGGAAAAAGAACAGCTGAGCTTCAAGTGGGAGCTGTTGCTGATCAGTGCTTGTACTGTCTTTGGATCATTGTTCTGAGTGCCATCTGTGAAAGTGCACATCTTGCACTTGTGACCAAAGCGGTTTTTCAGGTCAGTTGTTAATTTCATTTTTTCGTGTTTTTACGTTTTTGTGCCGTGCATTCTCTCCCTCCCCTTGAATTACCAACAGCGCTTCTCCAGAACCCTGGCAGCATCTATCCACCCTAATCATCCATCCTGAGCCTGGAGCAGCTTCCAGGGCTGCTGCGCAAGTGACCGCAAAGACAGCAGGGGGCGATGGCATGGGGAATTTAGCTGCTCTCCAGTGCCCCCCAAACTACCATTGTATAAAAAGCAACAACCCATTGCCCATTTGCTTGCTCTGTCTGAAGGCAGCTGGCAGGTTGCGAATGATGCCACAACACCTGTTGTGCATGTTCCACTCCTGTGCGTGTGACCTGGCAGTGGGTGCTTTGCGTTTTTGGGCCATCCTCTACCCAAGATTTGCAAGAATTCCTCGTTTGAGCCATGCGTCACTCCCCGTGCAAGCATGCTGCATGGAAGCGGTCACCGATTTGCTTCCTTAAAGCCTTCTCAGGCCCTAAAGGCCACTGCCAGGTGGGTCAAACAAGGGCCAGGCAGGGTGCAAGCCCGCCCATGTGATGCTGGGCACACTTGCAGGGACAGGGCATGCTTGCTGGGTATACAGGACTCGCCCTTGTCCCCCTGATCTGCCACGCAGGAAGGTAACGTCCTTTCACAGAGCTTCAGCTCTTACGTGTTCTATGGGGCCTTGGACCAGGGGGGCATCTGGACTATCACAGGGAGGCAAGATGAGGGCTTGACCTCACTCAGGGCGGCTCATGCTTTGGGTCGCCTACGCGGCCCCATCCTGGACCTCTTTGCCTACGACAGCTCAGAGGCTCTCGATGAGTTCCTGGAGGTACGGATCTGGGGGACAAAGAGAGGAGGAGAGGAGAGGAGTGGGTGTCGTTCATGGGCTTCTAAGGAAATTTTGAGGGTAGGAAATATGTTGCTGCTGCAAGCATCTGCCATTGGGGTGGCCACAGCCAATTTGCAACATGATAGGGCACAGACACAGAAGTGAGCATGCACGGGTAAGCTGTTGCACTTTGCGCTTTTAACGCTCATACACACACAATACATGCCCAAATGTGCTTGTTGCTAGACTTAGCGCATAACTGACTGTTGACAATGTCATTACGTCCAAAGAGAGGGGCTGCCTAAGGTGAGCTCTTGGCGCTTCAGTGCTCATCAAGTTGAATGAATTCCAGGGTCCATTGGGGGGGCGGAGTGCCCACACTCCTGCGCATGCCTTATTGCTCGTGTGGCACCGAGTAGGTTAGGTCACAAAGCTGTACCTGCCGAACGAGGGCAGCTTAGCTGATGTGGCATCAAGTTGAGGCAAGGCATCCCTGCGCTGCACCATAACCTGAGTGGCAGACGTGTATCCTTGCAACCGCCATGCTTGCTCAGCATGTCGACAAAGCGCTGGCTTGGAAGGGCATCATCCGCGTGAAGCCCACAGCTGGCGCGCGCACACCACTGATGGCATCCTTGTCTGGGCATCATGTTACGCAAGAGATGGCAGCGGAGAGTCCAGTGCAGACATCGGTGCAAGAGTCATCATTCCTAAGCTTGCCGGCAAAGTTTTCTTATCACCGCATGTCCGTTGTTTCTCCCACCAGCCAAGAAGCCCTTCCTGTCCCCTTAAAGCAAGGTGGGGCTACATCGGTCCCTGTCGTGCTTTCATCTCATGCAGGGTCGTGCGTCATGCACGATCTCATGCAGGTCGTGCGTCACACGACCTTGATCCAAGGTGTGCGTCATGCACGATCTCATGCAGGTCGTGCGTCACACGATCCTTGATCCAAGGTCTGACTGCCCACTAGATTATAATGCATTGCAAAATGCCAGCCTTCGCCGTTGCCCCAACTGACAAGCCCCAACTGGGTTTCCTTGTGTCAATTGTTGACTCAATACTACCACCGCAATACTACTGACATGTTGATAGCTCTGAGCACTTTTTGCACTTGCTGGTACACAAATGCATGTGCCTGGCTTCCAGTTGCTCTCAAGGAGTTGACAAAGTTCTCTTAGCATGTCTTGGTCCCTGTCTGATTCAACCGCATGCCGCTCTCAAAGCAGTGTGCACCTGTGTGCTGCATCTGTTTGCCAGTGCGCATGCACACCTGGTCTAGCAGGGCACGCCTGAAGGATTTTGCACACTGAGATGCACGGGCGACACGCTCTCATTGCTGGGCACCTCTTTTTTCAACAGCAGATGGCCAGGCGGAGCAGCTTTTGGAGTATGCCCAGTCCAAGTCCTTTGCTGGAGGGCAGCTGGGCAGCAGCTTGACCCTGGTAGGACCACTGCAGAGGAGCAGCATGACAAGGGTGCCTGTTGACCACGGCTCAGCTTAGGAGATTTGCACTCTCAACTGCAGCGCAGAGGGCGCGCATGACTCTGGCTGCCCTTTGTGCGTGCTTAAGAGCAGAGTGAATCCATCATCCATGTGGCATATAAAGCTCCCAGGCTATTTCAGCTGCTCTTCCATACCCCTAACTGTGTGGCTTCGGCTCCACCGTGAGCTCCTTCTGTTCTTCCATACCATCCCTTTGATTGCCTCTCCCGCGATGCACCAGCTTGTGTGTGCCCAGCGTTGTGCATGGCTCCTGTAGAGCTCAAGTGGCGTGTTGCACAATGTTTGTTCCTGCACCATTGTATGGAGAATGCAAGTAAAGCCAGAAGCGCCGTCGGCTTTGGCCCGAGTGATGTCCGACCGAAGCGCAGCATATGCTTGCCTTGCCGTGCCTTGATTGCGCGCGCCTCCAGGGCAGCGCGGCCGGCATGAAGCAGAGCAGCAGGCTGCAGTCCCAGCTGCAGCTCAGCAAGAAGCACCTGCAGTCCAGACTGTCCAGCCTGGCAGATGGGCCACTCAGTGGTGATGCCAGCAATCACATGGTGCAGCTGCCACCCAGGCCCTCGCAGCCCCAGCTGAACCCTCGGCGCTCGCTACCTGCACCCTTGTGGCAAGACCATGATGAGTACCAGCGGTCCATGACGCAGCCCCAGCAGCATGGGCGCAGGCGGTCCATGCCCATGTTGCAGCAGGAAATGCAAGCGCGGGCGCATGTGGAGCAGGTGCAGCAGCAGCAGCAGCAGCAGCAGCAGCTGCAGCCAGGGGGGGAGCAGCTGGAGGCGCAAGAAGAGCCGGCACAAGGCGAGCAGCTGAGCTTTGTGCCATGCACAAGCTTGCATGGGTACCTTGCATGCGAGAGCCACAGGCCACCGCACGCCGACTCGCACAGGACCAATGGCACTTTTGCGTACATCATCCAGGATAGAGAAGCTAGGGCAAAGCAGGACAAGAGCAGCAGGGGCAGGCAGCAGGAGGGTTGCTCTGGCCCAGGACCTCAGATGGCCGACAGCAACAGCATAAGCAGCAGCTACGGAAGGGGCGCTAGGGCGCCGCATGAGGGCAGCTCCGGCAGGAATAGGCTCAGCGAGGCCATCCAAGCCCACTGGCACAGGCACAAGGACACTGCCCCAGAACTGGAGCAGGGCGGCTACCTGGCAGGCTCGGCGCCGAAACACAGGGCCACTGAGCTGCACGAGCTGCTTGATACCATTGTCAGCCAGTCGTTCACAGCGCGCTGCGGGATGGCCAGGGGTGGTGTCGGCAAGCAGGATGCGGCGCCACCGGCTAGGGATGTGGCCTTTGGCAGTGTCCTGGGCTACTGCAGCGCGGCATGCAGCCAGCGGAACAGTGACGCCCGTGTGTCTCCCTTGGGCTTCGCTGAAGCGGGGCTTTGGGGCCAGCAGAACGAGACTGCAGACCCCGTGATCTACCACGAGCTGCAGCTCAAGCCCGTGCTGGACCCTGTGACAGACAGGTGGGTTGAAGGGCTGAGCTTGACCCAACCACTGACAAGCTTGCTGATGGGGCAGGCTTGAGTTCTGTCCAGGTTAAATGGTTATTGAGTGGAAGGTGCAAGCAGAGGGACAGAGGATGGAGGGCGAGTGATGGCGTAGGCTGGACAAACGGTGCTCCAGGCCAGGAGATGTGAAATTGCCGTTCTGGTTCAGCTCTATGCCCCCAAAGCGAGCGCCTGAGACAACCCCTTGTGTCTTGGAAGCACGCTGCTCCTCTCAAAACGCATGGTAAAACTGCAAAAAGCTGAATGGTTATGTTCATTTTTCCTCAGCCAGTACCATACATGTGGGTGTGCCTTGCATAAATTGCATTTGCATCCTTACTCTCTCTAGGGCGTGTACTGAACTACTAAGATCGCATCGCACAAGACTCTGTTGAAGGGAAAGCAGGGTGCACCGGTTGCTACAAGCTCACATGGTGTGCACGCTGCTATTGACGTGTATGATGTAAAATAGAAGTGATTCCTGTCATTGTGATGCACATCAGCTGGTAAGCGCGTTGTTGCTGATGAAGCCCAGAACAGAGGACTTGAGCTGTAAAGGGCAGGTGAATCTGTTGTTGTGTGTGTAAGTGGTGTGTGTTTGCGCTCGGGCTTGTGAGCAGGTACAAGTGTGCGCTCATTCACCTTTGGTTCTGAGCGCATGGATTTGGCACACTGAGCTGCTCGACAAGCACAGTGTGCACTTTTACACCCTGCAGCAGGCCGGCACTTGTTCCATTGCAAAAGGACAAAGTGCATAGTTTGCACTTTTGCTCCCTGCCGCAGGCCGGCACTTCTTCTGTTGCAAAAAGATGTTACAATACATATGAGGCAAGAACAGCTTTACTGCGATTTGACAGAGACCCAGCTAGCCATGCTCAGCCAGGTAGGGCATTGGATCCCTGAGCTTTCTGCAATTGCATAATTTCAGAAGCAAGTGCCCCTTTCTTATCAATGCCCGGACTAACCATTTTAACCATGTCCATGAAAAAGGCATGTGCCTGGCATAAAGTTCAGATGTATTTTAGATACATGTCAGTTCGGTGTAGTAGAAGTGTCAGTGCCTGGGCAGGGTATGAGCTACAGTGCCTCCTTCTCCTACAATCGCACTTTCGTGCTATTCAGATCTTCCCTCGCCACGTCATCGAGTGCCTGTCCAGTGATGGCGCCATCACCGTGGCCAACATAAGTGATATGGCCTTTACCCATCCCGGATGCACCATCCTTTTCCTAGGTGGGCATGGCTTGTGGCGGGCTGTTGGCAGGCTTAGTCAGGTGGTGCGCTCTGTCGTGGAAGTTTGGCCTCAGATGTTATGTAAAATGATGGATGATGATTCAAGCGTTTTGGGCTGTTTGCTCTCAATGCTATACTTTTACGCTTTGAGCTTGCATCTCCCTGCTTTTACTTGTTTGGATGAGTCAGCTTTTGCATGACGAGGTTGGGAGTGATAATTATCCTAACAAAGGAAGGGCAATTCTCTATCATAACCAGCCCACGGATCCAAGCTCCTGCTTTTTTTGGCACAGATAATGTGTGATGATGTGATGCTATGATGCCCTGCTGTGCTGTGATGTCTTGTTGTACAGTGGTCCTATGTCAAGCATTCTCACTGACAGCTTGAGCGCCCTCTGCATGCAGACCTCGTGGGCTTCACCTCAATGCCTTGTTGTACAGTGGTCCTATGCCAAGCATGCTCCTCACTAACAGCTTGAGTGCCCTCTGTATGCAGACCTCGTGGGCTTCACCTCAATGCCTTGTTGTACAGTGGTCCTGTGTCAAACATGCCCCTCACTGACAGCTTGGGTGCCCTCTGTATGCAGACCTCGTGGGCTTCACTTCAATGAGCAGCACATGCGACTCCGCGGATGTCCTTGTCTTCCTCAACCTGCTGTTTATGCGGTTTGATAAGTGAGTTTTGGCGCGCAATGTGACTAGCATAAGGAGCTGGAGGCATGCAGGCCCTGCCACTGCATCAAATTTGTTCCTGCTGCTGCTAGAAAGACAATCATCAGTGTGGCACAGCCTTTTCTCTTGCAAGACCCAAGGTAAGTCGCTCTCATGCATCATGGGCAGAATATGCCTCCAGGAAGGCATCCACGAGTCTTTGTGTACAGAGCTCAGAATCATTGGGTCAATTGGTGAGTCTTGTCAAATAATGAAATCCAAACGTGCAGGCTGGTCAGGAAGTACCAGGTGCAGAAGATTGACACCATCGGTGATTGCTTTGTGGTGGGAAGCGGCATTCTTCGGCCAGATGCAGATGGGTGAGCACTGACAGCAACTGCACACACAAAGCAAACATGAGCGCTAGAAAGAGTCTGCTTTTGCTGATTTTGGGCTGGGTCCCCCGCGAAGCAGCTGGCAGCATTTTTCAATGCCTATGCAACCTGCTTTGCAACGAACAGATGCGGAACTTGCCTGCTTAGGCACAGTGCCTTCTATGAGACCTTCCGCATCTTTGCAGATTTGTGCATTGTGGGCATGAGGGATTAAAACCACTCAATTACGCAACCCAGGACATGCTTTGGTGCCAAGGCAAGCTGAAGCATGGCCTCTCTTGCTCAGGCAGCCTCCGCTGTGCTGCTCTGGCCCCCCTTGCCTGTGCAGCTTCTGGGCCGTGGACGATGCACACGACCCAGTGGCGGGTGCGTGCAAAGTCTTGGCGCTGGCGCTCGAGATGCAGCACGCAGTGCTGGATGTGGTGATGCCAGATGGCCAGCCCGTGCAGGCACGCATTGGCATCCACACCGGGTCGTGCGTCAGCGGGCTGGTGGGCCTGTCACCCCCCCGGTGGTCGGTGTGGGGCGACACAGGTGCGTGCGGTGGCGTACTTGCACCAGTCTCAGGCATGCACGGCAAGGCAGGTAAGGCACAAGGTCTAAGCTCAGGGCTGCTGGCGCAGGAGCAGAGGCGGGTGGGCCGCTGGGCCGTGTGCGCCTCGGCCATGCTTGCAGGACGCTCCCTGGCCTGGGACGCGCAAACGCCTGTGCATGCATAATTGTGGCTCTCGGGGACCAGTGCATGTGGATGATGCCCCCAAGGATGTGGCAGCTGGTGGCCGATTGAGGCCTGTTCCTCAAGGGAGGGGCGTCATGGGGCGCCGTGCCCTTGCACCCGGAGGCGTGGTGAGAGCCGCCTGCTTGTGCCTGCCTGCGCTGCAGTCAACACGGCTGCGCGCATGGAGCAGACCACACAGGCGTGCACGATTCAGCTGAGCCACGCGACCAAGATCCTGCTCTCCGAGCATGTGGGCCTAGACTTGGCCGCCACAGGCGGCGTGGCTATCAAGGTAAGGATGTGTGAGCGCTCGCGCGTGCTTGCCTACTTGCATGGGCACATGCTCACCCTGAGAGGGACCCGCCAGTGTAAACATCCCGTTACTGCAGAGCAACCCTGCTCTGGCGTCCGTGAGACTTG
>LFIK01004087.1_pt1 | contig 11833 bp, 15 predicted proteins | sample 643401 | NCBI WGS metagenome assembly LFIK01 (sample SAMN03777447, study PRJNA286221) | soda lake metagenome | biome: soda lake; feature: Kulunda steppe; material: water; isolation source: sample T5-Br brine of Lake Tanatar-5 | place: Russia: Kulunda steppe | collected 2010-07 | reverse complement strand
CGCGCCGCCTGCAGGCACGAGGCCCGCAAAATGTCGTGGGAGCAGCCAAGCTTCGAGGCGACTGCCCGGTAAGCGGCGTTCTGCGCAGTCAAACGGTCCCCCGGACCGTTTGATCCGCTGCGCGGACCTGCTTGAACTCGCAGGTGTAATCGGACCGGTGCTCGCGATACAGCCGAACGCCGCGCTCGCGGAACTCGGCCGTGTATGTCGGGGTGTGCTTCTTCCTCGATTCCATAAGGGTCATCCTCTGAGAGGTTTACCCTCTCGGAAACCCGGGGCGGTTCAGTGGAAGCCGCATTCAGGTCCTCCGCCTCCGCCAGAAGGCGAGGGCGGTCGCGCAGTTCGTCATCCGAGGGTTCGCTCATCCATTCATCGGGTCAGGACGATCGGCACCTTGCAGGACCGGATCATCTCGGTCGTGGTGGATCCGATGATCAGGCTGCGGATGCGTGAGTGCCCGTAGGCGCCCATGACCACCATGTCGAAGGGGGCCTCCTCGACCAGTTTCGCCAGCGCGGTTTCGGGCTGCCCCGTGACGATATCGGTCTTGACCGTGATCCCCGCCGCGTCGAGCGCGGCCTTCGCATCGGCAAGGCTCTTGCGCGCTGCGTCGCTGGCGCTGCCGACGGTGACGACGTTGGCCTCCAGGCCACGATAAAGCGGTGTGCGCGCGACATGCTCGACCGCACGCATGGCCGAGGCACCGCCGTCATGGGCGATCAGCACCCGGCCGATCGGCTTGAACGCGCGCGCCGCCACGAAGACGGGTTTCCTGCTGGCGCGCACGACGCGTTCGAGGTTCGAGCCCAGATGCCCCCGCGCAAGATCCGCGTCCTCGCCGCGTTTGCCGATCAGGATCATCTCGGCCCCCGCCTCCTGTTCGGCGACGGTCTCGACGATGTCGCCGCGGCGCAGGCGCGTGGTGATCTCGTTGATCCCGGCGCGGTCGAGGATGGCGCGCGCATCTTCGAGGATCGCGCGGCCGCGGTGGGTGACCAGGCGCGCGCGCTGCGCGTCGAGTTCGGCGAGTTCCTCGAGCAGCGCGGTGCGCGCGCCAAGCGCGATCGAGCCGGAATAATCGGCCGTCTCGGCCCCTTCGCGACGGCCAAGGAGGTGCAGCAATTCGACCGCCCATCCGGTCCGTTCCGCCACCCAGGCCGCGTGATCGCAGACGCTCTGCGCATAGGTCGAGCCATCCACCAGTGCGATGATCTTGTCGGTCATGATCGTGCTTCCCTCAATGCCCTGTCAGCTTGTCCATCGCGCCCGGTTTGTCATGGATCGCAAGCCTGTCGACGATGGTCTCGGAGGCCTCGTTCATGCCCCGGATCTCGACCTCGGCGCCGTCGCGGCGGAACTTCAGCACGGCCATGTCCAGCGCCTGCACCGAGGAGATGTCCCAGATATGGGCGCGGCTGACATCGATGATGACGCGTTCGGGAGCCTCCTTGAAGTCGAACGCTGCCATGAAATCCTCGACCGAGCCGTAGAACAGCTGCCCTTGGACGCGGTAGGTGCGCACGCGCCCGTCGGGGCTGGCCTCGCTGGTGACGCGGAACAGCTGCGCGATCTTGGCCGCGAAGAAGATGCCGGACAGCAGCACGCCCACCAGCACACCGATCGCGAGGTTGTGCGTATAGACGACCGTGGCCACCGTGGCGATCATCACCACCGAACTTGACCGGGGATGCGTGCGCAGGTTGGCGATCGACGACCACGAGAACGTGCCGATGCTGACCATGATCATGATCGCCACCAGCGCCGGCATGGGAATGATGCTGACCAGATCGCCCAAGCCCACCACCAGGATCAGCAGGAACACCCCCGCAACGAAGGACGACAGCCGCCCCCGCCCGCCGGATTTGACGTTGATGATCGACTGCCCGATCATCGCGCAGCCTGCCATGCCGCCGATGAAGCCCGTGGCGGTGTTGGCCAGCCCTTGCCCCACGCATTCCTGATCGCGGTTCGAGGTGGTGTCGGTCAGGTCATCGACGATGTTCTGCGTCATCAGGCTTTCCAGAAGGCCGACAACGGCGATCGCGGTCGAATAGGGCAGGACGATCAGCAACGTCTCGAGCGTTAGCGGAATGTCGGGGATCAGGAACACCGGCAATGTGTCCGGCAGCGCGCCCATGTCGCCCACCGTGCGCACATCCAGCCCCAGCGCCCAGACCAGCGCGGTCAGCACGATGATGGTGACCAGCGGCGAGGGGACCGCCCGCGTCAGCCGCGGGAACAGGTAGATGATCGCCAGCCCGCCCGCGACCATCACATAGGTGATCCAGGTGACGCTGCGGGGGTCGAGCTCGGGCAGCTGCGCGATGAAGATCAGGATCGCCAGCGCGTTGACAAAGCCGGTCATCACCGATTTCGACACATAGCGCATCACGAAGCTCAGACCCGTCACCCCGGCGCCGATCTGCAGCAGGCCCGCCAGCACCGTCGCGGCGAGCAGGTATTCCAGCCCGTGATCGCGCACCAGCGTGATCATCAGCACCGCCGTCGCTGCCGTCGCGGCCGAGATCATGCCGGGCCGCCCGCCGGTGATCGCCGTGATCACCGCGATCGAGAAGCTGGCGTAAAGCCCCACCTTGGGGTCCACGCCGGCGATGATGGAGAACGCGATTGCCTCGGGGATCAGCGCCAGCGCCACCACCAGCCCCGAGAGCAGGTCACCACGGATGTTGCCGGTCCATTGCCGGCGATAAGCGTCAAGAGAGATCATGCATGTCCCGTTCCCGCCTGCATGGCCAGGACCAGCAGCCCGGGAAGCTTTCGTCTTGTGCGTTGTCCGGCGGATAAGCGGCCGGAAGAGCCACCCGGGATCCGCACCCGGGTCCAGGTTCGCCAAGGGGCACTAGTTCAATACCCGGGGAATGCCAAGCACTATGCAGAATTTATGGCGTCAACACCCGTTTTTTGTCAGGCAGCAAACGGATGGCTGCTTTCGTGATGGTCTGTGCCGCGCCTGACCGGCCGCTATGGGCCGTCCATGTTGCTGCGCCGGCGAAGGTTTCTTCGATGCTGCGGCCTTCCCGAATGTCGCTGATGGGCTCCAAGCAGTCATAGGGTATCTTTTGTCAGGAGGCGAACACCAGGATCACCTGATCTCGAACCAGCGCATCGCAGTCTGCAGGAGATGGTCGTAATCGCCCACCATGGCCTCGTCCATGAAGGCGGCGATCTCTTCGTCGGAGAGCCCTGCGTCCCGAGCAGCTTCGCGGCATCGGCCGAGCACGGCAAAGGCGTTGCCGTCCTGGCCGGTCAGCGTGACGGTGATGTCTGGGTATTTCGGGGTCATTCCGTGCGGCTCCATCGACGCGGCACCACGACATCAGGCGTGGCCTGCGCGCATAGTCCAGTTGAATGTCGGCAGTGAACGAGAGAGAGCCCTGCACCGCATGTGCTCGAGCGTTCGGCTATCCTCGAACGGGTCGCAGCCCGTCAGTCGCGGCGCGACGCCTGCCCGCGACTGATATTCCTGGGATCGATTTCCGGCTCGTCCCAGCTCATTGCGGCGCCCATCCTGCGTTCGATGGTCGCCCGCAGCTTGGGATCGTCGGCTTCGAGATGGAAGGTTTAGAGGCGGTTGGCGATTTCCTGCATCAACTGGCGCATCTCGGCGTCATCGAAGCGCGAGGCATCCGCCCACGGAATGCGCCTGCCGTCTGCGTCCACCACGAACACATCCGAATAGTCGCCGGCCCGGGTGATGGGTTCCAGTCCGGCATGCAGCGTCTCCAGCTTCGTGTTGCGCACGCACAGCATGGCCATGATCCTGGCCAGCCTTGCCGCAATGCGCCTTTCGTCGTCCTTGTTCATCAGGCGAGAATAGCCTGATGCCCGCAATCGCGCCACGATTTCGAACGGTCGCTCCAGTCTATCGCACCGCGCAGGCCCGAGCCTGATCGCGCAGGACGGTGTAATCGGCGAGCCAGTCCGGGATCAGCGCCCCCTCGGGCAGCGCGGCGACTTCCTCGGCGACGTGCATCTGCTCGGCCTGACTGCATTCGACCACGGGCGGGCAGGCGCCGGGCGGGGCGTCAGAACTCACCCCCGCGCAGCCGGTCAAGAAGATCGTCGCGGCTGCGAGGGCGGCGCGCCGCCGACATTGCGGTTGTGCTCGGGCGAGCGATAGCCGGAGCGCACGATCAGCGGCTTGCCCAGCCGGTCGCGCAGGGCCTGCAGCTTGTCGAGCGCCTCGGGATGGAGCTTGAGCTGACCGGGTATACCCCGGACGGCGAGAAGTTGCGCCAGCGTCAGAGGCTGTCCGGCACCCCACGGTGATGGTGGAAGGTATGGGTAACGTAAAATACGAGGCGTCTGCTCACGGTGAAGGGTGGGCGCGCTCGCCCTCCGACTGGTTGCGAGCTGCCTGGGGTTAGACCGGCGAAGAAGCGCTCTGGCATTGACTGATGCGAGACGAACTTGAACGCTTTAAGGACTGCTGGCACCGATGCGGGATAACCGGCTCAGAATCCAAGTGCCCCGATGGGTCGTAGGACACACCCCCGTCCAAGCGCCAAGCAAAGCGACAAAAGCTAAATATTCCAGCGAAAACAAGATTTTATGGCGGAGACGATGGGATTCGAACCCACGAGACCCTTTCGGGCCTACTCCCTTAGCAGGGGAGCGCCTTCGACCACTCGGCCACGTCTCCGTCGAGCGGTATAGTTGTGAGAGACAGGCGAAACAAGCGCAAACTCGCCAGAGGGTTCCGATACCTGGGCATCATGACGCGGGCCTCGTTCAGTCGCGTGTGACGATGGCGTCCCGCGGCATGCTGAGCGCGTCCCGACCAATCCCCGCTTCCGCGGCCATGAATCAACGCGGCACGATATCGGCAAGGGTTCGCTGGTCGAGTTGGTTCAGGAACGCCCGCTCGGCACGGGCGAGTTCGCCGCGCAGCCGGCATCCCGGGAGGAACGTGCACCGGTCCTGCCCGGTCGCGAAGCATTCCACCAGCGGCTGCCCGTCTTCGAGCAGCCGGACAAGCCACCCCAATCCGAGTTCCATGGCGGGTATCGCCAGACAGGCCCCGCCGCCTTCGCCACGACGGATCCGGATGATCCCCGCACCGGACAGGCGCTGCATGATCTTAGCAAGATGATGGCGCGAGATGCCGAATTCGGCAGCGAGTCCGGCGGTCGAAAAGATCCGCTCGGGGTCCGCAGCCATGCGCATCAGCGCCCGCAGCCCGTAATCGGTGAAGGTAGTCAATCGCATCGCTGCCCCTGGCGAAATCGCGCTCTGATGTGGTATTCACAATCCTTGTTCTGTGCCCTTCCCGCAAGCCGTGACATCGATACGAGTCGGACTCATGGCGCAGCGCGCTTCCTGGACCGGCCCCGTGCTCCTGAGCTACGGGTTTCGTCCCTTCTTGCTTTTCGCCGCGGTCTGGGCGGCGCTTGCGATGCTGGCGTGGATCTTGCTGCTGGCGGGCGGCGATGTCGCGCCGATCGCCTTCACGCCGACCGATTGGCACGTCCATTCGCTTGTCTTCGGCTACAGCTCTGCCGTCATGACGGGGTTTCTGCTGACCGCCGTTCCGCACTGGACCGGGCGCCCTGCCCGCACATCGGCGCCGCAGTGCACGCCGACGTGGCATCGACCGGCTCAAGGGTCCGTTGGGCCCGTTTCCGCTCCTGTTTCCGGGGGCCGCTCCGGTTGAGACGGGCCGAAAGGCGTTGCACCGCGCCGGGTCCGTTTCGATCCGCCGCGCGCCGATCAGGTCGGGGCATCAGGCCACCGCGGTCGGCATGAGCGGCCCGCGCGGCACGGTCGGACACGGTCGGACACGGTCGGAATCGCGATCTGCGCGGGCTCAGGCGAGAGCGCGCAACCCGGCCTGCAGGCCCCAGTCCGCCACCCGCGCCACATCGCCGGGCAATTCCTGCGCCAACTCCCCGGCGAAGGCCCTGAAGGCCGGCAGGTTCAGCGCGTTGACCCCGACCAGAACCGGGACCCCGTCGCACAGGGCCGTGCCGATCACCGGGGCAAAGCCCTGACCCTCGGCCTCGGCCTTGCCGAACTTGTTGACGATCAGCAGCTCTGCGCCGTCCAGCGCCGCCTCGCTCAGCGCCACCGCCTGCGTGAGCGCCTGCGTGTCGAGCGTGCAGCCGCGCGCCATTGCCCCGCGATCCTCGGATATGCGCAGCACCTCGCCGGTGGCCAGAAGCTCCAGCTCCATGTCGCATTTGCGGCGATCCGCGCGGGCGATGTTGGTCTGAACGGTTCCGCAAAGCCGCAGCCGACCGCGCAGGGCGGTCGCGACCTGCGCAAGGAAGCGGTCGGTTTCACCGCGTCCGGGCAGCGACACATATCCGAGTTTCATCGTTCGTGACCTTTCGTATTGCATGATGATGCGCACCCGTTCGGCGCGACAGGTGCGGCGGCCGGGCGCGCGGTCATAGCGGCAGCACCTCGACCAGCGCACCGGCCGGAAGAGTTTCGACCTCGGCAGGGATCATTGCCAGACACTCGGCAAGCGGCAGTTGCGCGACACGGTGCGAGCCTGTCGCCTTGAGACACGCCACCTGCGCGACACCGCGCGCGGAGTGGCCGAGCATGGCGGCAAGCCGGTATTCGCACCGTCCGGGCTTGTGGCGGAGCGGCGCGGCAAGCGCCGCAAGCGACCGGGCCGGGGCAATGTCCGACAGCCCGGCCATGCGGCGCGCCAGGATCTGCCCCACGACATGCCAGGTCACGAAGGCGGCCACCGGGTTGCCGGGCAGGCCCAGCCACAGCGCAGCACCGACGGTCCCGATGGACAGCGGCTTGCCGGGCTTCATGGCCAGCTTCATCGCCCGCACGTGCCCGCCCAGCGCCGCAATCACGCGGCGCATGTGATCCTCGTCCCCGACCGAGACACCGCCCGTTGTCAGCACGATATCGGCCTCGCGGGCCAGGCGGGCGACGGCAGCGCGCAGGGCCTCGGGATCGTCGGGGCAGGCCGGTTCAGGGAGCAGTTCGATCCAGGGCAGCGACAGGGCCGCAACCAGCATCGCGTGATTGGCGTCCCAGATCTGACCGGCGGTCAGCGGACGGCCGGGGGTCACAAGCTCGCTGCCCGAAGACAGCACCGCCACGCGCAGGCGCCGCGCAACCCGGACATGGCCCACACCGCTGGCTGCAAGTGCCGCGATCTCGCGCGCGCCGAGCAGCACGCCCGCGGGCAGCAAGGGCGCGCCGGCGGCGATGTCCTCGCCCGCGCGGCGGATGTTCAGCCCCGCCTGCGGCCGCACCGCGAGCGCGATGCCGTCGCCCCTGCGGCGCACGCCTTCCTGCGCGATGACGGTGTCGGCGCCCTCGGGCACGGGCGCGCCGGTCAGGATGCGCGTGACCCCACCGGGCGGCAGGGCCGCGGGCGCATCGCCCGCGCAACTGCGCCCAAGGACCGGCAGGGCCCAGGGCCCCGGACCTGCAAGATCGGCGGAGCGGAGCGCGTAGCCATCCATCGCCGCATTGTCGAAAAGCGGAAGGCCCACCGGCGCGGGGACGCTCTCGGCAAGAACGCGGCCAGTCGCCGCAACCAGTGGCAGGCACTGCGTGGTGGTAATCGCGCGGACCAGCGACAGTCCCGTATCGATCGCGTCGTCGACCGAGGTCAAACCCTCGGACGCGTCGCAGCCGCATCCCGGTGTGTCTGGCTGGTGGAGCGTCTGCTGAAGGGTCATGGTCTTGTCCCTGCTGTCACGAAAGGGGGGAGCTGCGCCAGGGCGCGGGCGCAATCGGAGCCGGGGTCGGGCGGGGCCGCGCGGCGCGCGCGCATCTGCGACATCAGGGCGCGCTTGTCGTGATCGGTCAGGCGCAGCCGGGCCAGTGGCAGAACGATCGCGTTCTCCACGATCAGATGGCGGCGCTCGGACGTGGCCAGCCGGCGCAGGGCCTCACGATCCTCGGGGGTCGGCACCGCGCCATCCGCCATGCAGGCCAGCGCGGGCACCAGAATGGCAAAGGCGGCCTGCGTGACCTCGTGTTCGCGCGCCAGCATCGACAGGGTCTTGTCCAGCGCGTCGTCGGGCAGCGCGCGGTCGCGCAGGAGGGGAAACAGCCCCTGTTCCTCATCGGCGAGATGGGCGGGCAGATCGCGGCAGAGGTTCACAAGGATCCGCCGTGCCAGCTCTGGCCGGGGGCCGGTCGCCGCGGCCAGCAACTCCATCTCGGCGCAGAACTGGCGCTGGTGGAAATGCTCCTCGTGCAACGCCTCGATCGGACATTCGCTGGCGCGCAGCTTCGGAGGCGCCGCCCGCCCGCCACGACTGGTGTCGGACAGCTGCCACGCGCTGTCCCCTGGTCCTGCCTTGGTGCCGGACATGGCCCCGCCCCCTTTGGTCAAGCTGCCTGGAGTTGAACGCCCTGCACGTCGGCGCGGGCAACAAGCCGGGCGGTGAACCGCGCCGCAGCCTGCGACCAGGCGGCCTTGGCGTGGGCATCGCGCAGGCGCGGCAGCACCACCTCGAAGGGCAGCACCGCGCCCTGCGCACGTGCATCGAGCCGGATCAGGTGCAGGCCGAAGCGGGTCTCGATCGGCGCGCTGATCTCGCCCTCGTCCAGCGCGGCCAGCGCGGCCTCGAACTCCGGCACGGTGTCGCCGACCGAAAGCTGACCCAGCAGCCCGCCGGTGTCCTTCGATGAACAGGCCGAGTGCTTGCGCGCCAGTTCGGCGAAGCGGCGCGGCTGGTCGCGCAACTCGGCCAGCACGCTCTCGGCATGGGCGCGCAGGGCGTCCATGTCATCCTGCCGCGGAAACAGGATATGCGCAGCCTCGTAGAGCGACGGCGCACGAAAACGGTCGGGATGCGCAGCGTAAATGCGGCGCAATTCGGCCTCATCGGCATCGGCTGGGGTGATCGCCAGCTCGACAAGCTGGCGGATCAGGGCCTCGTCCTCGGTTTCGACCTGCCCCGGCGCGACTTCCGCCGGGTCAGGGGTCAGGCCACGCGCGCGGGCCTCTTGCAGCATCAATTCGCGGATGGCGAGCGCGCGCGCGGCGGCTTTCCACGCCAGCCCCGGCTTGTTCTTCGGGGCCGGGTGGTTCTGGGCTTCGGCCGCGATGCGTTCGGCCGAGATTTCGACGCCGTTGACATGAACGGGCGGCAGAAGCGGTTTCATGATCATGATCCTCATTCGGCTGGCGTGGTCGGCGTGGGCGCCTTCGGCTTGGGGGCAAGCCCCGCGTCCTTCATCGCACGCCTGTCGCGAACGAAGGGGGTCAGCCCGGTCCGCACCGGCCTCGCGCCCTCGCGCGAGCGCACGATCTGGTAGCCGGGCCGCCACAGGAAGCCGAGCGGGATCGACAGCATGTGCACCAGCCGCGTGAAGGGGAACATGATCAGGATGACCATCCCGAGGAAGATGTGGAACTTGTAGAGCCAGTGCACATCGACCACTTCGGTCCAGGCATTTATCTGCAGGCCCATCACCGATTGCGACCAGGTCATGAACTGGATCATCTTCGCGCCATCCATGTGCTGCAGCGTCAGCAAGATGGTGCCCATGCCGACGACGATCTGCAGCCACGGCACCGCCAGCACGCCGATATCGGCATGGGTGGAGTTGTTGCGGATACGCGGGTCCACCAGCCGGCGATGCAGCAGCATGGAGCAGCCGACAAAGGCCGCCAGCCCCGCTGCACCGCCAATGATCACGGCCATCCACTGCTTCAGGCCATAGCTGATGCCCAGCGCGTCCAGCAGCCAAATGGGCGTGAAGAGCCCGATCAGATGGCCGAAGAACAGCACGATGATGCCCACATGGAACAGGATCGACCCCCAGACCAGCTGCTTGCGCCGCAACAGCTGGCTGGACGAGGTCTTCCAGGTGAACGGGTCGCGTTCATACCGCGCGATGGAGGCAAACAGCGCGATTGCCAGCACCGCGTAAGGCATGATCCCGAAGATGAGAAAGTCCAGACTGAAATTGCCGAACATGGTGTGTCCTCCTTATGCCTGGCCGGGCGTCGCGGGGCGCGCGGCGGGGGCGGGCGTGTCCATTCGGGCCAGAATGTCCCGGCTTATGGGGCATCCGGCATTCGGGTCGGGGCCGAAAGTGACCATGGCCTCCTCCCACACGGCGTCGAGCGCCTCGAGGTCCTCGGGGTCGTCATCCGTCTCGGACAGCAACACCTCGGCCTCGGGGGTGGGGCGGACGTTGGCCAGCGCGACCAGCGCGGCCAGCACAGGGGCATAGACGCTGTCGCGCCGTTCCAGCCGTTCGGCGAGGGCCAGCACGATGTGGCCTGCATCCGCGAGGATCGCCCGCGCCTGCTCCGGGTCCTGCGTGGACAGGAATTCCAGCAGCACCGGCAGGTGGTCGGGCAGCTCCGGGCCGACCAGATCGAACCCGCCCGCGCGGTAGGTTTCCAGCAGGTCCACCATGGCCCCGCCCCGGTCGCGGCTTTCGCCGTGGATATGCTCGAACAGGTTGAGCGAGAGCGTGCGCGACCGGTCGAACAGCAGGACATAACGCTCCTGCAGGTCGAACAGGTCGCCGCTTTCCAGACTGGTCAGCAGCGGCTCCAGCCTTGCCAGCTGCTCGGCGGTCAGCAGCCCCTCGGAAGCGAGGGTCTGCCGGATGGCGGGGATGGCGGCTTGCAGATCCGCGCACGGATAGACAAGCAGCGCCGAGAGTGCGCGATAGGTCTTCATGACTTGATGAACTCCTGCGGGCTGCGGAATTTCCTGCCGCCGCCGAACAGCGACATGCCGTTGCTGCCGGTCGAGCAGCCATTGCCATCGGTGAAGCCGCAGCCCCCCTTCAGGTCATAGGCGTCTTCGACCATCTCGCGGTGCGTGGTGGGGATGACGAAACGATCCTCGTAATTGGCGATCGCCATCAGCTGATACATGTCGTAAATCTGATCGGGCGTCATGCCGACGCGCTTGGCCACGCCCAGATTGACCACCCCATCCACGGTTTTCGACCGCATGTAGGAGCGCATGGCCAGCATCCGTTCCAGCGCGCTGACGACCGGCGCCTCGTCGCCCGCGGTCAGCATGTTGGCCAGATACCGCACCGGGATCCGCAGGCTTTGCACATCGGGCATGTCGTCCTGCGCGCTGATCCTGCCGGCCTCGGCGGCGTTCTGGATCGGCGACAGCGGCGGCACATACCAGACCATCGGCAGCGTGCGGTATTCCGGGTGCAGCGGAAAGGCGATCTTCCATTCCATCGCCATCTTCCAGATCGGCGAGTTCTGCGCGCCCGTGATCCAGTCCTCGGGGATGCCCTCGGCGCGCGCGGCGGCGATCACCTGCGGGTCGTTGGGGTCCAGGAACACGCCAAGCTGCGCGTCATAGAGGTCCTGCTCGCTCTCGGCGCTCGCGGCCTCGGCGATCCTGTCGGCATCATAGAGCATGACGCCCAAGTAGCGGATGCGCCCCACGCAGGTTTCCGAACACACCGTCGGCTGACCGCTTTCCAGCCGCGGATAGCACAGCGTGCATTTCTCGGATTTGCCGGTCGACCAGTTGTAATAGATCTTCTTGTAGGGGCAGCCCGACACGCACATCCGCCAGCCTCGGCATTTCTCCTGGTCGATCAGGACAACGCCGTCATCCTCGCGCTTGTAGATCGCGCCCGAGGGACAGGACGCCACGCAGGTCGGGTTGAGGCAATGCTCGCACAGCCTCGGCAGATACATCATGAAGGTATTCTCATACGCGCCGTAGATCTCCTTCTGGATGCCTTCGAAATTGTAGTCCTGGCTGCGCTTCTCGAACTCGCCGCCGAGGATTTCCTCCCAGTTGGGACCCCATTCGATCTTCTCCATCCGCTCGCCCGAGACCTTGGAGCGCGGGCGAGCGGTCGGAAACGCCTGCATCTCGGG
>LFIK01004083.1_pt1 | contig 11841 bp, 10 predicted proteins | sample 643401 | NCBI WGS metagenome assembly LFIK01 (sample SAMN03777447, study PRJNA286221) | soda lake metagenome | biome: soda lake; feature: Kulunda steppe; material: water; isolation source: sample T5-Br brine of Lake Tanatar-5 | place: Russia: Kulunda steppe | collected 2010-07 | reverse complement strand
GCGCGTTGTGCCGCGGCATGAAGAACTGGTTCAGGAAGACCAGAAGTAGGGACAGTGTCGATTTCATCTTGCCGGGCTCCAACACGGATTCTAAAAACGCCGCTATGTCAACGTGATGGGCCTCGCTTACATTTTGGCACCCCGCTCAGGAAGGCCAAAAACGCTGGGGTCCGGTTCTGGCCGCGAAAAATCCGAACCTGGGATATGTTGGCGCCTTTGCGCGTGTTTCGCTGCCAGTCGCGTCTGCACCGGATGGCGATTCAAATCATCAGCCATGTCAATTAAAACGATAGCTTATGGGGTGGAGAACATTCGATCCCGGTCCCGCGCTCTCCGGGCTATCTCGGTGAAGCCGAAGCCGTTGATCAGATGTTCCCCTGATTGATCAGGCTTAGAACCACCGCATCAAGTATCGCTTCGGAAGGGCGCGGGCGCTGGATCGGCACGAAGCGTGAACGCACGGACAGCATGACAAAGCCCGCAAGCAAGAAACTTGCAAAGAACTCAGAGGTTTCTGGACGCAGCAGCTCCGGCAAAGCTCAGCTTTCCGCGCCTATCAACTCGGCCGCGATCTGACGGACGATGGGGCGGGCTTCGGCCTCGCGCAGGCCTGGGCGCAGGCGGCGGTCGTAGAGGATGCGCAGCAGCATCTCGTCATGCGGGGTCAGCAGCGCGAATTCGGCGTCATCGTTGAAGATCGACGGGCGCGCCTGCAGGCTGTCGTTGGGCAGCCCCATGGCCTGGGCCAGCTCCTCATGGTAGCAGGCCCGGCGCGTCAGGTCCGGGTGTTCGGCGCGGATCACGGTGATGGCGTCGGTGTAGACATCGTCGCCCCCGCGCGAAAACGCCAGCGCCAGGCAGAAGGTCTCGAGCGGCATGTTGGTGACGATCCGCACGGTGGCATCGTCAATCCCCGGCACCAGTTCGCGGAGGCGCGGGCCGATGGCGCGGCGCTCGGCTTCGGACAGCACGAGAACATGGAAATTGCCCGACCCGCGACTCAGCGAGACCGGGTGCCCGGTCAGCCGCCCCAGCCGAGTGGCGAGCGCGGCGACCTCGCGCCGGTCCTGATCGCGCACCTCCGGGGGGACCGAGGCGCCGAACTCCAGCCGCATCCGCACCGGCTCCCGCCAGCGGCGCAGGGTCGAGGGCGTCTGGCGGGCTACCGGGCGCCCGCCGACCATCTGGTATTCGTCATAAAGCGCGATGCGGACGAAGTTTTCCACCAGATCGTTGGCCGTGAAGGGCGCATCCGACGCGTCGACATCGGTCCGCAAGAGCCCTTGCGCGCGGCGCTGCGCCTCGATCCGGGCGAAGTAGCGGGCGACGGTGCCGTCTTCGGTCGCGCTCGGCTCGGGCAGCGCGGGCTGCGGGCGCGGCGCCGGGGCGGCGGCTTCAGTGGGGGCCTCGGCCTCGGGCAGCGACAACTGGCAGCCGCCGACGGCCAGCGCCAGAGTGCCGAGGACAAGCGCCCGGCGCAAACCCCGGACGCGCTGGATCAGGGGCAGGCGCCGGGCCGGCACGGTCAGCCGCCCCCGGTCTCGGTATTGGCGGGATTGCGGGCGGGATCGTCCGCGCGGGCCTTGGCCGAGGCGAGAGAATCGCGCAACTCCGCCTCCATCTTGGTCAGTTCCCCTTCGGCTTCGGCGCGGCGCTTGCGGCCTTCGTCGGCGATCTGAAGGCTGTCCTCGATGGTGGCGATCAGCGTGTCGTTGGCCTTCTTGACCGCCTCGATGTCGAAGACCCCGCGCTCCACCTCCTCGCGGACGGTGCGGTTCGCGTCTCGCAGGTTCTCGGCATTGCGGGTCAGAAGTTCGTTGGTCAGGTCGCCCGCCTCGCGCACCGCCTCCGCCGCCTCCTTGGAGCGCTGGATGGTCAGCGCCTGCGCCAGCTGGGTTTCCCAGAGCGGCACGGTGTTCACCAGCGTCGAGTTGATCCGCGTGACCAGCGACTTGTCGTTTTCCTGCACCAGCCGGATCGAGGGAAGGCTCTGCATGGTGACCTGCCGGGTCAGCCGCAGGTCATGCACGCGGCGTTCCAGATCATCGCGCACGGCGCGCAGGTCGCGCAATTCCTGCGCCATCATGACCTTGTCATTCTCGGACGCGGCCTCGACCTCGGCCTCCTTGGCGGGGATCGTCTCGGCATCGAGCTTCTTCAGCTTGGTCTCTCCGGCGGCGATGTAGAGCGCCAGTTCGTCGTAGAATTCCAGCGTCTTTTCATAGAGCAGGTCCAGCGCCTTGATGTCCTTCAGAAGCCGCGTTTCATGGCCCAGCAGCGTGTCGGTGATCCGGTCGATCTGGTCCTGCACGGTTTCATACTTGGCCATGAAATTCGCCATGGGTGCGGCACGCCCGGTCAGCCGCTCCCACCAGCTGCGCTTGCGCCGCGTGTCCAGCTCATCGACCGCGAAGCCGCGAATGGTGGTCACCATGTCGCGCAGGCTGTCCCCGGCGGGGCCCAGGTCCTTGTTCTTGACGTCCGAAAGCATGGACTGGCTGATCTGCTGCAACTCCATCTGCGCCCCGGCGCCGAAGCCGATGACCGAGCCGCTGTTGGCGATGTCGATTTCGGCCATCCGGGTCTTGATCGCCTCGGCCTTGGGGCTTTCCAGTCCGGGCAGATCATCCGCCGGGGCTGGCAGTGCGTTGGCGGCCACGGCCTCGATGTCGGGGGTCAGTTCGGCGGCCTTCTGGCGGACGGTGTCGGACATGGTCGGTCCTCCCTGGGGTTCAACTCGGTTGCGGCCGGGCGCGGGGCGCGCTGCAGGTCACCGCGGTTCGGTCATCACTGTTCGGTCTCTGGGCGCAGCCCCTCGCGCGCAAGGCGTTCGCGCAGCACGTCAATTTCGATCTCCAGCGCCTGGCGGTCGTCGTTCAGCAGCCGCTCGCGGCGCAGGGCAAAACGGCCTTCCAGATCATCAAGCAGCGCCTCGTAGTCGCGCCTTGCGTCGGCGTCGCGGGTGCGGGCGTAAAGCTCGGTGAACTTCGCCGTGGCGTCGCGCGCACCCTGCAGATAGACGCCCAGGTACCTCCGTGCCGTGCTCAGGCGGCGCGGGTCATCCTCGATCGCGCGAAAGAGCGCACGGACGTTGGCACCGAACGCCTCGACCCGCGCCACGAGTGCCCGCTCGCCGCTGTCACGGATGGTGCGCCGCATCTCTTCCAGATGCGATTCGGCCTCGGCCACGGCGCGGGCAGCACGGTCGGTCTGGAAATCGTCCACGCCTTCGATGGACTTGTCGCGCAGCGGATCGGGGCCAAAGGCCCCGAAATGCAGCGCCGCGCCCAAGCCCCCCAGCAGCAGCGCCGCGACAAGGCCGCCCCCCAAGGCGGCGGCGCCAAGCGCCACCCCGGTGAGCACGGAGCCGAAGATCTTGCGCGGGATCGCCGGGCGGCGCGCGACCTCGCGGCTGTCATAGGCGTGCTGTGCCAGCACCCCCTCGCGCGTGAGCCAGGCCGCCAGCATCAGCAGCGCAAAGACGCCAAGGTTCAGGGCCAGTCCCGCTGGGTCCTGAAAGAATGCGCGGGCGGCAAAAATGAAGGGCAGCACAAACAGCAGGTTCACCCGCGCGCCCACCGGATGCACCCGGTGACGCTGCACCGGCGCCCGGTCGCCACCGTCCGGGGGTCCACCGGGGCTGTATTTGCCGCCGAAACGCCGCGCCATCTCAGCCTCCGAAAAACGCTACATAGACAACGAGCGCCACGAGCAGCGCGAAGCTGGTGCGCTGGATGCCTGCGCCGGTCATGGGGTATCCTCGCTGCTCAAATCCGCCTGAGTATAGGACATGGCGGCAGACAATTAAATGCGCAAGGGCCGTCACGTCTGGGCCAGCATGTCAGGTGCTTGTGGCAAGGACCGGGCGCTCGTTATATGAACCTTGCATTGTCAACGGGCAGGGTCGCGCCATGGTTCATGATACGGGTTCGCAGGTCCGGCGGGGAAGCGCCCCCACGGGGTGCGCTCGGCACCTTCCGGCGCGCCTGCGCGCGCGCAGGCGCGGGGCGGCGCGGGAGTGGCGCCCTTGAAGCCCTTCCTGATCCTGCAATTGCGCCCCGAGACCGAAGCCGCGGACGAGGAATTCGCCGCCATGCTGCGGCGCGGGCAGCTGGCGCCAGAGCGTGCGCACCGTATCCGACTGGACCAGGCCCCCCTGCCCCCCGACCTGTCGCTGGACGATTACGCCGGGATCATCGTCGGCGGCGGCCCCGGCTGCGTCAGCGACCCGCCCGAAAGCCGCAGCCCGCTGGAAGCGCGGATCGAGGCGACGATCCTGTCGCTGATGCCGCAGGTCACGGCGCGGGATTTCCCCTTCATGGGCTGCTGCTACGGCATCGGGATCCTCGGCCACCACCTTGGCGCGCCGGTCTCCAAGACACAGTATGGCGAACCGGTCAGCCCGACCGAGGCCACACGCACGCCCGACGGCGCCGCCGACCCGCTGCTGGCCGATCTGCCCGAGCGCTTCCCCATACTCGTCGGCCACAAGGAAGCGCTGGACGATCTGCCCGCGGGCTGCGTGCATCTGCTGGAGGGGCCCCGCTGCCCCTACCAGATGATCCGCCATGGCAGTAACGTCTACGCCACCCAGTTCCACCCCGAAGCCGATGGCACCAGCTTCGCGCTCCGCATCCGCATCTATCGCGACAAGGGGTATTTCCCGCCCGAACAGGCGCAGGAACTCACCGACGCCTGCCGCGACGTGGCGACCGAAGCCTCTGGGCAGATCCTCACGCATTTCGTGGCCCGCTACGGAGGGTAGGACCCGTGCGGCGCCCTGGCGCCGCACAGCGCCCTCGGGGCGCGCGGGTTGGGTGGGTGGGCGCGGCCCGAGGGCGCTTCTTTGACCCTACCCCCGGCATACCGCGCAGCGCCTCAGTCCGCGAACCGCCACCCCGGACGGCGCGGGACGCGCACCGCCAGCATCGGCTTCAACAGCGGCGAGGCGAAGCGGCGCAGGTCCAGCGCCTCGTGCACGCCCACGGTCTCGGACCCGTCGATCCGGGTGCGCACCGCCGCCCGGGTGTAAAAGGGCGCGTCCAGCATCGCCAATTCCTGCCGGGGCCGGAAGCCGGGATCGGCCCGCGTCTCGCGCCGCACGGCCCAGAGGCTGCGCGCCATCCGCGCCTTGGGCGGCGCCTCCACCGCCTCGCACCGACCGTCGGCATGAAAGTGCAGGGCCGTCGCCGCATGGCTGCCATCGCGCCGCGTGGCGTCATAGAAGCAGGTCGCCCCGCCCCGGTTCGGATAGCGCCCCCAGGTCCAGTAGTCGAAATCCGCCTCCAGCGCGGCCTCGCCGAAATTGGCATCGAAATAGCCGTGCCCCTGCCAGCGATGGCCGGGCTCCAGATCCACCTCGATCCGCGCGATGGGGGCAAAGGGCTGCCACCGGTGCCGCCCGTCGGGTGTCAGGTCATGGCTCTGGCCAAACAGCGCCGCGGGGTGCAGCGTGATGGTGCCGCGCACGCGGCTGATCAGCGGCGGCGAGGAGACCTCGTTCACCGCGATCACCAGCCGGTCGCCCTCCCAGCGGATCGACGACGGCCCGACCTCGAACACATCCTCGGACTGTCGCAGCGCCGCGCGCCCGCGATCAGTCATGGTGAACCGCCCCTTCGGTCCATAGGTCGCCACGTTGATGCAGACGTGGTTCTGCGGCTCGCGACGCCCCGACCAGCGATACCAGGGCGAGAACACCGAGCCGATGAACCCGATCACCGAGACGGCGCGTTCCCCGTCATCGCTGATCCCGTCGACATACCACCAGGCGTAACCGTCGGGCGGGACATGGGTGCGGAAATCCGGCCTTCCATCGCCGCCCGCGCCGCGTGCCCGCCCGAGATCAGCGCCATCGGCACTCCCGCCCCCGGATGCGCCCCGCCGCCCGCCAGATAGAGCCCCCTGAGCTTCGTCCGCGCCCCCGGGCGCAGGAATGTCGCCAGCGCCCCGTCCGGGGACAGCCCGTAAAGCGCGCCCTGGCTGTGCGGAAACAGCGCCGCGAAGTCCCGCGGTCGGGTCAGCGCTTGCGGGGGGGCCTGCGGGGACGGCTCTGGGCTCAGGTGCAGGCCGAAGCGCGCCAACCGTGGGAAGGGGTCGATGGGACATGAAATCTCCGATCCGGTGTGAGGGGGCGCGTTCAGGATGAACTGGAAGCGTTCGGCGCCCGTGGGGGTGCCGGTGGGCGTGCCGGTGGCGCGGTCTTGCGCGCAGACATAGACGGTGGGCGCCTTGGGCACGCGCCCCTGCGCCAGCGGGCCGAATTCCTGCGCCGGGTCATCGGCGAAGAACACGCTGTGATAGGCCAGCGCCTGTGCCCCCAGCCCCTGCGGCTGCACCTTGGCGGCAAAGGTCCAGACCTGCGCCGAGAGACTGCGCGGACGGACCTGGCGGCGCGATGGCGCACGGCGCGGCGTGTCCAGCAGATGCGGCAGCGCCGCCGGGTCGCCGTTGAAGACCACCTGCCCCGCCGTCAACGCCTCACCATCCGCCAGCGCCACCCCCGTCACCGCGCCCCCATCGCTGAGGATGCGTGCCACCGGCGCGTTCAACCGCAGCGTGCCGCCCAGGCCTTCGAACACCGCCGCCAGCGCCTGCGCCAGCCCCGCCATGCCGCCGCGCACGGCCCAGACGCCCGCGGCCTCGGCCTGCCAGATCAGGCCCAGCACCGCGGGGGCCAGGCCGGGGTTGCCGCCAACATAAGTCGCATACCGCCCGAACAGTTGCCGCAGGCGGGGTTCGGTGAAGCGCGCGGCCAGCATTGCGTTCAGGCTGCGCCCCGGCACCAACCACGGCAGCAGACCGGGCCGGGCCAGAACCGCGCGGGCCGCGCCCAGCGCACTTGGGCGCGGGCGGCGCATGATCGGCGCGTCGAAGCCGTCGAACAGCGCCCGGGTCTCGGCGTCGAAGCGCTGGAACTCGGCCCGCGCGCGGGCGCCGAAGGTGTCGCCAATGGCCTCGGCGCTGGTCTCGGAATCTGCGTGCAGGTCCAGGCGCGCCCCGTCGGACCAGAAGTGCCGCGCCAGGATCGGCAGCCGGTCCAGCGTCACATGCGCCTCCAGCGCGGCCCCGGCGGCCTCGAACAGATCATCAAGCACGTCGCGTAGCGTCAGCACCGTGGGCCCCGCGTCCACCGGCCCGGCCGCGCTGGGCACGGTGCGCATCTTGCCCCCGGGCCAGCCATGCGCCTCCAGCAGCGTGACATCGCGCCCGGCGGCAGCCAGCCGGATGGCGGCGGCGAGCCCGCCCATCCCGGCGCCGATGACCAGAACCCTGTCATTTTCGCGTCTCATGTCAGGGATTCTTGACTCTTTGCGTGAAACTGTCCAGTGTAATTTACACACACCTGTCCACTATGGGTGACAGGGCCTGGATCACCACGCCGAGCGGGAGGCCGCAATGGACCTGAGCAACCGAATCGACAAGGCCATGAGCGCCGCCATCGCCCACGCCCAAGGTGCCGACAACGGCGCCGCGCCTGGGCGGCTGGCGGCGGCCCTGAACTACGCCGTCACCCCCGGCGGTGCGCGCATCCGGCCGACCATCTGCCTGTCGGTGGCGCTTGCCTGCGGCGATGACCGCCCCGCACTGGCCGACCGCGCCGCCATCGCGCTGGAACTGATCCATTGCGCGAGCCTCGTGCATGACGACCTGCCTGCATTCGACAACGCCGATTTCCGGCGCGGCAAACCCACCGTGCACCTGGCCTATTCCGAGCCGCTGGCGGTGCTGACCGGCGACAGCCTGATCATCGCGGCCTTTGATGCGCTGGCCGGGGCACCGGAAGCGGACGCCATGCGCGCGCTGCGGCTGGTGCGCTTGCTGGCGCATCACACCGGCATGCCGCACGGCATCTGCGCGGGCCAGGGCTGGGAGAGCGAATCGCGCGTGGACCTGCGCGCCTATCACCGCTCCAAGACCGGGGCGCTGTTCATGGCCGCGACCCAGATGGGCGCGCTGGCGGCCGGGCATGAACCCGAGCAATGGGAAGAGCTGGGCGCCCGCATCGGCGAGGCGTTCCAGGTCGCCGACGACCTGCGCGACGCGCTCTATGACGAGGGCGCGCTGGGCAAGCCTGCCGGGCAGGACGCCGTGAACGCGCGCCCCTCGGCGGTCGAGGAACTGGGCGTGCAGGGCGCGATCAAGCGGCTGCAGGACATCCTGAGCGGGGCCATCGCCTCGATCCCGTCCTGCCCGGGCGAGGCGCAGCTTGCGCAACTGGTCCGGGTCTATGCCGAACGCATGACCCCGGTCGCGCCCGTGCGCGTCTGAGCGCGGCGCCGTGACCGACACCGCCGCCACGGTCCGACCCAAGCCCGCATTCCGTCCGCAGGGGTGGCTGAACCGGCTGGCGGCCTCGGCCCGGTTCCGGGCGTTCTGCGCCCGCGTGCCAGGGCTGCGCGCCATCGCGCGGGCCGAAGGGGCGGCGCTTTTCGATCTGATGCAGGGGTTCGTGCAGAGCCAGGTGCTTATGGCGCTGGTGGAACTGCGCCTGCTGCACCGGCTGGCCGATGGCCCGGCCACTGTCGCCGCGCTGGCCCCGCAGGTGCAGGTGCCCGAAGACCGGCTGCGCGTGCTGTTGCAAGCCGGGGCCGGCATGGGGCTGCTTCGGCGGCGGGGCGAGGCGTTCACGCTGTCCCGGCGCGGCGCCGCGTTTCTGGCGGTGCCGGGGCTGTGCGAGATGGTGCGCCATCACGATGTGCTCTACCGCGACCTGAGTGATCCGGTGGCGCTCTTTCGCGGCCAGACCACGCCGGAACTGGCCGGGTTCTGGCCCTATGTCTTCGGCGCCGACGGGGCGAAGGACGCGGAGGTGACGGCGCGCTATTCGCGGCTCATGGCCGACAGCCAGACCATGGTCGCCGAGGCGGCGCTGGCGCAGATCTCGCTTTCGGGCGCGCGGCGGCTGATGGATGTGGGCGGCGGCACCGGCGCGTTCCTGCGCGCGGTGCGGGCGCGGTATCCGGGGGTGGAACTGGCGCTTTTCGACCTGCCGCAGGTGGTCGCGCAGGCGCCGCTTCCGGCCGATGTGGCGCGCCATGGCGGGTCATTCCGCGACGGACCGCTGCCCGGCGGGGCGGATGTGATCTCGCTCGTGCGCGTGCTCTATGACCACGGCGACGACACGGTCCGCGCGCTGCTGGGTCGGGTGCGCGACGCGCTGCCCCCCGGCGGGCGGGTGCTGGTGATCGAACCCATGTCCGGCGGCACCCGGCCCGACCCGCAAACCGATGTGTATTTTTCAGTTTACACTATGGCCATGCAAACCGGCCGCGCGCGCAGCCGCGCCGAAATCGCGGCCCTGCTGGCTGAAACCGGGTTCTGCCGCATCACGAGCCACCCAAAACGCATGGATTTTGTGACCGGCGTGGTGGAAGCGCGGGTGCAGGAGCAGGAAGTTCAGGATTGACTGTCAATTGCAATTGACACCTTGGTATGTATCACTAGAATTACAGTCAGAGGATCGAGTCGCCGACACCTCGCCGGGCGAGAGCCCCGCGTCGGCGCAGAGAGGGACCGGAGGACACCGTGCAGACCAGCGCCATCATCTTGTCATCGCCGCGCAACATCGCGCTGGGACAGGTTGGGGTCACGGCGCCCGGGCCACGGGATCTGGTGGTGCGAATCGCCCATTCAGGCATTTCCACCGGCACCGAAAAACTCTTCTGGTCCGGTGAAATGCCCCCCTTTCCCGGCATGGGTTACCCGCTGGTCCCCGGCTACGAGGCCGCGGGCGAGGTGATCGAGGCTGGGGCAGAGTCCGGCTTCAAGCCAGGTGAGCATGTCTTTGTCCCTGGCGCGAATTGTTTCGAGTCCACCGAACAGGGGCCGGTCTTCGGCCTCTTTGGCGGCGCAGCGCGAACTCTTGTCACAGATGCTAGGCGGGTCACCCGCATTGATCCCGGCATGGGCGCAGCAGGCGCATTACTGGCACTGGCCGCCACGGCCCGTCACGCTGTGGCGGGCGCTCACGCCACCATGCCCGACCTGGTGGTCGGGCATGGTGTGCTGGGCCGGTTGATCGCAAGGATCGTCATCGCCAGCGGCGCGCCCGCGCCGCAGGTCTGGGAAGTGAACCCGGCGCGGCAGGGCGGGGCTGACGGCTACGCCGTCTGCCATCCGGACGAGGATGAGCGCCGCGATTACACCTGCATCATGGACGCGTCCGGCGCCGAGGGGCTGATCGACCAGTTGATCGGTCGCCTGGCGAAAAACGGCGAGCTGGTACTGGCGGGGTTCTACACCAAGCCGCTGCAATTCGCTTTTGTCCCCGCCTTCATGCGTGAAGCGCGGCTCCGCATCGCCGCCGAATGGCAGGCCGAGGACCTGACCGCCACCCGCGATCTGATCGACGCGGGCAAGCTTTCGCTCGACGGGCTGATCACGCATCACGCCCGCCCCGATGCGGCTGCGGCCGCATATGAAACCGCATTCAGCGACCCTGAATGCCTGAAGATGATACTCGACTGGGAGGCCGCTGCATGACCCTCGACATTCCGAACCTCAAGGATTTCGACAAGCGATTGCGTGACGAAGCGCAGGAAGAACCGACGCTGGAAGTGCCCCAGTCGGAGCCCACGAAACACACCCAGATCATCGCGATCTATGGCAAGGGCGGGATCGGCAAGAGCTTCACGCTGGCCAACCTGTCCTGCATGATGGCCGAACAGGGCAAGCGCGTGCTGCTGATCGGCTGCGACCCGAAATCTGACACGACCTCGCTGCTGTTTGCGGGCAAGGCCTGCCCGACGATCATCGAGACCTCGACCAAGAAGAAGCTCGCGGGGGAAGAGGTCGCCATCGGCGATGTCTGCTTCAAGCGCAACGGAGTCTTCGCCATGGAACTCGGCGGGCCCGAGGTCGGTCGCGGCTGCGGTGGGCGCGGGATCATCCACGGGTTCGAGCTGCTGGAGAAACTGGGCTTCCATGACTGGGATTTCGACTATGTGCTGCTCGATTTCCTGGGCGACGTGGTCTGCGGCGGCTTCGGCCTGCCCATCGCGCGGGACATGGCGCAGAAGGTGATCCTGGTGGGATCCAATGACCTTCAGTCGCTTTATGTCGCGAACAACGTCTGCTCGGCGGTGGAGTACTTCCGCAAGATGGGTGGCAATGTCGGCGTGGCCGGGCTGGTGATCAACAAGGACGACGGCTCGGGCGAGGCGCAGGCCTTTGCCAAGGCAGTCGATATACCGGTTCTGGCCGAGATCCCCGCGGCGGAAGATCTGCGCAAGAAATCCGCGAATTACCAGATCGTCGGCACCAGCCAGAGCCAGTGGGGCGCGCTGTTTGCGGGCCTGGCCGAGCAGGTCTCGGACGCGCCTCCGGTGCATCCGCAGCCGCTGGATCAGGACGGGCTGCTGGCGCTCTTCGACAGCAAGGACACCGGCGGCGACGTCGTGCTGGTGCCCGCCACCGACGCCGACATGCGCGGCAAGAACGCCAAGCCGAAGGAAAGCCTGGAAGTGGTGTATGACGATGCCTGAGGATTCTGCGAACCGTGAAGGGGGTCAGCCCGACGCCTCCCGGAGTGTTTCCGGCCAGAAGAAGGGCGAGGCCGTTTATGACGCCGCCGCCGAGGCGCCGATCGAGGAAGTGATCGAACGCGCCCCGGTCTCGGAGGGCGCCGCCGAAGATGTGAAGCCCGACGGCATGGGCTGCCACGCCCCATCGGAGCAGATGGAAGCACAGGCGCGCGCGGCGGGCAATGGCGAGGTGCTGGACCAGTTCGCCAAGGACTATCCGACCGGCCCGCATGACAAGCCCGAATCCATGTGCCCGGCCTTTGGCTCGCTGCGCGTGGGCCTGCGGATGCGGCGTGTGGCGACGGTGCTTTCGGGC